>Ga0302280_1000099_pt1 | contig 78352 bp, 127 predicted proteins | sample III_Fen_E1_1_FD_198771 | JGI IMG/M metagenome (GOLD analysis project Ga0302280, IMG submission 198771) | Peat permafrost microbial communities from Stordalen Mire near Abisko, Sweden - III_Fen_E1_1 | ecosystem: Environmental > Terrestrial > Soil > Wetlands > Permafrost | place: Sweden: Abisko... | reverse complement strand
CTGATAATTTTTGACACATTAAAATAGAATACCAATCAACTTTTTCTTTGAATTGTTCAATAAATTGTTCTGATAATTTTTGATGTTTTGAAATATAATTCCAATCAACTTTTTCTTTGAATTGTTCAATAAATTGTTCTGATAATTTTTGATGTTTTGAAATATAATACCAATCAACTTTTTCTTTGAATTGTTCAATAAATTGTTCTGATAATTTTTGATATATTGAAATAAAATTCCAATTAACTTTTTCTTTGAATTGTTCAATAAATTGTTCTGATAATTTTTGATATTGTAAAATAGAATACCAATCAACTTTTTCTTTGAATTGTTCAATAAATTGTTCTGATAATTTTTGATGTTTTGAAATATAAATCCAATCAACTTTTTCTTTGAATTGTTCAATAAATTGTTCTGATAATTTTTGATATATTGAAATAGAATACCAATCAACTTTTTCTTTGAATTGTTCAATAAATTGTTCTGATAATTTTTGATGTTTTGAAATATAATACCAATCAACTTTTTCTTTGAATTGTTCAATAAATTGTTCTGATAATTTTTGATATTGTGAAATAGAATACCAATCAACTTTTTCTTTGAATTGTTTTACTGAACAATTAAGATTTTGTGATTTGATAATTTCTTCGATTTCTTTGGTTAGTTCTTGAGTCATGATAATAGTATACCTTAAATTCTTTGTTTTTTCAAGTATTCTCTAAGAATTCTAGCAGTATTATATGCATCATCTTTTGCATTGTGCCAACGTCCCTCAAAAACCATCCCCATTTCTTCTACAGAGCGTTTTAAGGATGGCTTAATTGTTTTACCCATTAGAATCCAGTGCAAATCTTGCAAATTGATGTAATTCAAACCAAAGGGATAAATTGCTCCCATTTCTGAAGATTGTCTCATAAAATCTTGATCTTCTAATCCCCATCCAGCCCAAACACAACTTCTTGTTGCAGCGGTTTTCATAAAGTATTTAACTGCATCTTGGTAAATAATTCCACTTTTAACACTATCCCAAGTTAAACCAGTTAATTCAGTGCAATACTCAGAAATACGGGATCTTTGAGGGCGCACCATAATTTCGTATGGTTCAGACAATTCTAATGTAATTGGATTTAAGAATGTATATCCAATTTGAATAATTTCCTGAAGTTCTCCTTCAGGTGGTTGATCGTTTTTCCAGCAAGTAGATTCACAATCAACCACTATAATTCTGTCCTGTCTGTTTACCATAATCGTTATTATAGCACATAAAAAGTAGCATTATCTATAAAAATAGGAGCGATTTTGCCTTGTAATACATTTAATTCTCCTATCGAAATACATCCGTCATAATTATATTTTTCTCTAAATATTTCAGCCATTGCCACATTTGGGAAAATTACATATCCACCAACTTTCATAGCAGCTTCAACTAACGCTGTACTTTGTCCTTGACGACGATTTACATCAATTAATAATTTTAATTTTTCTAAGTCAAAATTATGTTTATAGTTGTGTTGACTTCTAATTTGATTAATTTTGTTGAGAATTTCTTTTTCTACTGTAGTTTGATCCTCACCACATTCCGTAATACTAAAACTTACTCTTGTACGAGCATACGTGTCTGGGTTTTCATATTCAAATAATTTACCTGATAATTCAGCTTGAAAAGAACCTGATTTTACACGAGTTGAATATTCATATTCTGGATTTTCACTTAAAATTTTATGATACAAATTTTTAACTTCAGTATCTTTAACAATTTCTGGCATCGGGGAAATCGAAAGCATTGATGGTGAACCAGTAGTATCTCCATCCTTGAATGTACATATTTGATGTTCTACACTCCATCCTCTTTCTCTTAAATAACTTTGATGTTCTACACTCCATCCTCTTTCTCTTAAATAACTTACGACACTCCAAATGGTTTCCGTTAAAGTGTTTTCTTTAAACAAAAATTGCAAAGGGAATTTATTCTGCAATAATTTTTTATTCAATGTATCTATGACTAATGACAATTCATTGTCTTTTTGATCTGCTACAACGTCTTTGTAGCTTAGTATTTTATTCATTTTTACTCCATTGTGTTCAACCTCAAGGATTGTCAACACATTATATTTATACACAACTATAATAAATACATGGAGACATATACACACCGCACAGCATTAGATACAAAAAACAAAGTTCTAATCACAAGCAACTCCCTGATTCAAAATGACGATACTGAATTTCTCAAGCAAGCAGATGGAAAATATTTAATGAATTTATCCAGTGACGACCATGTTTGGTACGAACTGAAACTTGTAGATGGTGAAGCTGGACCAATTAATCCATTCATCATAGTTCCAGTAGATCAAATTGATGAAATCGAAATCATTCCTTGGACTGTCGAAGAACAGGATTTAAGAGATAAATGGGCAAACGTTGAAGCTAAAAAAGCTGCAACTGAGATTTTCAATCAACGAATCAGCAAGAGTCCTAATCGAATTAAAAGATTAACGACACCTATAGACCCTTCTGAAGTTCCAGAAAAATATCGTCCAGTTCCACCAGAAATTGCTTTGTTGGGCTTGACAACCCAGAAATAACGTTGGTACAATACACACAGGAAACAAAAATGACACTTAGAAAAGTTCAATATAATAACATCGTTAAGCTAACAGATAGCTACAAACTCACCCATAAGGGTCAGTACCCAAAGAAGACCACCAACATCCGATCCTATTTCGAATCTCGTGGTGGTAAGTTTGATGAAACTACATTCTTCGGATTGCAATACACCTTAGTCCAATATCTTGCCGGTCAAGTAGTTACTAGAAAAAATATTGACGACGCTGCCAATCGTGCAAAGCCTCACTTTTTCGGTCAAGACCTTTTTAATCGTTCTGGTTGGGAACATATTCTCGAAAAGCATAACGGTTACCTTCCTCTTTCTATTAGAGCCGTTGCTGAAGGTATTACGGTTCCTACACATAACGTTCTCATGGACGTTAAAATTACTGACGACGAATTTCTTGCAAAGCACGAAGAGTCATCTTACTGGCTTACAAATTCTGTCGAAAGTCTTCTTGTTCAAAATTGGTTTCCTACGACTGTTTGTAGTCTTTCAAGAGACTTCAAGAAGAACATTTTACGCTTCCTTATTGAAACTGGTGATCCTGCTGGAATCGACTATAAGCTACATGACTTTGGATTCAGAGGCGTTAGCTCAGTTGAATCTGCGGCAATCGGTGGTGCTGCTCACTTGGTAAACTTTAAAGGAACAGATACTTACATCGCTCTTGATTTAGTTGATGACATCTATGGTGATTTCTGCGCTGGTAATTCAATTCCTGCATCAGAACACAGCACAATGACTTCATGGGGTAGACTTCATGAGGAAGATGCTTACAACAATATGCTAGAAGAATTCCCAGAAGGATTCGTTGCTTGTGTAAGTGATAGCTATGACATCTTCAATGCTTGTAGAGAAATCTGGGGTAAGAAACTAAAAGATAAGGTTCTTAATCGAAATGGTGTTCTAGTTGTTCGACCTGATAGCGGAAATGCAAGAGTCGTAGTTCCAGAAATCATCAAGATTCTTGGCGAACAGTTTGGAATGGAAACTAACTCTAAGGGTTACGATGTCCTTAATCCTCATGTTCGTGTTATCCAAGGCGACGGTGTTTGTCTAGAATCTGGTGTGGACATCATGCAAGAACTAAAGAATCACGGTCAATCTATGGATAATCTTGCTTTTGGTATGGGTGGTGCGCTACTTCAGAAGCTTGATAGAGACACCAATAAGTTCGCTTTTAAGTGTTCTGAAGCTACAATTGATGGAGAGGATATCAACGTATTCAAAGATCCGATCACTGATCCAGGTAAGAAGTCAAAGGCTGGTCGTTTGTCACTAATTAAGAGAGATGGTGTATTCACTACAGTTTCTCAAGCTGAAGCTAAGGCTAAGGGCGAACAGGATCATCTAGTTGAAGTGTTCCGAAATGGACAAGTCACCAAAGCTTACGATTGGGCTACTGTTAGAGCTAACGCTGCTTTGTAAGAAAATAAATATACTATTAAATTAAAGCAACTTATTGTGTAATAAGTTGCTTTAATTTTTCTCCAGAAATAAGTTTTTTCCATTTATCAAAATCATTAGATTCTTCAAATTTAAGAAATTTCAAAGGAAAAACATGCGTCTTATATGTTTCTAATATAGTATATCCAAACTCAAGTTTTCTAGGGTTGTCTGCTGGCATTATAGTGTAATTTAAATTTTTTGCTTCTACCATATAGTTTCTAAAATCTGCATAATTATCATATTCAATAATTTCAGTTGGTTCTTTATTTATCTCACCTAAAACATACCATCTATGCAAGGTGTAATTTTCGGCGTCAGTGCCAAGATCATAACATAATAATCCAAGAACAGCAAAATTTGGATCATCTGAATATATACATACTCTATTGGGATTATGCTGTTCTTCTTCAATAGCTTTAAAATATTCATTTTTATCTGTATAGTTTTTAATTATTGGATATTCAATATTTAAATTATAGGTATCACAAATCGAACGACGCACAAGATCAGCTACAGTAATTTCTGTTTGCTTGCTAAATGATTCTTGAAAAGCTCTTTTTTCTAATTTTTTACGCCATTCTTGATCAATATTGATATTAAGTTGAGTTGAATTTTTCATAACATAATATTTATACACTATATTACTAGACGCCTATTGATCTATAATAGTATATGATACTTGCGGGAACCGGTCATAGAAGTAATAAATTATTCAAGCACGATGCTTACAGCAAAGATAATCTTAAACATTTAATTAAATTTGCTAAGATCCAACTACTAAAACATGATCCTGATGAAGTCATATCCGGTTTAGCACTTGGATGGGATCAAGCATTAGCATTAGCGGCTTTAGGTCTAAACATTCCATTGATTGCTGCTGTGCCATGTTATAATCAAGATAGTGGTTGGGGTCCTGCTTATCAAAAACTCTACAAGGAACTCTTAGAAAAGTCTGATAAAGTTATTTATGTACACAAAGGAAGTTATAATAATAGTTGCATGTTAAATCGTAATATATTTATGGTGGATAATTCCGATGAAGTCTTGGCATTATGGAATGGGGATTTTACAGGTGGAACTACACATTGCTATAATTACGCTATCAAACAAGGGAAACCAATTCATAATACTTGGGATGAATGGATTGAATATAAAGAAGCCAATCAGGTACAATAATGGTATGTATAAAATACAAGACAAGTTTAACCAAATGTGTGAAGAAAGAAACAACTCTCTATCAAAAAAAATAAATCAAATTATTAGCGAAGCCAGTGCATGTTATAATGCAATTTTATTTATTAAAAATAAGCGAATTGCGTGGCACTTAATGTCATTAACTTCAGCGGAAAGTATTGAACGCATAAACTTCCAAAGTCATAAGGATGAACTATTTTGCTCACACGGTTTAAATCTCCAACATTTATATGCTAAACAATATAGAAAGGCATTAAACCATTTCTATTATTTAGATCCATCAACTGGAAAACACGTTTGGAACGAACCGCAGCCAGGAGACGCTTTAAAGTTCGCTAAGAATTACTCAGATACAAAACTTGCTAAAACCAAAGTAACTTTAATTAAATCCAACCACGATAAAACTGGATTAAAGCGTTTAACTTGTTGGGTTCAAACGGATAGTGGCGAAAGTGTGTTGTGTGAAATGGGTGATTTACGACAAATAGCACCCAAATAATCACTTCGGTTTTACAATAAATTTTACAGGTGGATTAGTCATAGCAGACACATGTATATCCGCTGAAAACATATGACCATATAAACCAGTTTTAAGAATATCATATTGAACAAATGGAGAATAAAAACGTCCTTTAAAACCTCTGATTCCATACTTATTCCAGGTTCTTAAATAACTCCAAAAGTTCACAGGATTTAGCAAAAATATAATCTGGGAACGTCTAACGTGTTTAGGATAACTATACCAATTTTCAAAATACTTATTCATGTTCACCTTTAAAAGCTTTTGTGTTAATAACACTAATGCCTAAACCTTCATTAATTGTCCAGAAATTCTCTTGTGGGAATCCAACAATTAAGTCAAAAAACTGTTGTAATGTATCTAATTGAATTTTAAAAAAGTTTTTTGTAGTGCCATATTTGTATTCTAAATCTTTTATTTTCTGTTCATATTTTGAATTTGATTTAGGAATAGAGGGGCATAATTTCCAATACAGATCATATAATTCATCTAACTTATCCAGATAAGTCGCAATTAAAGCACTAGATGCTTTAGCTTTCTCTAAGCGTTCTTTATAATCTAAAAATTCAACACTATCCATTTAACTAACCACTATATTTTTTAAGGCATAATCGCTTATGACAGCAAATCCAATTTCCTCATAAACTACCACATAATAAGGTTTACCAGTAATGAATGGATAAAGATCAATTAAAGTTTTCCATTTTGCCGCAACAACATCACGCTTTATTCCATGTTCTTTTTCTAACAACAGCAAATCACTCTCAAATGTGTGACCAGGACACATTTCCGCATCAACAGGAGTAAGTTTGTCTAGTAATTTACCAACATATTTCAATTGATCATAATAGGCATCAACAAAAACATCTGTGTGATCTTTAACGTATTCTATCGCGTTAGCGCGATGATTACTAGGTGGAAGTGGTGGCATTTGGTAATTATTCATAATATATTATAGAGTATTTTCGAGTATTATTACTCGACGGATCAATTCATAAAACTTTCGTTTAATTTATTCTAAACAGCTTCCGCTGTCGAACTATAGGACAATTGACATTTGCCCTTGAGGGCAATATTTAGGGCAGCATTAATATCTGCATTATTTATATACCCACATTTGATACATTCAAATATACTTTGTGATTTGCGATTCTTCGAATCACAATATCTACAATTATAGCATTGTTGAGAGGTATAAGCTGGGTTAACTAATATACATCTTATTCCTTCTCTTAATGCTTTATATTGAATGTAGAAGATTAGTTGGGCGAATGCCCAAGATTTTCTCATAAATTTATTCTCACGCCTAACTTTTATATCTTCAAAGAAGTCGTTTAAGTCTTCTAAGACGATACATTGCTTTAAGTTTTTCGCTTTTTGAACAATTCTTTTACTTATTTGATGATTAACATCTTGTCTAAATCTAGATTCTTTCTTGCTTAATTTTTTCCAAGCTCTAGCTTTAGCTCTCGTTTTCTTAGCTTTCTTACTTTTTTGTAATGATTCTCTTCTTGTTTTATATTTATTGCTTATCTTTTGTAATGTCTTGCCTTCATATTGTTCTCCTTCGGAGTCAGACACTAAATAAACTTGACCTTGATCAATTCCTAAAAATCCTATATGATCTTGTAATTCTGGTTCATTTTCTTCAATAGAGCAATGAAGCCAAAATTTACCATTTTGCAAGACCAATTTAGCCATCTTGATTTTATCTTTATTGAATCTAGATTTGAAATAATCAGGAATAGAATAATCGACATGAATTCTTCCATCTGGCGACCATAAAGATAATTTATTTATTTGTAAAAACCTCATTGTCCATTTATCCAATTCCATAGATGCAATTGGCTTAAAATAATTAGGTTTTATTTCTTTCGGTTTTAATCCTTTAATTATACGTTTTTTATTTAAAATTTCTTGAATAGGCACAGAAACCTTATAAGAATCTGCAACTCTAGATATAGCTCTAATTGTAACCTGAGAATCTGCTTCTTTTAAATTCTCACGAGTTAAATTATAAGTAATTTTATGCAATATAGTTTTATTTTTTACATTTCCGTGAATAAAAGATTGATTAGAAATATAATTACATATTTTATTAAAGCACAACAAAGAATTCAATAATGATTTATATTGATCCTTGTTTGTATATAATCTTACTTTAATATCTGTTATCACATAATTATATACTATATGATATTAAAATATTCCTTCTTTAAATTCTTTAATTTAAAGAATTATCGCGACGGATGATAATAGCCAAGAAAAGTTTTAAATCTTAAATTTTGAGTTAAGAGTTCTTCGTATTTAAATTTTCTGCGCCATGCTAATGCAATGAATATCAATGGCGTAGACCTATACCATTACCGAGTGTAATTTTTGTTTAATAGGGGCTATTCAATCATCCGAAATTGGGATTTTAGCCGAAGCTTACTCTCCCAAAAATGCAACATCAATTTTAGTGGTGTTATTGAAGTGATCTAATCTCTCTTGAAGAGTATCTAAATCGGCTTGCAAATCTTCCACTCTCTCTTCAACTTCTTTGCGGTTGAAGTAAGCTTTGTATTCAACGAACTTATCGCTGTCTGAATCTTCACTAAATCCAGCATAACGATTAGTATTTACTGCAACCTTACCATTTGTGGTTGTTAAACCACCTAAATAGCTAATCTCAGCTTTTATTTCTGCCATTTCAAAAATGGCATCTTGAACAGGAGCATTAGCTTTAGCGATTGCGGACTTTAAGTGCCACAAATCACTTCTCAATGAGACAAGCTTATCCCAAACTTCTTCTGGGGGATTGTCAACTCCTAAATCAACTCTGTAAGAGTTGACTCTCATAAATTCTTTTTCGGCTTTGCGCAATTTCTCTGCGACACGGTTTTTGATTTTTAAAGCTTTAGCAATTGTTACCATTCTTTCCTCTTTATTATTATAGTGAATTACTTATCGTTCCGTCAGGTTGCATGGTGTGATTTGCAGACATTGTACTAAAAATTCTTTGAACATCAGAATAAAATCTTCCATACAATAAATATTCATTTGTTAATATAACCTGTAATGTATCTATTGCATTTATTGCATTTATATTTAACAATAAAATACCATGAAGCCTATTTCCAACATACTCAATAACATTAGATTGTTTCATGTATTCGTTAAAATATGGACGATACTCTTCGGTTAGTGATTCATACATTGAATTTAATACAGCGTATGACAAGGCAAAACGCCCATCTGGTGATTGTAATGCCATTAAAATTATTTCATTTCTTTGTGCGTCTTGCTCTGGTGTTCTCATGTCTTATTATAAATCATTTACTTCATAAGATTCATCTTATTAACCCATTTACTGTGATTCATGGCAAAATTCATCATTTTTTTAAGTTCTTCTCTTCCTTCTGGTGTCTCCATTTTAGATAAGATCACCCTGTCGAAGTCTAACCGTCTCTTTTTTGTAGCTATTTTTTCATCATCAATAGCTAAGACCTCTTCATCACTTAGAGCCTCTAAAATTAAAGGCGACATGACTTCAGCTAACTTTTTCCTTTGTTCTATTGTTGTTAGATCATTCATATTTTATTATAATTAGAACCAGCCACCTTTAATCATGATAGTACCACCACCTGATTTTGGTAAAACGATTTTTTCTCTGGTTTTACCAGTTTTTTCTTGTTCTGTTAAATTAATATCAGGCATATTCAGAATGAATTCTTCTGGAGTCATAGTAGCTTTCATTAATGCTTTAGCATTTTTAAGAACGTAATCTAACACGTCTTTATCTTGAGAAGCTATTTTCTTAATATTAGTCCAGTCATTCATAATGATATTATAGTTAAACTCGCTTCCATAATGGGATTCGAACCCATACCTTCAGTTTAGGAAACTGAGACTCTATCCCTTGAGATATATGGAAATTTTTCTCGGCGCGGAAGACGGGATTCGAACCCGTATTTGAAATGATCTCACTCCAGTTAACTTATTCGGTTTAGAAGACCGATGGTGTACCACCGCATTTATTCTCGCACCCTTGACTAGAATCGAACTAGCATAAATCCGTTTCGAAGACGGAAGCCCATCCATTGGACCACAAGGGTATTATATCTCGCCTCCACGACAGGATTCGAACCTGCATTTTCAGTCCGTTAAAGTGTATGGCTTCGTAGACCACCCTTACTACGCGGAGATATTAAATTTTTCTCGCCTCCCCAGTGGGACTCGAACCCACGACCACGAGGTCCGCAACCTTGTATTCTATCCACTGAACTACAGGGAGATACTTTTCTCTAATCTTTTTTTAGTTCTAATTCTATGACAAACAGCACATACTAATTCACATTTTAAAATTTCTTTCAAAATAGATTTTTTAGAAAAACCAACAGTTACCATAGAAGATATATCATATTCTTTATCATCCATATGGTCAAAATCCATTGCACACGGATCATATTGATTTCCACAATCAACACATGGTTTTAATTTTAAACTATTTATAAATTCTCTTGTATCTATCTTCCTTTTAATATTTCTACTTAAATAAGTATGTTTATTTTTTACATAATGTTCATGAGATATGTTTTTTTGACAATCTTTACAATATGTTTGTAAAATTCTATCACTTTTTTTATTAAAACAATCTAAAGATTTCTTTAAATGACATTTTGAACAAGTTTTATATTCCATACTTTGAACATTCAAAATAATTCAAATCATTTCCTTTAAAATTGGCGGCGGGTAAGAGAATCGAACTCTTTTAAAACGATTCAGAGTCGTTTTCCTAACCATTAGTACCCGCTATTATGTTTTCAAAGAACTCTCGGCAGCGGATCAGAGAATCGAACTCCAATCAGTGGGTTCCTTACGCCCTTTTAAAGAAAAGGAAATAAAAGCCCATTATAATAACCATTATACGAATCCGCTATTTTCTCGCCGTGGATCAGAGATTCGAACTCTAATACTAACATTCAAAGTGTTAGGTCCTGCCATTGAACGAATCCACAATAATATATATTAAATTTTAGAAACAGGGTTGGGATTGCCAGCACATATACGTAGACATAAAGAGACGCCCTTATGGGCGTTGCTGTCTTCGTTGCTGAAGACGAACGCTGGAAGTGATATTCATATTGGATGTTGCGTTCATCATGGTATCCTTATTATACCCAACCCTACATGGTTTTATCCATGTTCGTACACTTTTTTGGGAATTTTAGGATTTTCTCCTAAACCAACCCAATTGACGATCATTTCTCCTGTAGCTTTATTTTGCATTTGATCATCATTCTTAGTATACAGTCTAAGATTGCAGATTCTATGTTCATAGATATAACCTAAAATTTTCTTAACATCTCTGTTGTTTTCGTCGTGTACGTGAACTATTATTTCAAATTCTATTTTTTTGAATTTATCATTAATAAAATCTATTGTGTTTAATAACGAATCAAGATTTAAATATGAATCTATTAAAATTGTTACAAGCATGTCGTCCTCCATGCTACTATTTTTAAAAAAATAAATTCAAAGTCCTTGCTACTAAATATCTAAAACTAAACTTTCTATTTTATCCCATCTGGATTCAAATAAATCTTTATACATATGCATCTTTAATAAATTTTTTAATTTTTTCAAACTGATAATCATAGCGTTCTTTACTGTGCCATGATGAAAGACAAAAATGAACAGAATGAATTTCTGGGTGATTTGATAAATTAATATTACCATCTAGAAAATCATTTATGAGTAAATGATTTAAAAAGTAATCATGATCTAATTTTTTAATATTATCATCATTAGTCCATATAGTTTTTAACATATATGGACCTGTAGATTGCAAAACATCATCTTTACAATGTCTTATGCCATTTCCAGCACCCAGTATTGCATTCCACATTGTTTTAGTATATGGTATACTTCCAATTATTGCATTTTCTATACAATAAATAGGTTTATAAGACCAGCAAGTGAAAGCTTTTTCATCTTTAATAATGTCTTCTATATTTTTAAAGCAAAAAACATCAACATCAAGATATACACCACCAAACCAAAAAAGGATTTCATATCTTAATATATCTGATTTTTGTGCCCATATTTGACAATCTAAATATGCTTGTTCATTAAACATAAAGTGTGTAGAATCTTGTTTTAAAAAAGTTTTTTCAACTCTTTTATTATCCCAAATAACAAGATTCCAAGATGGATGTTTCATTACCCAGCTACCAATTATTTTTTTAGCAAAATCAGGCATCAGTTGATCACCGATCCATATAAAATGAAACGTTTTGGGTATAACCATATTTTATTTATACAAATTATCCACGATTAAACATTTCGCTAACTGATTTATTAGCAGCAATTCGTTCAATAGCTTCTGCAATCATTGGAGAACAATCTAAAACAGTTAATTTATCAAAAATTTTATGTTGATTCATTGGTGTCGTGTTTAAACATACAACTTCTTTAATGTGATCTGCGGACATAAAATTATTCTTAGCCTTACCAGAAAATAGTCCATGAGTTGCAGCCATATAAACTTCAGTTGCACCACGATGCATTAAAGCCTCAGATCCTTTCACGAGAGTTGAACCTGTATCGCACATATCATCAAGCATAATGCAGATTTTATCATCAACATCACCAATGATTTCCATAATTTCAACTTCATTAGCAACTGGTCTACGCTTAGAAATGATCGCAATTGGACACTTCAAAACATCAGCCAATCCTCTAGCTCTACTAACACTAGATACGTCAGGTGACACTACAACAATATTTTGTTTATGAAATTCTCTTTCCAAGAAGTAATCAGCAATAAGTGGACCACCGTACAAATGGTCTACCGGAATATTAAAGAAACCTTGAATTTGTGGAGCGTGTAAATCTAAAGTAACGATTCGATTCACGTTACTATACATTTGAAGCATGTTAGCCACCAATTTTGCTGTAATAGGTTCTCTTGGATGAACCTTTTTGTCTTGACGAGCATATCCAAAATATGGCATTACCACATTAACCTCACTAGCTGAAGCTCTCATAAAAGCATCTAAGCTAATCATAAGTGCCATTAAGCTATCATTAACTGGTGGTGCAGTTGGAGCAATCAAGAAAACTTTCTTATCACGAACGCTTTCCTCAATATTAACACCAATTTCACCATCAGCAAATCTTTTAACAGTCAAAATGCCTAAAGAACCAACTCTATCGGCAATTAATTTCGCAAGTTCGGGGTGTTGACCACCATCATAGACAACATAATCATTAATCATGGATTTATTATACCCGCTCGATTCTTTGAAAAACACGAGCAGGTAATAACGAGCAGCTTTTCGTATAATAAAAACATGTGGAAACCTCAAGATGAAAATAAATTCTGGTTAGATCGTTCAACTGGTATGACTAGAAATGAATTAGGTACAAGACATGGTGGAACTTTAAGACAGGTAAAATTGTTTTTAGAGAAAAGTAATAAACCCGCAACTGCGGAAGCTGTAACTAAATCTAATTTAGTAAACAATGAACAAATTGTTGAAACAAAAGACACACTAAGCATTGCTATTAACAAGACTTCAATTCACACGCTGGATGAATTATTGGAATACGCACAAGTAGATACGTCTATTTGGGAAGTAGAAAGATTTGTTGTCAATAAGTGGGAAGGATTTATTAAGATTGATTCTGATTCTAGGGCTGGATTTGACACGAAGGTTCAACCTTTGTTCCAAGTTAAAGCAACTCTGAAAAAGAAAAAGGAAGTTGTTAATCTCAAAAAGATTTATAACGAACTTAAAGACGATCTTAAAAACTATTCACCAACCGCATTTGGAACTCCAACTAGAGTAAAATCTAATGATGGTAAGCTATTGCAAATCTGTATTGCAGACCATCACTTAGGTAAATTGTGTTGGGGTGAAGAAGTCGGTAACGATTACGACCTTAAAATTGCTAAGAAAACCTATTGTGATGCTGTAAATGATCTATTGCAAAAAGCGGCTGGATTCAATGTCGAAAAGATTCTTTTCGTTGTTGGAAATGACTACTTAAATAGCGATAACCTATTAAATACAACAACCAAAGGTACTCACCAAGATACTGATAGTAGACACTTTAAATTGTACAGAGAGGCACGAATAATGCTTTGTGATGTAATTAATCGTCTAAGAGAAGTTGCGGCTGTAGACGTTGTTATTGTCCCAGGAAACCATGATGTAGAAACCATGTTCTATCTTGGCGATGCTTTGGATCTATGTTATGCAAACGATCCAGAAGTTTCAATTTACAACTCTCCAAAGAAGAGAAAGTATTACGACTACGGAGAAGTCTTATTGATGTTTACTCATGGTAATGAGGAAAAGATTACTCAATTACCTTTAATTATGGCACAAGAAGAACCACAATTATGGGCTAAGGCTACATTCCGTGAAGTTCACATTGGACACTTCCACAGTAAGAAAGTCTATTCTAGAATAGATGTAGATGAAAACGTTGGTGTACGCACCAGAATTCTTCCATCTTTAACTACTGCTGACTTCTGGCATTATTCAAAGGGCTATGTTGGTAACATCCGTTCCTCAGAAGCTTTTGTATGGGATAAGAAGAATGGTATGGAAGCGCAACTAATTCATAATATTAGATAAATTAAAAGCAGATTCATTTGAGTCTACTTTTAATTTTGTCTGCTAATTCCGCTACAGTATGTAGCGTCCGAGGTTTACAATATTTATGTCTGTTATCATAAATATAACCAATTCTTTCATGCTCCATCTGAGATAAAACCTCTTCTTTAAAATCAAAAAATTCAGCTTTACGAATTTCAAATCTAGGATCAAATGGAGTATACCAACCATGATCCAAATTCGCCTTAGAATAATCTGTGTAACACTTCCAATCTGTAATTTTGTATTCACATTCGTAAATTTCCAATACACCACAAAGCTGCTTAGCAACTAAACGATGATGACCATCATGTACGAAAACAAGACCGTCTGGAAAACGACTTAACTTGATTAAGGCGTTAGGACTTCCATTTCGATGGTAAGAACAAACGTGTGCTTCATCAAACAGAACCCCATAATAAATAGAATCCATCATGGGAATTATGATATCGACATTTCGCACGTCATCTTGCGTAACAATTAAATTTGTAAGTTTCATTAATCTTCTTCTAAAATAGTGTCAAACAAAGATTTCTTCTTGGTTTTATCCTTTGGCTTTACTGTTGCTTTGGAGATTATAGCATTAACTAATACCTCATTAAGTGAAACTTTAATAGGTATAAGATTTTTAGATAAATCTTCATCTGCTCTAAATAGTTTACCCACCGGGAAGCGAAGAATGCCATCATCAGTCCTATCAAAATACTTAACCGTCAATAATTTTCCAATATATTTATGTCTATTTTTATATTGTTCTTGTTTTTCTATTGTTGGGCATGAACAAGTAACGTCAAAAGTTGCGTCTGTAATATCATTACGACATTCAAAAATAGCACAACCCACCATTTTTCCAACACCCTCTTTACAGCCAATCACTTCAAACTCACCATCTTTAAAGGTTTTTACTTTTTGTAAATCCCAAGAACGATAACCAAAACGATAAATACCTTTCTTATTTCTCACAATTCCACCTTCATAACCTAAAGATACCCAATATGCTTCTGTATCTTTAATTTCTTTTTCATTATGAACTTCAATTGTTTCCACTAGAATTAAGTGAGTTTCTTGACAATCCTTTAAAATATTAGTTAAAGCAGCATGTCTTTCTTCATTAGTTAATGTATCATCACCATCAACCACTGGCATATCATAGATATGATATTCTACTAGTTCTGTTTGCGGTTGTAGACGCTTTACATACGAAGTGATAGTTTGACATGACTTACCATGAACATATAGCTCTCCGTCGAATTGTGAACCTTTAGGTAACACATTCGCAACTTGTTCAGCAATATGATTTGGTACAGTCCACTCTAAACCTGCTCTAGAAATAAGTTTAATTCTATCGCCGTCCCAAAACGCTTCACAACGTACACCATCTAATTTTGGTTGCATTAAAGCTGGGAAAACAATCTTATCAGGAGTGTAATCTTTAGCTAACATAGGAAGTTGCAAAACTTCTTCTGCTGCATCAACTGATTCAGAATACTTTCGTTTCTTTTTGAACTCCCATTGACTTTTAGCTTCTTTATCGGCTTGTTCTTCTACTGTTGTAGCAGATTTCTTACCTACATTTTTAGCAATAACTTTCTTTGAGGAAATTTGCATAATACCGTTTTCGACGCCATATTCTGTAAAAACAGTATCGCCATCAGACCAAACAGACCAAACACGAATTTCCCCACCCTTACCTTTGTGGTATAAAATTGGAAATTTTAACATATTTAATTATACTTCCTCTGCATAATCTTCTGAATATAACACTCTATCCCAAAACGTCTCTAATAATTCATATGCCTGAATAGAATTTTCAGTTGGACTAATTACTGTAGGTGATACTAAAAAGAATGATTCTGGTGAGGGTGTCATACAATCATCAAAATATTTGTAATATTTTGGAGTTTCTTCAGGTGAACCCGTTGGCTTAAATCTCCAGAAACAGGTTTTTTCATTTTCCCATTGTATCCAATAAAGATCCACATTTTCGTTGGATGACGTATGTAACAAATAATAACCATCTGGAATAGTTTTATCTAAAACTAACCAGCCGTCTTTAATTAATAATTCTTTAGCTGAGCGAAATAACTCTTCTTGTTCTTCTTGTTCTTTTGTTTTAATCATACCACGACCTCTTCTTCAGCATCACCACATTCAAGGCTCCAATATTCGCCCATAAGCTTATGAGCCTTTAAAGAATTTTCAGTAAGTTGTGGTAAAGTTTTTGCTACTAAAATCCAACCTGGACCTTGAGTTACCATTTCATCCATGTATTTGTAATAGTCATTATCTTTATAAGATAAATGCGGTTTAAACTTCCAAAAAACAGGATAATAAGTCGTTTGCCATGTCCAATCACTATAATCACTATCCCATTCAAGCCAATAAATACCAAAGGTTCCATCAGCAGTGTAAACTAAATAATAGTCCTCTGAACACTCTGTACTCAAACTAACCCACCCATCAGCAATCAATAATTCTTTAGCTTCTTTAAGTTTTCGCTCTTGTTCGGTTGGATCAATTTCCGATGCCATAACTAAAAGATCCATTGGTTTTGTTTTGAAAATCATACCTTATTATACCTAATTAGATGTATAAAAATAGTATGTTTAATGATAAGAAGGTGATTGTTGTCATCCCCGTTGGCAGGGAGTATCATTTAAAAACCTTATTTAATAATTTAGTTAAACACAAGCATATCATCGACAAACTTGAACTTTGGCTTTGCACACAAAAACCATACGATATCATGTATATACGTAAATTCCAACAAAAACATCCTAATTGGTGCGAAGTAGTAAATCTTGAAGATGAAGAGGGTTGGAAATTTCATCCATCTAATTATGTTAAATACTACGAACGTTGTATTGACCCAAACACCATATATATAAAAATGGACGACGATATATGCTGGATAGATGAACACTGCATTTACAATATGTGTAAATTACTAACTGAAATGGAAGGCACTTCATATAAATTGGTATCTGCTAATGTTATTAATACTTCTCATACACATTTACCCTTTCTTAAAAGAAATATTATACCCAATAAGAAGTTTAAGAATTTTTCATATCATGAAAATGGTGAATTAGCTATGTTTCTTCACACCTTTTTACTTAAAGCTATTAAGACACAACACACAAATATGTTTAAAGCCCCAATAAATTATCCTGATATAAACTATGTATCCATTAATATGATTTGTTGGAGTGGTTCAACTCTTGAAACAATGCTACCATTTGGAACTCACGATGAAAGTCATTTCAATTACGTAGGAAGAAGCCAAGCAAAAGCAGACTGGCTAATATGTGGAAATGCAATAGCTTCACATTTTTCATATCGACCCAGCTTTTCATATTTATCTAAAAATGCCAATCTACTCGAACAATACCACGAGGTTTCCAATTAAAATATACATAGGACTTTACACATGAAAGTAGACGTAATAATACTAACAAAAACAGTTGATCAACATCAGTTCCTCCTAACGAGCAATGCAATAATTTCTTTAATAAACTCCGAATCAGATCATGAATTTAATATTATTATAATGGAGTCTGCTGATATAGATAAACGTAAAAATATGGAGTATGTTTTTCCAAATACACATTACATAGAACCTAAAACACCTTTTAACTACAATGCTTACCTTAATATAGGATTGTCATACTGTAAAAATGATTATGTTGTTTTTTCCAACAATGATTTGATCTTTGATCATCATTGGTTCACAAACATTTATGAAGGCATTGTAAGTCATCAATTAGATGTAGCATCTCCACTATCTCCATCTTGGTGGCGTCATGTAAATATGCCATTGGGTGTAATTGAGGGCTATGAAAACGGTATATTATTTTCCCCTTGGTGTACTGTTTACAGTCGCAAAGCCATTGATTTAATAGCACCATTAGATGAACGTTTTGCTTATTGGTATCAAGATGATGATATTATTCAAACAATTAAAGCACACGGTCTTAAACATGCATTAGTAAGTACTTCTAAAGTGGAACATCTAGGCAGTCAATCTGCATATTTGATTGGAGAACGTATTAGTGAATTCTGCCTAGAGCCAGCGTCTATCTTTAATCAAAAATGGTTTAGTAAGCCACTCTCTTAAATGATAAAGGAATACCTTTAAGCAATTTTTCACCAGAAGTATTACCTACACCCCAATGTTTGGAATAAACTCTCATTCTTTCAACCGCCATATCAGACAAACCCTTTTTAGTCAATTCTCTGATGGAAAAGTGTGCATCATGATAATAAAAAGGCTTATCAACACTGAGCGATTCATGACCGTCTGCTTTCAATTGATTATAGAACCAATCATCTTCCAATCCATATCCATATTGATTAAATGGAGGAATTGTTACAAATTTATACTTCTTTAAGAGTGCTGTTCTAAAAAGTCCATATTGAGTCCACGCCACAGGATACCAATCTGCTATGTTCTTGATTTCAGACATTTTTTTATCTGCTTCTTCTCTACTTCTAGCTCCATGTGCCCAGCCGGTTTTAGCTCTATGTTCTGCGTCAAAATAACCCACAACAGCAGCCTCTGGAAATTCTTTTAATATTGCTTTATAAGCAGATATAGTACCAGGAACGTATAGAATGTCACCGTCAATTAAGAAAGTATACTCTTGACTAGCTAATTCTATCCCTAAATTCCTGCCAATTGAAGAACCGTAATTTTCATTACATCCAATTACTTTAGCTGATGCGCCGAATTCCTTTTTAAGTTTATCAAAAGATCCATCCTCAGATCCATTATCAACAACTATAACTTCAACATTTTCATTTAGGAGTAATCTCACGGTATCGACTGATACGTGAGATTCATTCCAGTTTAACACAATTGCGCTAGACAAATAACTCATGATTAATTATAATTCGGGACAGTAAATAAAACCACGATCTTCATCATTTCTATAGCCACAACTCATACTTCCATCAATATTAGCAATTAAGCCATCGTAATAAATAACAGGATAATTAAAATCATGTCTACTGTGACCATGTACCAAATGCTTAGCCCCTAAAATATCTAAATAAACTTGCATTTCCTTAGTGGATCTACCATAATAATCCCAATCTCTTCTGTCAGTCATATCTCCAAAAACTTCCCAGGCACCTAAATGTGTAGACATTAGTTCTTGCCCTTTTTCATTTGCAGCTTCAACAAAATCATCTTTATCCATTGAGTAAGCTAAATGTTTGTAGTAGGAAATTGAATCTGCATGTTGAATAGCAATTCCATCCTCTACAATCATCATTGGTCTTTCTGATAACCATAAGATATCATCAAAAGACTCATATGCTCTTTCAATAATTGATTCTTTACCGCCATTTAAGTAATAATGATATCTAATGGCAGGATCTATAGCTTTATAAGATTCATGTTCTTCAAGACCTAAAACTAAACTAACAAACAAGGCGTCATGATTACCAATACATGAATTAATTTTACCACCATCCAAATAAGCTTGCCTTTGTAGCTCTCTTACAAACTGAATAGTCTCAAGATCATAAGGACCTCTAGCTACTAAATCACCCACAAAAAATAATTTAGATTGTTTTCCAATCCAATTATCATGATGATTAATTAAATTATTGGTGTTCAATAATAATTTTAATCTATCTAAATCTGCGTGAACATCCCCAACAATATACATGGATTAATCATACCTTAATTCTTCCATTTCTAATGAGGCTTGCTTCCATAATTGCCACCATTTCTTTTTAGTAGGTGTATATGCTGGATTTTGTTCACGAGTATCAATCATAGTCTGAATGTCATTATAGATATTGTTTTTTTGATCATCTTGTTGTTGAGCCAATTCATGCATTTTCCTTTCACGTTCTTGCTGTTGAAAAAACTGTTGTTTTCTGAATTGCTCCTGTTGAACTAAACGATTTCTATAGTTTTCTTGATACTGATTGTAGTTGGGATTCTTTTTAACATTATCAGTGTGGATTTTAGTGACTGCATTATATAGTCTATCAGCAACTTCTCCAGCATGAACTTCATCTTTAAGTTCATCAAAAACAATTGCATATAAATTCTCATGAAACTTATTTAAATTAAAAGCATCAAAAAATTTCCAATGATCTTCAGTTTGAAAATTAAACACATTTTTAGCAACCAAATTTGGATCAGTCAATTCAATTGCTTTCATTATTGTTTGTAAATCATTGTCGTGTTGAATACCATAATTTCTATTAGTTTGATTTTTGTGATGTTGCTGAACTGCCTGTTTCATTAAATTCTTGTTTAATGGAATTTGCGCAATATCTTCTTGTACTATATTTAAAATTTGTTGTGCTTTTTCATGACCAACTTCAGTAATTAAATCTTGATCAATTTCTTTTTTAACTGGAGAAGTAGGACCGAAAACATCATAAAAAATTGCACTATGTGGATTTAGAAAATCACCCATAGTAAATTCAATATGATGTCTATTTAATGCTCTTTCTGCTACTGTGGATAATATTTTCAAAGCCACAGAGTAATTCAAATTAGGAATAGATTTAACATGTTCATACTCTTTTTCATCTAATGTGATAGGTTTATGATGATTAGTGACATAATTAACAAAAGCTTTCCATGCACGATTTAAACGTTGTCGCGCATGTTCTCTTGTTAAATCGTGTCTAATTGTAAAAAGATGATAACCAGCATTGTAAAAATCGTTTTTTGTAGAAGGATCTTTAAGTATATCAAAAATATTCTTAATGTGCGGAATCTTATCTAATGGGAAATTTAAACCTGTTTTTGCATTAATAATAGCTTCAAAAATGTTTTTAAGTGGACCTTCAATAATCCTCTCTGTACGATTAACATTATTAGCTAAAGTTGCAGCAATACGTTGGTTATCATCTACATAGGAAGCAAATCTTTTGTTTTGGTTCACTTCAGAAGACACCTTAACATAGTTGATGATTTTATCGGATAATTCATAATCATCAACTTGGTCCAAGGTTTGCGCATACTTTAATAAACCATCATAGTCACTCGCTTGTGCTAATTTAATAAAGGTATTTTTGAGATCCATATTTATATTATTCTAAGTTTCAAATTAGACTTCCTCTTGTTCAATTACAATTCGACAAGCTTCTTCAACGCCTTCGATGTACTTATTCATATCCATTTTGTATAACCCAGAACAACTTACTGTATTTATTTCTAATAAATATGGCTTACTTTCAACAATCGCAACATCAACAATCGAAGCAACTTCATATTTTTTCAATACTTGTGCTATATCTTTTACATATGGATATAAATATTCTGGCGCTAATTCTCTTATCATTTCCCCATTTACACGATAAGAACTACCTGTAATTGGCTCACCGTTAACGGTTAAAAATCTATATTCAGACTCAATGTTAACGGCACGGCTTAAAACAGCTAATTCTGTAGGTAATAAATCATTACCCAATGTAGACTGATTATCATCGAAAATTTCTTGAGGATCATGAATAACACAACCACTAAAAATCTTCTTACCTGAATTTGGACGCACAAAGATATCTTCACCAAAGCAAGATTGATAAAATGCCCAATTCTCTCTTAGGTTTATTACGTTTGTAAAAGCATAATCTTTGTTTAATAAAAATTTATGCAATATAGGATAGTAATTGATGCATTCTACAAATTTAAAATCCCCTAATGCACCAGGAATCCAAGGTGTACCTCTTTGAATTTTTTGCATCATCAAGATACACCCCAAAAAGAAAACTTTATCTTCTGGAGCATAGGGAATCATATCCCATTTAGGGTCTGGTAAAAAACACTGATAATAATCTTTAATTGTGAAAAGTTTGTATGGAGTTTTACGAGATTCTAATGTGGATATTAACCCACGAATATCATCATCATACGTATCATCTATTAACCAGTTAACTAATTGCGTCTTTGACATATGTAATTCCACCCTTAATGAAATGATACACTACTTTAGGGTCTTCGAACAAGTATTGAACGCCATGAACAGGTGTATTGGCATAAGCAATAACACGATTACCATTTAGTGTTTTACCTTGACAAACCCTAAGCATATCATCAGTTACAATAGAATTGGCTGTAGCAAAATATTCCACTAGACTTTTGCATCTTTCGATATAGTCGGTTTGTAAAATCAGTTGCCAACCTAAATTTTGAGGAATATATTTAAAGAGGTTGTTGACTAATTTGATTTCAGATAACACAGATTTTGAGGAATCTAAAGTTTGATTCCATTCTAATCTATAATTTGTTTCATCCCCAAGTTGTAATCTCATAAATAGAACACATAGCATCCTAAATGGCTCATTAACCTTAGCCATACTATAACCCTTATCAAACATGACTTTAGGCAAATTATCATCTTGTTGTTGGCAAGCATTTTCAACACTAGTAATTAACTCTTCTAATTTATCAATATCATTTTTGGGCACTTTAATAGTGGCTACTATTGGTGGAAGTTGTGAAGTAAATGCTTTGCTGGTTTTTAATTCTGGTTTTGGTGTAATGCTTCTAGTCCAAACACTAGCTGTACTTCTAGAAATTTTCAACTTTTTAGCGATAGTTCTTGTTGAATCACCTTGAACTCTAAGATGTAGAGCTTCATTTCTTTTTTGTTCGTACAGTTTTTTATCGTATTTCATAATATTATTATAATGAAAAGATTACTGCGGTTGACGACTGGTATATAACGATCCTATCTAATTTTCATTGGGCACGGAATTAAGTGTAGTTCTCACCGCCGCCGTATGTATCGTGTTGTTATATTTCGAGGCTACCTTGTTCCTACACTCAGTGAGTTCTATTTCACAAGCCAACCGCAGTACATATATTATACCAGACTAATCAACAAAATCCACTAATTTAAGAGGTTTTCTGGTAGACCAAATTAAATATCCTAAAATCTGTTGTTGTGGGAATTCTTCTCTCACGCAATCTAAATAACTAGGACTGTAATATTTCATAGTCCATTGTTCGCAATCAACCTGAAAACGCCTAAGCATTTCAACTGCACCTAAAGGTGTATCAGCAACCAATAAATAGAATCCGTCACTCAACCGTGTCGTCATTATTTCGTCACCTTTAATCCAAAAATAAAGACTAATATATTTATCAATTCTAATTTGATTAATTTGATTAATCAAATTTGGGTGTACTTGATCCATACTCAATTATAGAGTAATGTCAATAAATAATGTGCCATTACTACATGTTCCTGATGTAATATTTACACCAGGAAATCCAAAATGTAAATTACCATTTTTGGCTTTGTAACTTGTAAGAACATGTTGATATGGATTTAATTTTTTTAAAATAACTGCGGCTATTGCAACACGTAATAATCCAAAACCACCCATACCGAAAGCTTTAGGGTTTTCAATATTAACCTCTAAATAACCATCACCAGCAGTTATACCTAAAGTCATGGTGACAGAAGCACCCAAAGGTAGTGGGTACTTAATATAGATGTCATTATTAATAGTAGCATCACTATTAAGGACTTCTATCACTTGGTCAATGCCTAAATTAAAATGTTTATTAGCTAGGGTTATGTACGCAAGTATATCTTGTTTATTTGCGCTAACTTCCATATTATTTAGGTGCTTTATTGATGGTGACTGATAGGGTAACGCCAGAAGCTGTATCTGTAGCATTTAAAGTTCCGTCTAATTCAATACCTGAGATGATACCTTCTATAATTTTAAGATCAACACCTGGAAATAGTTGTTCAACAAGTTTAAGTACTTTTGCTGGTTCTGTGGACGATAAGATTAATTGTGCCATAACTTTATGTACACATAAACCATTAAACTTTCCTTTGTTGATCTTACTGATTTGGAAAGCTTAATTCAAGCACAGTTAATCTTGCTTTGTTTATAAGTTTTTCTTTTTGTTCTTCTGTTAACATTGCATTCAAATAATCAAAGAAAACTTTATGAGCATCTGTAAAATGGCTCCATCCCGAAATTAAATCATCATATTCTTCTTGAAGGTTCATTGTCATGATTGTGTTTTAACCTCATTATCATAAAACCATTGTCTTACCCCAACCGCACTTCTAGCATTAACAGTGAAAGAATAAGAATCGCCAACCTTTTGATCACGGCACTTAATATTGTTAGATTTTAACCATTTTATAAAATCTTTAGTACAACCATTGTCATCAGCATATTCAAATATATTAGGAATATCCTTTCCAGAATATGTGCCTTTAATTGTAAAACGCACTTCTGGTGAAGTAATAACGACTGTAGCTAAAGGATAATCTCCTATTTTAATGGCACTATCAAATAGTCCCATTTTCTAACGGATTCTAATTGATAGGCTGTTAATTCTTCCATTGTAGTTTCACGAAATGGAACATTTTCTTGTAATTTCACCCAAACTCTTTGATCGGCATCAATTAAATAACCAAGAACATCATACGAAAAATCGTTTAAACCATAACCGGGAATCTCATGAAATGAGATATTATCTATATTGTATGGAAATTTAGGTGTTCCTAAAATTTCACAAGATGCGGTCTTGACACCATTTGTAATAATAATATTTTGAATCATGTTTTATTATACCTGATCTGGTTCTCCTGTAACTTCAAAAGCTTTAAAGCCATACATAGTTTTATCTTGTTCATTCCAAGCTTTAGCTTTTGATTCGGAAAAAGTAATTTCTACAGGATCTAATTCGGTAGTTGTATACTCTTCTTCGTCCATTGGTCCATCATTATGGAAAACTTTTCTTCCTTTAACTAATAAATACACTGTCATAAGATAATCAGTATACCACATTTTACTCGTGGGCACAATGGGGTTCGAACCCATAACCTCAAACCTGTCAAGTTTGCGATCTGCCATTGATCTATGCGCCCAGATTCGGTTAGAAATTATTATACAGAATCGAACTGTATCGCGGATTAAGACACGGTAGCCAACCAACATTCCAACCTATGTCTATGAATAGTAAGAGTCGAACTTACGTCCCAGTTGTATTAATCTCAAAACTGTGTTTTTCCGCAAAACTATATTCTAGTACAATTTTTCTCGTCTCCCGCCCAAGAATCGAACTTGGATAGCTCAATTAGAAAAATCTCTGGATTTTTCAGTCGAGTCCTCTAGCCGTTGAGGTAGCAGGAGATATTTATCTCGGTGGAGAATAAGGAACTCGAATCCTTTTGCCGACATTGCAAGTGTCAGAAGTACACCCCGTACATCCCCCATTTATCTCGTTGGGATTTGATCATTATGCTCTTGGTCTGAAACCTTGAGCATATCTTTCGTCATCTACCTCATGAATTGTTCCATGAGGACTAACCCCTCTACCTAACAATTCAATATTCTTAAAACCATTTTCTTCTGTTATTAAAGAGTCTTCTTTGTGAACTGCTCCTAAATATTTAGAACCATAATCACCTTCAATTCCAGCACCAGATTTACCAGGGATAAGATCGCCCCAAGATCTTCTTTCTCCACCCATAATAGGCTCAACAAAATACTTGATACCAGTCTTTTTAGAGTATACCATAAATCTTCCGGTTTCGTCTGTTTTTTCCAAAAATCTTTGCATTAAGTTTTCCATATTATTTTCCTATATTTTCATGTAATAAATTATTTAATTCACAATCTTCGCTATGTTCTTCCCATTCATAACAATAACAATAAACACATGCACCACAACAATTAGGTTCTGCATTCCATTGGACTTTTTTAAGTAATGAAATTAAACGCTCATTTTCTTTTTTATATTGATTTATATTTTTCATAGCACGATATTTGAAATCAATTTTCTCGTCGCCGCACTAGGAATCGAACCCAGTCATGAACGCTAATCAGGCATTTTCTTTCCCATTTCGACATACGGCGATTTATCTCGGTGGAGGATAGGGAATTCGAATCCCTGACCTGAACTTTGCAAAAGTCCCGCTCTCCCGCTGAGCTAATCCCCCATTTATTCTCGTGGAGAGTACGGGCATCGAACCCGTCTAGTGTTTTCTATGCCATAGAAACGACCACCCCAAAGCAGTCCCACTCCCCATTCATCTCGTAACTACAAAACACAAAAAAGACTCAAGTTTCTTGAACTTGAGTCTTTTGTTGATTAGTTTAGTTACTATCTTTAGTTACCCAAGTTCGGCATCAGCGATAATCGCTGCTGCGGCTGCAATAATAATTGTGGCGACTTGTGTTTTCATGATAGTTTTCCTAACTGTTCTTATTATACCCAGGTTTCTTTGGGTTTTACTACTTTTTCTAGACTTTTTTAGATTGGCAACTGGGAAGCCGCGAAACATGCCAAACCAGCATATGCGACTTTTGAATTATTAAGCCATGATGCGACTATAAATAATATAACTGCGGCTATAAGAAGTATTCCTTTGATTGATTGCATTGATTCCATATTTGTACCTCCCATATATTTATACACTAGTATTTCAACTAGTGTATAAATTGTTTAGCAATCTTGGCTACAGCTTCACATTTGTCTAAATCAAACCAATCATCTATTCTTACGCCTGTTTCCATATCAATCCAATAATCCTGTTTAAGATTTAAGGCTTCAATTTTACCAATCACTTCTGCAACATTCTCAGGATTAATGCCTCCTGCATAACCTGGGGTATATCTAAAGTCTTCAGGTGGAGCTACGATGTCTAAAACCCTACCTATGCCCCCTGAATTATCCAAAAGCACATGGATTAATGGATCGTTGTGGTTTGAATTATGTACATTACCATCGTAATCACGTATATAGCTCAATAATTCTATTGTTTGTTGAGTTAAATTAAAACTCTTACTTTGAAGAATGAATTTAGGATAGTTGACAAATCCACCTTGATAAAAAGGTAGATTATCACAATTAACCACGTTTTGATGAAAGATTTCATAACTGTGGGCATCTTTGGCATTACTAATATTAAATTGATACCTATTGAATCCACCAAATAAATCATAAAGTGCTTTAGCTATATCACGAGGACATTGATAATTACGGTTTTCTCCAGTCCAATTGCCACAGATATGTGCGGATTTAATTGGCTTTTCTAGATTTACAAAATCAGCAATTACATTAAGATTTGGATAACGATTTTCTAAACCTTGCTTTGATCTAGAAAACAATACACCCCATTCAATAAAGGGATAATCAGTTGACAACTGATTTAATCTTCTTAAATCAGTTTTTCCATCAACTCCAGTGAAAGTTACGCGAAATAAAGACATGCCTTATTATACCATGTTTCAAAATTTTATAGATTTTATTATCAAATTAAAGGGTTTGTATTAACCGACACGAATAATAAAATATTGGAGAAAAATTAAATGGCAAACGCTTTATACACTTTGGCTAGACAATCATTTTTAAACGGCGGTATTGATTGGGCAACAGCGGATCTTCGTGTTGCACTAGTTAATAGTAGCTATACTGTTAACCTTGCTACTGATCAATATGTTTCCACAATTGCCTCTTACATCGTTGCACGTTCTAGTTCCCTAACGAGTGTTACAAGCACTGGTGGTGTTGCAAATGCAGCTAATGTTACTTTTTCCTCAGTTACTGGTGCTACAGTTGATTACTTTGTGATTTATGCAAACACTGGAACAGATAGTACTTCTCAATTAATTGCTTACTTTGATACTGCTTCTAACTTACCTATAACACCAAACTCAGGAAATATTACGATTCAATGGGACTCAGGGGCGAACAAAATATTCGTGTTGTGATAGGTATCATCCATTAGAATATGTATAATAAAAATAATGGTTTAAAATCTCAACAATGGGTACAAGAACATCGTTATATAATGGAGCAATATCTTCAAAGACAGTTACATAAAGATGAAAGAATTTATCATAAAAACGGTATTAGAGACGATAATAGAATAGAAAATCTAGAATTATGGGTAATTCACAATAAATCTAAAAAAGATCCAGTAGGATCAAGAGTAAGAGATTTATTAGAAGAGGCAGTAAGCAGAGCTAGATCATGTATAAGTTTTAATAACTTATCAAAGGATATTCAAGAAGATATTATAAAAAGTATTATAGGAAATTATTAAAATGAATTACACTGAATTAACAACCGAACAATTACAAGCAAGACGCCTTGAACTACAACAACAAATCGCTACATTACGTACCGAATTAACTGATGTAGTCAGTGCCTATGATGCAAAAATTCATGAAAATGATCTAAAAGATAAAATAAAAGACTTATCACCTGAAGAAATTGCTACTCTACATAAAATTTTAACAAAATCCCTACCTGAAGCACAAACACTTGTTGCAGGAGGAATACATTCAGAAGAAGCCGTAACAACACTATAATTTTTTATAGGTTATATAGCCATAATTATTGAATCTTATATTAGGACACAATAATTATGGCTACACTTGTTAATAATGCTAAGAATAATGGTACAATTGGCATTGGTGCCTTCACATTAAACTTAACTGTATCAGCCCCAACCAATGGAAACGTTATGGTTATGGGCGTTATTGGTCCAACTGCCGCTGGTGTTCCATCTATTACCCAAACAAATGTTACTTGGACACTAATTACATCTCAGATAAGTAATTATTCTGTATCATATACAATATATTTATATTATGGAATTGTTGGGGCATCAGCAGGAACTAACGTCGCTGTTAATTTTGGCAGTGGAGGTTCTTCTGGTCAATCTATTCAGGCTCAAATTGCAGAATTTTCTGGTGTAGATACAAGTACCGTTGTTGATGCTTATGTATCTAATAATCAAAGTCTTCAAAGTGGAACTTCAGCAACATGTACCACAAGCAGTGTTGGCGTTAACAATAACAATGAACTTGTTGTAGCGTTCATGAATAATATTTATCAAGGATCTCCACAAAATTATAGTGGTTCACCTGTTAATTCGTTTACATCTATTAATACAGAATCTAGTGCAGGATCTGTTAATTCTTTAAGCCAATTTGCTTATGCAAATGAAAGTTCAACAGGATCTTATTCTAGCAGTCAAGGATTTAGTGCAAGTTTTTCAAGTAGTTTCTACTGTCAATCTATCATCGTATCATTTTTACCAGGAATAGTCACAATAACACTCAGCCCAGGTGGAATTGCTTCAGGAATTGCTTTTGGTTCAGACACTTTAACGCCTGGAACAGTTACAGTTAGCCCTAATGGGTTAACTTCTCATATAGCTTTTGGATCACATACATTAACCCCTGGAACAGTAAACATTAGTCCAAGTGGATTAACTTCTCATATAGCATTTGGTGCGCCTACGTTGACCCCTGGAACAGTAAACATTAGTCCAAGCGGTTTAACTTCACATATAGCTTTTGGATCACATACATTAACCCCTGGAACAGCAAGTGTTTTCCCTGTAGGTATTGCTTCTAAAATTGCTTTTGGATCACATACATTAACCCCTGGAACAGTAAACATTAGTCCAAGTGGATTAGCTTCTCATATTGCTTTTGGATCACATACATTATCTAGTGTTAAAACAATTACAGTAACAGGGTTAGCTTCACATATCGCTTTTGGATCACACACACTAACCCCTGGAACAGCCACAGTAAGTCCAAGTGGATTAGCTTCTCATATCGCTTTTGGATCACATGTGTTGACCCCTGGAGTAGTTATAATCAATCCTAGTGGATTAACCTCGCATATAGCTTTCGGAGCGCATACGCTATCTAGTTCCACAACATTAAACTTAACAGGATTGGCTTCTCATATCGCTTTTGGAGTACACTCAATAGCTGGAGGAAGTACTACTTTTGGAGTTTCAGGTATTCCATCAAACATAGCTTTTGGTTTACCATCAATGGTGCCAAGTAATTTCACTTTAAGTGTGTCAGGCATTGCTTCACACATGGCTTTTGGTAACAACACCATAATATCTTCTAGCGTCTTGTCTGTAGCTGGTTTAGCTTCACATATAGCTTTTGGATCACAAATTTTACAAGCAGGAGAAGTAATAATTAGTCCATTAGGACTAAATTCACATATTGCTTTTGGTACATCAACAGTATCTGGTAACATAACAACTAATACAAGTGGTATTTCTTCGAATATTGCTTTTGGATTCGCCTCTCTCGGTTTACCTTCTGCACAATTATCACCAAATGGCATTAACAGTGTAATAGCTTTTGGTTATCCAGTTTTAGAAACACCACAAACTGTTTTGCCTATTGGCATTAAAAGTATAGCCTTTATTTATAAACCTATGTTTACATTTAATGTTTTAAGTGGTAAGATGTACGCCACGGTATCTCCAAGATCAAATATGTCAATTAGTAATATTGCATATAACATGGAAATAAGTATTAGCCCAAGATCAAATATGACAATTAATATCACTAGTTAAAGGTTTTAATCATAGTTTTTATTAAATAATAGATACACCATGATAACAAATGTTTTTGAAAGTGGAACTACAATTCGCTTAGAATGTGTAATAACAACAGACTGTGGGGTTCCTTATAATCCAGCCACATTAACATTCACCATGCTAATTCCTGGTGCTACATCCCCAACTGTCGTCACATATACAACCCCTGAACCAGACGGTATTGGAGTATTACACTATTGCAACGATGGAAATAACTTAAATATTACAGGAACCTACTATATAGATTGGCTTACAACAGTAGCTGGACAATATAAATTTTTATTCAATGCTTCTGGCGATTTATCAATCACACAAAGAGGGTCTTTCACGGTTCAAAAACTATTTTAATGGCACTATCAAATAGTGCCATTAAAATTAACCACCGTTGCCGCGACCACCGCTACCAAAACCACCTGATCCTGAACCTGATCCGAAACCACCGAAACTACCTGATCCTCCTGATCTTCCACCACCTAAATTAGTTTTTAGAATAGTAGAGGTTTCTGGTGCTAAATTGTAATTTTGACGACCAGCCAACATCATAGCGATAAAATATGGATCTGCGCTACGAATTTTAATACGCCTGATGATTTTGCCATCTTGCGCAAACGACATAGATACCAACATCAAACTTGCTAGAATTAATAATAAACTTTTTTTCATACATCTTCCTCCAATACTGTTTGTAGACGTTTATCTTTGTCTACAGTTTCGTTAAAATACTCTAAGGTTACTTTGTAAACTAGAGTATTACATCTTAATTCTGGGTTTTCCCAAAACCAACTCTCTTGATTATTATAGATTTTCGATAAAATACATGCTAAACCTGCTGATCTAGAGCATCCCGCATGACAATGAACAACAATTGTATCAATATCGTCAATGTTTTTATTTACAAAATCTAATAATTTAATGCGGAATATTATTGTCCATAATTTTTCATTACCCATATGTCGAATTTGAATCCTAAGTCTTCTTCTTCTTCATATAAATAATACCACACATTGTCTATGTCTGATGCAGATTCACTTGTTATAGCGGCTTTTACTGCTATAACAAGTGGATTATCGGCTGGTGTTTTGGCAATGTTTGTCAAATAACTGTCTAATACTTTAATTGGCTTTATTGAATCTTCGTCTAAACTGAAACTCATATAGCTGTTATACATTATTATTTTTGTATTGGTGAACCAGAACGCCAATTAGGATCTGGATCAATACCGTGCGCAATAAGCATTCTGCGCATTTTTTCAGTATAAGCCTGTTCTTTTAGCACTGTATCATCATTGGATTTCTTCATTTCAATTTCTATATTATGAATACGATTCATTTCGCTATTTTTATATATCGCAAATTTACTGTTTTCAGAGTCTTGATAATTGGCAAATTCTTTTTTTTGAATATTGAAATAATATTGATCTTGATTTAGTTGAGCATTAGATAACCCAATATAGCTCCAAAAAACAACAATACTAGCAGTTAAAATACCCGCAATAATCCAACCTGAAATCTTGGCTAAAAATCCAGACCTATCCCATTTATATTCTCTCTTTATCTGAGATTCAATACCCGCCTTTTCTGAACGATAGTCTGACACCAATGAATCAAAAACAGACACCGCGCCCTTAGCCTCAATATTAGCACGAAAAGTTTCTACGTCATTTAATAATTTCATACCCATGTCATTCCCATTCCCTTTTATCTGTTTGTACACCGTTGACTTCTTCAACTAATTTTACGTCTCTAAGTTTATTGCGACATTGTGTAGCTTTATACTTAAAGTCATTGAATTCAGATAAATCTTGCTCAAGTTCTTTAAGAGTATACTGAATACTCTTATTAATTGTTTCTTGTCGTCTTACTTCATCTTTGATGTATGTGCTTTCGTTTTCTGGAGTATTGATAAGACTAGATAGCTTTTTAAACTTACTTTCAATATTCCAAGATTTTTTCATTACTTGATCACAGACATTAAGATAATCAACTAAAATCTCTCCAGTTTCCGCACCTTCCAATGTGCGCCTGAGACATTCAATTTTACCCGTAACACTCCGACTATCTTCCTTGTATAAAAAGGTGCTAATCCATCCATCAAAAAGTTCACAAGGTGTACCATCTTCATTTTGGAAGTCCGTATCCTTAAAACTCTTTTTATTTGGTCCGAATTCTGGTCTAAAATCCAACAACGACAACAGTTGACGCAAAGCTTCTGCCATACGCACCTGTGTTTCTAAAGATGTTTCTAAAATTTTAGCCATTATTCATCACCACTAAACAAATCATATACTTCTTTTTGTTTCGATTCAATATCTTTCATTCTAACAATCATACCCTCTAATGAGGTACGAAAAGCTACTGGATCGCGCCAACATTCAAAATAAGTAGAATTATCAATGATATTTAACGCTTCAAGTATCTTTACGCACACCAAATAGGCATCGTCAGTATCTACGGAAAACACTTCTAAATAATCAATGATGTATTGTGCTGTACATCTGATTGCATCATATGGGAAACGATTTAAGTCTGTTAAATCCCATTTGTCAACTTGTTGCTTAATAGCTTTAAAAATAGCATAGTGATAATCTGGCAATAAATCCATTGCGCCATCATTATCGTAAGGTTCTTCACTCCAATGTCCCATAATGAAGGAAGTATACCATAATTTTGGATTATCAAGTATGATTTTAATTATACTAACCTTGAAACTGATGAAGTTTCATTTGGTGATGAACCAAGGAAAATATATGATTAATATAACAGAAGAAATTCTATGGGCTTTTAAGCCTATCGCCCACGAAAAAACTGATCCATTTTTTCAGGAAATTATCGACACCAACTGGGTTTATAAATTATTTAACAACGAACCTCACACTAACGAAGAAATTCTAAGAGTTAAAAAATCAGAAAACGATAAATACATAATGCCATTAATTGATAATGCCCCATTAGTTGAAGGTAGTGAAATTTTCATAGCAAAAATTCCATTAGAATGTCATGTCTATTTGGATGAAATTTTCAAACAAAACAACTCTAAACATAGAGAATACCTAAACGAAAGATTAATAATAAAAATTAGGGATTCGTTAGATAGACAATTACAAACTAAAATAAAACTATCTATAGTAAATCACTATAAGTTAATAACACCCTTAACTGGTTGGGAAGAATTAGAAGAAATTTCAAAAAGTATGGAAGGATATTTAGTCTTACATCCAAAAGATTATGGAAATTTTAAATTTCCAAATGGACAAACTGGCAAAGATTTCATGCATTATAAAAGATCAGATGTTAGAAAAGATTTTATTGTTAATGAAGATCAAGTGGATATTCTTAAAACTCAAATTTACGGAACATTCCATAAAACTAAAATTATGGTTAGTACAACAATGGTAGAAAAAAATATGCCATTACTATTCCATAATAATTCAGGGAAAATGTATTCATTTGGTTTAGGAAATTTTTATCTAACAAACGAAATAGTGGATCACAAATTAAGATTTGTTATTACTGCCTTTATGAATACGGGAATGTATTTAAACCCAAATAATATCCATAAAGTTTGGGTTTGATATTACGGATTAATATCTAGATCGTGGTAAGCCTTGTAAAAATTGTAGTTATAATAAATTTGTTGACACTTGTCATATTAAAGCAGTAAAGGATTTTTCTAATGACATCAAATTAAGTGAAATAAACGATATAAATAATTTAATATATCTATGCCCAAACTGTCACAGAGAGTTTGATAATGGCTTGCTGTTACTGGAAACTATAAATTCTCGTAGCTAGTATGGGATTCGAACCCATTTCCGATTCTTATGAAAAACCAGCCCTTACCCCAGGCACTAGCCGTACATCTCGTTTCGCATTAGGACTAATTGAAAGCGTCTTCTTCTGCGAAAGTTAACTCTATTTAATTTCTATCATCTAAACCTTCATAAACCCAAGGTTTTTTTACAATCCATACATCTTGTTTCTTTTAATGATTTTCTTTTTATTTTACGATTATCTGATTTTATATTCATGTTTTTCTCGTACAACAACAGCCAGAATCCAAATCTGCACTCTCCCAGTCCAAGACGACCAGGTGTTTTAATTAAACTATGTTGTTGTATTTTGGCAATTACGCGACTGCCTGTTCCACGCACTTCAATTTATCTCGTTGAAGCTTGACGGCGAATAATCTACTATTGGGACTAATTGCATCCATTTGTAACTTTTGGAATCCTCTCATTTGAATAGAGTTCCAAGGTTCATCTTTGTCTGCATAAATAGTGCCAACTACTTTATCGTTGTAAAATAACTTAATTGTACGTTTCATGTTTCCTCCTATACCTCCTATACCTCTCGTAGCGATGCGGAGAATTGAACTCCGATTTACGGATTTCTAAAGCCTTTGCCTTAGAAAGTCCGGTTTCCTACCCTTGGAAGACACCGCCATTTTATCTCGTATTTCTCGTGGTAGCGACAACGGAATTCGAATCCGTGATTTCTTCGGTGAGAACGAAGCGATTTAAGCCACTAATCTATGCCGCCATATTTCTCGTCCTCAGTGTAAGATTTGAACTTACAACCTTCTCAATGTAAATGAGTTGCGCTACCAAATTGCGCCAACCGAGGTAATATTATTTAATTTTCAAAAGTTTTTTATTTTTCCCAATTCTTAACGCTATTTAATTGTATATTTGGATCTAAATTTGTATTATATATTTCCAAAATATTTACCTTACTAAGACTAGAGTAATCATTAATGGTTTTTTCTAAATCTTCTTTTCTATTGATGTATACTGGAATTTTAATTCCTTTATACGTTTGTTCAATAATTAAAAGATGACTTTTCTTTTGTTCTCTTGCGAAACTCAACCATTCCTTTATTTTACTTTTATCTTTTTTCATAATAAACAACAAGAACCCAGATAGTTCTTACCATCTGGGTTCTTTAAGAGCATTTCTAAAAGCTAGATGGTCATGAAGTCTCTACTTCACGTTCCTCCATTTCCACTACCATAACCATTACTCTTACTTTCATGTTCTTATTATACCCTTATTTTCCTGAAATTAGCGTCTTTCCATCAACAATTAATGGAGTTTGATTTAAATATGATACAGGATAATCATAAACAACCCATCGTGGTTCAAAAAACACTAAATGATCAACACTTGGGTTGTTTTCATCAATAGCAAGAATATAATCACCTTCTGATGTAGCTGGAGGATAAATACCATTAGGCTCAGCCTGGGGTTCTTGATAGTAACCACGAGTGGAACCACCATAAGTCCATTTTGTAGGAGCGGACCATTGTGTTGCTAAACAAGTAGGGTAACCTTTGGCTCTAAACCTAAAATGAAGAATACCCACCATATCTTCAGAATAAACATACGTGATTAAATTAGCTTGATCACGCTTTTCATAAATTTTCTTTACAGTTAATTTATCTGTACCATTTGTAATGTTTGGCGCTCCACCAACTTTTGAATTAAGATTTTGTTGAATAACATCTTGTGCAACAGATTCTTTTTCGTTAACAGTTGGATTCTGCGCACAGCCAATTACGACAATAATGAGTGGTAATAACCATAATGTTGTTTTCATAATCCATGCTCCTGTAAAAACGATTGATTACTAGACGATAGTTTAGATTTATCTAAAACTTCATTTGCTATATCATTGATTTCTGATAAAATCCCTGCTTTAGCAACTTCGTCTTTTGAGTTTTTGTATTGGTAAATATATTGAGAAATTCGCGTATTACGAGATTCAATATAGGGGATAGAAGATTTGAAAGCTTTATTTTGTGCTTCCGCATTTGCTTGAGCTAAGTTTCCCTCAAGTGGTGCAACGACTTTTGTGCTAAAACCATAACCAGCTAAAGTTAATCCATAGAATAAACCACCAGCAAGAAATAGACCTAACACAATTACGATAATTGTTTTTGTATTCATCTCATTCATTATAACCACTCCCTGTTATAGAAGTCAATAGAAAATGATCAAATAAGTTTAAAGGTAATTATTCAAAATACACGAAATTTTAAATATGTGGTATAGAAAAATAATTAGTTCAACAAATAATGAAATTCATAAACCTGGGAATTTACCAATACCAGAAGGAATGTCAAGAAGATTCCATTATACTAAAACTGACGATTTAGATGCATTAAGAAATGAAGGATTACGTTTAGATAAATCAGAGAGTTATAAATATGGCGATCCAAGGGCTATTTGGTCTAGTCCGAATTTCCCAAATTGGATTAAGCCTGTAGTTGAATATTGGGAAAATCCTAAAAATTTACAAAGTGATGTTTATCAATTTAATGATGTTGCACCACATCAAATTTTAACCATCCACGAACCTTGGCATGAAATATATCGCTATGCAAAAGAACATTTTTCGTTAGACGAAGGCATTAAAAAATTACAAGAATTAATGCCATTTAAAGATGAAAGATATGTAAAAACCTTAGAACAATTATTAAAAGAAAAAGCTACCAGTGTTTAATTGGTAGCTTTTAACATCCTATTTTTAGGAGGAATAAAAGTTTTATAACTCATTTTTTCTTTTAATTGTTCATAAGAAACAGGAGTATAATTATGACAATCCACACCAACATCAATTCTTAAAAGATCAGGACGATCTGGTAACTTGTTATGAGTGTGAGCATGAAGCTGCCATGATGAACTTTCTTTATTATACCAATCTTCCCAAGGGCAATGGTGTAAAACAATTTTTTGATTTTTCCTTTCTAAATCTTCATCTCTAATGCTAATCTCTAATTGTGTTCCAGTCCAAACAAAATATTGCTTCAAAGCACTCATTAAGTTTTTCTTTTTAATTGGATCGTGATTTCCATAGATCCAGTGAATTCTCCCATTAAGCTGTTCTAAAATCGCAGCAAAAGTTTCATAAGCTTTATCTTCGGTATCTTTACTAGAATTTCTATAAAATGGATTATAGGCAAAGTCCCCCAAATGATAAACATCGTCATTTGGTGTAACTACACTATTCCAATTTGCAATTAAAACCTTATCATGTTCCTCAATATCAATAAATGGGCGGTTTGACCTAATAATTACACCCTCTTCTTTAAAATGCGTATCTCCTGTAAAAAATTTCATAATGTTCCTTAATATAACGTTATTATACCTTAGAATAACTATGAAGTCTATATTTTTTATTAGTCTTCTTTGACTTGCTCCAATAATGTAATGTACTTTATTACGTCTACCAAGGTGTTTTCCAGTTCATACTCATTAATGATCATATCATTACCTACATATAGCACAATATAAGGATTAATTAATGATAATGCTTGAGATAAGTCTTTACGATTATTATCAATAATGTCTATGATATTATCTTCATGTCGTAAAGCATAATCCAACCAATCAGACCAGGTTGAACTATTTTCATCTAACCAATCAATGGGTTTGAGTAGAAAGTAATCAATTTTTTCTTTTGTTACCATGTGCTGCTTTATCACTCCTAGAAGTTGGTGTTACACAATCAACGTTCTCAAACTTAATTAATTTACATGGAATATTTAAACTTTCATACATTTCAATGATTGAAGGATGATCGTCTAGAACTAATAAGACTTCATAATTTTCCATGAATTTTTTAATTTCATATTCTTTGTAGTCAACTTGACTAAAGTGATCACCTTCTTTAAATTCCCATGCAGGGTCAAGTTGCGCTAAATGACGATTCATAATCAAATGTGATGAAGAAAAACCAGCAAAAATGTGTTCTCTAATCCATTTAAGAGTTAAAGGTCTTCCAACATCTCCACGAGCGGTTAAAAAAAATATTTCTTCTGGATTGTAAAGATCCACAATTGACTTGAGTTCTTTAATTCCTTCTTCTAGAGCAACATCACCTTCAACAGTTAAACCATATCCGATATAACTCTTGTAATAGGCATTGAAATCACCCCGATCCCATGCAGCAAAATCAATTAATTTTTTAAGCCTACAAGATGAATCAACTACGACGCCATCTAAATCGCATATAATACAAGTTGGTTTTTTGTTCATAATTGTAATTCCTTTATTTTATTCTTTAAATCTTCTAATGTACCATCATTAGTAATTACATAATCAAAACCATCATAATCATCTAAAGCAGTTTCACTTATATGCTCATTAGGTAGAATGGGGATTCTAGGATTATTAATCCTAATTGTTTTCCCACCTAAATCTTTAATCAATTGCATTTCATTTGGAAATCTTAAATCTGTACAACCAATATAACATTTAGATCCTAATAATTGTTGTATTCTATGATATAATCTATCCGTCCAATAAGTTTGACTAAATTTATTTCTTCGAAATTCTGTTCCCCACCAAGCATTAATACCTCTATATTCTTCTTTGGTTTCATCTAAGTCCATTTCTAAACGAATTTTTTTATAAATTTCAACCCATGCCAAACTATCTATATCATAATTAACATAAGTATTTGCCAACATTCTACTAGTTTCTTCTTTTAATGGATCTGCTAATGCTAATTTATAGAAATTTTTATCACTATGTAATTCTGACAAAATATTAAACGTAGTATCTTTGCCATGTCGCTTTTTACCAGAAACTCCAAACAATACAGCTTTATTGGGCTGTACCATATCGGCATTAAAAATAAATTTATGTTCCATGTTTGCGGGAACTGTATTCGCCTGTAAAATTAAATCAATAAATTTTATTCTAGTTGATACTGGTAAAAATATATTATTATTTTTAGTATGAGTTACAGGACTTTCTAAATATAACGATAATTTTTGTGTTAAAAATTCCACACAATCAACTGTAAATCCCTCTGCATATAAATTAGCTCCCGAACGGCAAGATGAACCATCTCCTAAATACCAATTTCTTAATAAAGTTGGAGTAAATTCAATATCTCTAGGTACTTGTTTACTTCCATGATACCATCTATTGTAAATAGGTCTTAAAGCTTCACAATAATTTGTATATAATCTCCATATTGGTTTACCAACATCTCTAGGTTCTGAAACAATTGTAGCTTTAAGACCTGAATTGTTTAAAACCTTAGCAATTTCTTCAAGCCAAGATAAACAAATGCAAGCTTGAGAATATCTTGCTCCGTTTTTTGGGTCATATATATTATTGCAAGACATACTTCCGTCGCTCAATAACAATCCCTCAATATAATGTTGTGTAAAACTATCAATTTTTTTCGTTTTCAATCCCATACGTTATTATAAAACGAAGAAATAAATAAGTTACAAAACGGCTCTTTACCTCTTTTGATTAATCTCTATATACTACTATCTAGCTTAAATTATTAAATGCCTTATTATGTATGCCAAAAATGAGAATGATATTTCATGTGGTTTTTCTTTAACATGAACTATGGAACAACCAACCATTGTCTTTTGTGTGCCTGGTAAAACATTTAGTAGAAATTTTTTAATTTCTTGGACTGCTTTATTTGCGCATTTAAAAAATCTAGGCTATAAACCTGTTTTATCTTCACAGTATAGTCCTGTTGTTTATTGGTCGCGATCATCTTGTTTAGGTGGCGATGTTCTCAAAGGTAAAAATCAAAAACCTTGGCAGGGTAAATTAAAATATGATTATATCATGTGGATTGATTCTGATATGGTTTTTCAAATTGATGATTTTACTAGAATGTTGGATAAGATGCAACATCTTCCCGAAGTTCAAGTTCTTGCTGGACCATATTTAATGGAAGATCGTGTTCATACTACGGTTGTTAAAAATTGGGATGAAGCTTACTTTCAAAAGCACGGCACTTTTCAGTTTTTAAAAATATCTGATTTACAAATTCAATCTTATGAGGTTAAAAATCCTTTAATTAAGGTTGATTACACTGGCATGGGGTGGATGCTAATGAAAAAAGGTGTTATCGAACAATTAGAATATCCTTGGTTTAAACCACATTTTCATAATATAGGTAATGCATACGATTTTTCATCTGAAGATGTTGGATTTTGTCATGATCTAAAAGAAAAAAATATAGATATATGGGTGGATACTACAATAAAAGTAGGGCACGAAAAGCAGATCATTGTATAAGGTATGTATGTATAAAGATCTCCTAGAAAAAGTAAAAAAAGAAAATCTTAATGATGCTAAATATTTAGAAAAATTTGTAATTCCCCTTTTGGGAGTCAGTTCTAATGAATTCGATTTTCAACAATCTATTATTCATAAAGCATATATGGGTAAGGGATTAGAAATTTGGCAATCTCCACAACAATTTGCGCAATACTTACATCATGTCATTAATTTACCAATTGACTGTTATGTTGAGTATGGTGTTTATCGTGGTGGAACATTCATCGCCACAAGAGAATTGTTTAATAAATATAATGACACCAACTTAGAAGCGCATTGTGTGGATATCGTCAAACACGGTGAAATGATTGGGGATTATTGTCAAGCTGAAAATGCCCATTATTACATTTGGGATGAATCAGAAGTTAGACAAAAAACAGTTAAATTGCTATCTGAATTAAGTGAAAAATACCACAACATACTTATATTAATTGACGGCAATCATGACTATGATTATGTGAGTAAAGATTATGATGCTTTTGCCCCATATGTTAAGTATGTTGCCATGCACGATATCACAAATGTTGCTGTTCCAGGTGTTGGACAAAAATGGCAAGAAATCAAAAAGAAAGCTTCTCATGATTTTGTATATGAATTTATTTATCAATATCCAGAATTCCAAAAGGAACCATATTTTGGAATGGGATTATTAAGTCAAAGAACTAATGATGTTCAGCTTTTGGCATTATCTCATGATCAGGCTATTTTAGATAAGGTTCCTACATTAAATAGAATTACTAAAGTTAATTTGAATGAATTAGAAATTGAAGAATTTCAAGATAATCAATTAGCTGAATTCAGAGTTTACATGTCCTTGGATGACGAAAAATTATCAGAACATGAATATTGGGGATTTGTATCTGGCAGATGGAACGAAAAATATCCTAATAAACAAAACAGATTAGAAACTCTTCATTCTTTGAATATGTCACCTAATGTTGTTTGGTGTTCGCATATAGATAAATCCAAATGGGACTCTTGGTTAAAACAATTTGATGGTGAAGAACTCTTTAATGATTTAGAAGAATTTAATCATATGACAAGGCAACATAATAAACCATTTATTTGGTCTGGTAACTTTATCTGTCATCAGAAAATAGCTAAAGAAATTACCGCATTTATTCAAGCCAACGTAGAGTATATCTATGAAAGTTTTGAATTTAATATTCCTTTTGTGCATCCAGATCCTAATGAAAGAAAACGTAATTTTGGATTCTTGCTTGAAAGCTTATTAATGCTTTATTTGACTAATCGACCTGGTTTAGCTTTGATTGAAATTCTATAGATTTTGTCTGTATAATCAATTACATGAAAGAAAATTGTTTATCCGAACAAAATAAATCCAAATATGTTGTCTATAAATACAATCGCAATAATTATATATTAGACAAATTTGAGGAAACCTATGAAAAAACCATTTTATCTGTACCGTTTATAGTGTCGGAAGATAAAATACCATTTAAAGATGGTGAATTTTTATTGAAACACTGTTTTAAAAACAAGGTACCAGGTTCTTTTAGTCTGATAGCTAAAAATGAAGCATGTACAACTAAAGCAAGAGTATCAAAACAAGATGTTTCTAGATATTTAGTGGACACCCAACCTGTATTTAGTAATAGTAGACTTTCTAAATGGTACGATTTTAGAGTCGATGTTTTAGAACAATCATTACACGTGGAAGGTCTATATTTTGATTTCGATTTTAAGAATGATAAAATCATAATAGATGGATATTTAAATTATTATTTAATACATGACAGCGATGAAGAAGAAACCTTAATTACACTAAATGATAAATTAAACTTCAGTATTGAGAGGTTTCATCCTACATCTGAAAATCGTGGTACGTGGAAATCACTAATCAACAATAAAGTTTTATCTATTGAAAAAGTTTCTATACCAACTCAAATATATTCGTTAAATACTTATGGAACAGTAAACAAAAAAATAAAACAATCATTTAAAGTTGTTTTACAAGCTTAATCGTCAAAATCAGGTACAGGAATAGTTTGTCCAGCATACTTGTGTTTGCAGTCTGCGAAATATTCATATTTTCCATTGCGAACATAAGAGTGGCACATTGTTCCTTGAGAGTTGGAAACCATAATACTTGGTGATATGTCCAAACAGTTCATATCACCATTAAATTTCCAACCCTTTTCATCTATGGTTACGCAATGACAACATTCGCAACCTGGACACTGAAACATAATAGCTGGTCTACCATCATAATCAATACTTACTGCTTGCATATTGATTATTTCAATAATATTTTTAATTATCTTGCATTTTTAAATAAAAACATTATCCTTATAAAATTTTCTTGTATATTCATGAAAAACAATAGCAGAAGCACTACTCACGTTAAGACTGCGAAGCGGACCAAATTGTGGAATATATAAGGTTGTGTGACACCTATCTAATATTTCAGGACAAATTCCAAGCGACTCTTCTCCAAAAACGAATAATGTTTTTGCATTATAATCCCATTCATATGTTTGAATGGGGATAGAATTTTCAATATTGTCAATAGCAATAACAATATCATATTGCTCAAAAAAACCATCTAATTCTGACACTTCCTTAACATGTTGAAAGTCTAAATACGAATGTGCGCCACATGTGCCACGACGGTCGTACTCTTTTGAACCAAATAAAATTACTTCTTGTCCACAAAAACAGGAACAATTTCTGATAATACTTGCCTTATTAAAATCTCCTGATAAATTCTGTAAGAACACAGAAAAATTAAATTTTCTTTCATTTAAGTCTGCTTTAATTAAAGTAGTGGTTAACTCCTTATATCTATTAATAACATTTTTAGCATCGCAGCATTCAAATCCTAAATCCTTACATCGCTTTTTAAATTGCGGAAGGCTTTCGCCAATTTCCATTTTTAACTCTTCAGCAGAACGTCTCAAATGAGATTCATCTAGAAACTTATATCCAATCATATTCATAATACGCAGAGTATACCATAGATTAACGGAAAGCATCTAGGGTTTTATTTAGGACCTCATTTCTTGCTCTATAAATATCCGCAACATTAATAGACTTACCTTTTGCATGAGCTAAATCTGTTAAAATTTCTTGTAATTTATCGGATTCCTCCAAATAACCTTTTTCATCGCATTTACCAGCAAACGCATGTATGGTTTCCATTACAAAAATTCTATTCAAATTACACCTTTGCTGGTTTTTGAGGTTGTTGTTTGTACTTCAATGATTTATCAAAAAGCATAACGTTGTGGTCTTTTTCAATGTCCAATTGAGATTCCACTTCTTTTTCTGTTTCTTCTTGAATTTGAGCAACAACATGACGATAAAGGTATTCTAAAGCATCTGCTTCTTGTAAATACCCTTTAGCTTCACACTTTGCTGCATATTCATCTATTGTTAATGCTACTGCTACACGATTCATATTATTCTGTTCGTGAAAGAAAATCAAATCCCTACAGGTTTTTACTGCCTTCAGGTATAATATGTGAATATGTGGTATCGAAAACTAATAGCCTCAAATAATGAAGGTGTATATCAAGCTGAACTTCCCAATTTAAAATTGCCAAGTTCCTTGATGAACATCCTAAAAGACCTTGATCAAAAGGGTAAGAAAGGCTTAGTTGTTGGTGGCGCTGTAAGAGATGCTTTATTAGGTCTTGATCCTAAAGACATTGACGTAGAAGTGTATGGGGTTAATCTTGAAGCACTAGCACATGAATTAAATAAATATGGATACACTAATTTAGTTGGGGCTGCTTTTGGTGTTATTAAATTTTCAGAACCTATTAATTTTAAAAGTCCTGAAGTTGTTAAGACAATGCAAAAAGTATTTCAAGGAACACCGTATGAAGGAATGGATCTTGACAATCCAAATCTTCAAAAAAATATTCGTGAGCTTATTAAAAAAGCTAAATCATTAAATCCAAATTCTAAAGATTACAAAGCATCACTTCAGGACCCAGTTTTAAAATCTATTCTTAATAATATGAAATCTATTGAAGATGTTACTCCTGAATATGATTTTTCTGTTCCTAGAAGAGATAATAAAGTTGGAACTAAACACACCGATTTCCAAGTTGAAGTCGATCCAAATATGTCTCCAAAAGAAGCTGCTGGAAGAAGAGATATAACTATTAATGCTTTAGCCTTTAATCCTTTAAATAATCAAATTCACGATTATTACAATGGAGTTGAGGATCTTAATAATGGAGTCTTAAAAGCGACTACAAGTGCTTTTAGTGAAGACTTGCTAAGGGTGTGGAGGTTGTTACAATTTTCCACAAGATTAAAAACCCCAGATGGTAAAAGCTTTACCATTGATCCTGCTACTGCTGAAATGTCTAGAGATATGATTGCTGAATATGTAAATCATGCCAAAGAAAATCCAAATGATAATTCCATGTTACCGAAAGAAAGAATCGTAGAAGAGTTTAATAAAGCAATGTTAAAGGGTAAGGATTATTCTCATTTCTTTAATAATATGCATCTTTTAGGTATTGACACTGTATTTCCTGAACTTGGAGCGCAACGTGGTGTTGAACAGGAAAAAGATTGGCATCCAGAAATTTGGCTTCATGATCATGTGCAATATGGCATGATGCACATGAAAGAAATTATTAATAGAGAAAATAATGAAAGAAAATATAAAGGATTACCGCCAATGTCTGAAGACGATCAATTAGTGCGTATGTATGGCATTTTACTTCATGATGTTGCAAAACCAGTAACAACTAAAAGAGAAATTAAAAATGGTGTGGAAAGAATTACTTCACCAGGGCATGAACCTGCTGGTGGACCTATTGCTAGAAAAGTTCTTGAACAAATGGGTGTTAAAAAATCTATCATTGATAAAATTCAACCTATTATTGAACAACATCTTGCACATATCACTTATCCAAATGTTAATGATAAAATTGCATGGTTGAGAAAGCTTGGAAGAAAACTTGGAAGTGCGGATTATGAATCCTTATTTCATATTTTTGAAGCAGATCATAGTTCACGACCACCACTACCGAAAGGGCTTCATCCTGCTGCTGAAAAAATGCGTGAACATGTAAAACAATTAGGCTATTATAATGAATTACCAAAATCCCCAATTAAGGGACAACACGTACAACCTTATTATCAAGGACATCCTCTTGGTACACAAGGTAAACATATTGGAGAAGCTGTTCAAGCTGCTGATGCAGCATGGTTGAATAATCAATTCACTGACGAAGAAGGTGGTAAAGCATGGCTTCATAACTACTTACGACCCTCTTTGTCTGCTGTCAAAAAGCAAGATATTGCACCTTATTTCCAGGGTAGAGGTATGGGGGATCATATTACTAATGCATGGAATGCACAACATGCGGCGGTAAGTCAAAATCAACCATTCAACAAGCAACAATGGATGAAAGAGAATATTCCGAATTATGTCGAACCAAAGGTTGAATTACTAGAACCAGATGTTCTATAATTAATTGATGAATACTTTTAGACCTGGCGTGGCTCTTTTCATTGTAAACGATAAATACGAAGTATTGTTGATGCAACGAAAAACCGAAAATTTTGATGATGGAAAATGGTGTCTGCCTGGTGGTGGACTTGAAAGAGGCGAAAAACCTGTAGATGCTTTCATAAGAGAAACTGTTGAGGAAACCGGTATTGACTTGAGCGACTACAGAGATGAAATTTACAAGATTGATTTCGATACTTGTTATTACCCAGAACACGACTCTTACCATTTGACTGTTTATGGACTCTATATGGTTCGTGACAACTCTGTACTAGATACACTTTATAATGCTGAACCTGATAAGTGTTATCAATACAAATGGATCGCTCTAGATGATCTTCTGAAAATGCCAGTTGAAGAAATTGCATTCTTTGATTTATTTGGAGTTACGGAAAATCTTGTAGATTTCTTCTGTAATGAATATTTTGTAGACACAGAAGATGACGATGATGATGATGATGATGATGAAGAAGAATCATCAAAATGCATTCACTGTGGCTGTTATGCTGGCACATGTGATCATAAGTGTGACTGCGAATTTGATATCCGACAATCAGAATTTTACTGCGATTGTCTTTGTGATATATTAGATAATCCTAATTGTCGTTGTGGATGTCATCAACAATCTGAAGATGAAAACTTGGAAGATGAAGACGTACAAGACGGTTCAAAAACACTTATAATTAATGTGTATGAACCCAGTACAATCAACATTACATGGTAAAAAAATAGAGACGGTACAGACTAAAGAAGAGATGTACCGTCTCTATTACCAAGGTGCATTTGGAAACAAATTGCTAACTTGGTCTTCTTATGAAGACCTTTTAAAATCAAAATACGTAGGCACCGTTTCTATGCGCTACAAAGGTAAAGCTGGCGGCGGGCGGTCTGCCTACAATATTAAAATAGAAAACATCCCAGATGAAATAGAATTATGGGTTTCTCAAGGTTTTGAGTCAAAATTAATTCAATTCAATGAATCTGCTCCTGATGAAAGATTAATATTTCAAGGTGAAATCATGAGAGATATTAATTATTATTACTTGGTGTACTCCTTTGAAAAAACAAAAATGGGAATTGCTATGCGTAATAATCCGTTAAATGCTAAAGGATTGAAAGTAATAATAATACTAAAAGAATATTTAAGCCCAAACTCTTATGAAGATTTAATGTTACTTCTTGATAAATACCCAAATTCAGTAATCGAATTTTCGGTATATGAAATGGACTTAGGTTGTGTACCCCATAGAAATATGATCGTGTGGGAATGCAGAAATTACTAGATTATTACAAAGGAAATATTTATGACTGAACAAGAAATCATCGGAGCAACTACTGCTTATAAAAGTATTTTAGGCAATAGAAAAGCTTATTATTTGAGTACCCCTATCACTACTGGCTTAGAATTTTATTTAAACAAGAAAGATCATTCAACACTTGAATGGGAAGATAAAGATGAAGTTGATCAAGCTGTTAAAAACAATTTGTTTTTAGCTGAACAAACAGTATTAGAATTACGTAATCAAACAAAAACTCCTATTATTTGCCCTGGATCTTTACATATGAAAGATTGGGGACAACATGAATATATGGTGTTTTGGCGAACCACAATCAAAGATTATGTATGGATGATCTTCTTTAGGGATGGTTGGGAATATAGTATTGGTTGTATTGAAGAATTTCTTTATGCAAAATCAATTGGTGTCAGCACGGTTAGTCAACATCTTTATGATGATTCAACAGGTGCAGAAATCACTTATGAAAAAGGTATCGAAATGATTCAAAAGGCTTTGGAACACTTGAAATCTTTAGGATTTACAAATCTTAAATACTTCCAAATCATACCAGACTTAATTGAAAAACATAAGCCAGTCATTCCCGTATTAAAATCTGAATCTTGAAATTGGATGCACCAAACTCAGTGGCTAAACAATGAATCATGTCTTGTTCTTTTATATCAGAACAATAAAAGATATCTATAGCTGCATATTTTTCGGAAGTCCAACTATGAACACTTAAATGACTCTCACTCAAAAATAAAGCACCAGATACTCCATCTGGTTCAAATTGATGAAAATGAGAAGCCACAACATTACATTCACCAACTTTAGCAGCCTTGCGTAAAATCGCCTCAACTACATCAGCCTTTTTTAGCATATCGGGATTGCAATCATATAAATCTAATATAACTTGTTTACCAAGAACAGAATCAATCATAACGTTATTTATACCTCATTTAATGTATAAATAGTAGTATGAAAACAAAGATTTTTGGATTTTTTATAGCAACTTGTATTACAAGCACGTTGGTTGGTCTTGCTCTTTTAATGAATAAAGATGTTCAAGAACATCCTCGTGACTATGCGGATTGGTTAGAATATTATGAAGAAGAAGATGATGTTCTCTTTATAAGTTAAGATATAATTGAATAAAAGATATGTATTTTATTGATATCTTAATTCGTGATTTATTATACTTTTAAATGGTGTACAAAAACATTATATGAAGAATAAAGGTATAGCGGTTTTTTACCACATTGCTGGCATATTGCGATGGAAATCAATAGTCCTAGAACATCTAGAATTATTGGATACATCTGAACTATATGATCAAGCTACAAAAATATTCTTCTGCTTTATTGGTGGAGAAAAAGATTTTGAGTTCCTTAAAATTATGGTGGCTCCCTATGAAAAAATCGTTGTAACTCATCTTAGTAAGAATGTTACAGAATATGAATTTCCAACTTTAATGTTTGTTCAAAACTATGTTCAAAATCATAACGATGATGTATTGTACTTTCATGTTAAAGGTACCTCTTATAATAAAGAAAATAAATACTACAAAGCTACCAACAACTGGCGACATTATATGAACTTCTATCTTCTTAAAAATTGGAGGTATAGCGTGGTTAACCTAGAAAAATATGATGTAGTGGGAACTTCAGTGTGGCGCGATAAACAAGGCGTTTTTAGATTTTTCTGTGGAAATTACTGGTGGGCTAAAGCTTCTTATCTTAGGACAACAAGAAAAATACAGTCCTTTGATTGGAATAATAGATGGGATGCAGAATGGTGGCTTGCTTCAGGTAAAAACCCTAAGACATTTAGCTGGGAAGATAAATACCTTACCGTGGAATGCTTCGATAAAATGGACACCACAGAAGAAGATTGGCAAAATACAGTTAATGCCCGATTCTTGAATGTATAATATATTTCGCAATATATTTTTCTGTTTCATAGATAATAGTTTCGTTGACAATATTATTGACTTCAACCAGAGCTTTCATCTCCACAGACTTAAAATTCCCATTATCCCTTGGGTATAATTTTTTAAAAGCAAAATCCTTAATGTTTTTAGAAGCATTAATGTCTCTATCGTGTTTGGTGTTGCAGTTATTGCAAGTCCAATAGCGATCTGATAATAACAAATCATTATTTTTATATTTACAATTATTACATAAACGAGAAGTTGGGTCAAAAGCATCACATTGTAATAAATTCATTCCAAACCATAAACATTTATATTTTAATTGTCTTAAAGTTTCTCCCCAGCTAACTGAAGAGATTGATTTTGCTAGTTTTCGATTTTTAAGCATATTTTTAACATTCAGATTTTCCACACAAATTGTATTAATTTCTTGTTTTTTGCAAACTATACTATTTGTTATTTTGTGAATAAAATCATTACGTTTATTACTTATAATCTCGTGATATAAAGCTAATTTCATTTTAGCTTTATATCTATTTTTACTTGATTTTTGTTTTCTAGACAAACTTTTACTTAACAATCTAAGTTTTTTAGAAGTTCTTTCTAAAAATTTAGGATTATTAATTTTATAACCAGTATCTAAGATCATAAAATGTTTAATTCCTAAATCTATTCCTAATGCTTTATCTTTATCTGGAACAGGTAATATAGGAGCATCTAATCCTGTATCATATAAAACAGAAGCAAAATATTTATTGGTTTTCGTTTTTGATATAGTTATTGATCTTAATATTCCTCCTATTTGCTTAGAAACAATAATTTTAATATTTTTAATTTTAGGAATAGATAATAATCCATTTTCTAATTTAAAATGTTGTGGCACGGAAAAAGATTGATTGTCGTATTTTGATTTAAAATTAGGATAATTTCCTTGCTTTTTAAAAAATCTTTTATAAGCAATTTCTAAATGTATTAATTCCTCCTGAAGAGATTGAGAATTTGTTGTTTTCAACCAAGGAAGCCACTCCTTGAGCTTTGGTAATAATATTTTCCAATCCTTTTTAAAAGTGCGTGTTTTATTATTTTTGTATTCCCAATTAGAATAATCTAAAGCCCAATTATAAATAAAACGAGAACATCCAAATTGATTTTCTAGTTGTTCAATCTGGATACTATCTGGATATATTCTAAATTTAATTGATTTTAACATTATCTATATATTTATAAATCAATAATAAAAATCCTTTTACTTTCCGATTCCTAAATACCTAAGACCAACTCCCTCAATGTCTTGGCGATTTAAAGTGTTTTGGGCGTCAACAATTAAACTTCCACCCATCCAATTCTTTATGTCAACCCAATTGAGATTACTAAAATCTTTCCAAGGAGTAGCCACAATAACCGCCTGGGAATACGCTATAGTCTTCTCAATGTCTACGTAATGATCTGCTTTGAAATTAGGAATCTTATCATTCCTAATTGGATCGTATACCTTAATAACCGCACCACGTAACATTAAGTATCTTGCCAATTCCATACTCTTACTATCACTGATATCATCTGTATCAGGCTTGTATGTCAAACCTAATATGGCGATTTCTTTGCCTTTTAAGCCCTTTAAGGCTTTTTCAATCTTATTAGCTAGATAAGTGACCTGGTTATCGTTAATACCGATTACACCATTGATTATGTGGTTGTCAATACCTATTTCTGTGAGCATACGATTGAAGACCATAACATCTTTAGGTAACTCACTTCCACCCCAACCCATGCCAGCTTGCAATGCGCCAGGATTGATGCGAGAATCTAAACCTAATCCTAATGATATATCTTCGATATCTCCACCTAATGCATCAGAAAGGCGCGAAAGCAAGTTAATATAAGAAATTTTAGTGGCAAGGAAAACATCAGAACTTAATTTGATAATCTCTGCGTTTACCCAGCTTGTAATAACAAATGTCTTACAATTGTTTGCGTATAATTCGCATACTACTTCTGCATGTTTTCTATTGCTACAACCAATAACAATACGATCTGGAAAAAGATTATCCCGCATGGCTGTACCATGTTTTGAAAAATCAGGAAAGTAAATGAGACTGATATCCGTAAAAGGTGCTTCTCTTTCAAGGAATTCATAAAGATTTTGACAAGTGCCTGGTTCTACCGTTGTACGTATAATCAAAGGAATATTTGATTTTGTATGTGGTATGACACTTTTAACTGCTGTAGCTAATTCATTGTATTCTAATCCGAATTCATTATTTAAACCAGCGTTTACACAGAACATTACTGCTTGACATGTACTAACTAAACTGTAATTATCTCTGAACATTAATTTGTTTTCATTAACATATTTGTAAATAAGATGATCAGTGTCAGGTTCATATACTGGACTTTTTCCCATGTTCAAAGATACAACCTTATTAGGATTGATATCTATTCCAACAACTGTGTGACCGATTTCGCACAAACTTAACGCAGTGGCAATGCCAGAATATCCCAACCCTATAACGACAACTCTCATAACTCATTATAATTAGATATGGGTAACTTAGGAGAATTAATCGGAAATTATTTAAATTATGAAGAAGCTTGGAATGTCATTGCTATGTCCGCGCCTGTTAATGAAAATAAATGGGATTATCGTTTTATGCAATTAGCAAGATTAATTTCGACATTTTCGCGCGATCCATCAACAAAAGTTGGCGCAGCTATTATTAGACCTAATAAGACAATAGCATCAATTGGATTTAATGGGTTTCCACAAGAAATGGAAGATAAAGAAGAATGGTATACTAATAGAGAAGAGAAGCTATCTCGCGTTGTACATGCCGAAATTAATGCTTTGATCTTTGCTGGTCAACCAGTGAGAGGATGTACACTTTATACTTATCCTTTCGCTCCATGTGATAGGTGTTGTGTTCAAATGTTACAAGCTGGAATTACACACTTTGTTTTCCCTGAACCTTCTGCAAACGCACTCGAACGTTGGGGTGCCGCATTTGAAAAGACTAAAAAGTACATTATAGAATGTGGTGCAACGTATACAGAATTATCAAATTCTCTAGATTAATCTAGAGAATTTATTTCGGTATAATATCTGATGTTCTGTAAAAAACCACCAATCCAATTAATGCCACCAACCAAAATGACTAACCAAAGCCAAACAGTGTGAGTAATTACAGCAATAATTCCAAAAATAATACAATATAAAACTGTAATAGCTTGGTTCTTAATATTTAAGGTCATCTTTAAACGAAGAATGGTTCTTCGAAAACATCTGCGATCTGACATATTCAATTCGCCTTCGATTAAATTTAAATATTCATAAATCTCTGTAGGGGTTTCAGGCTTTGATTGTAAAGTTATTGGTGTCTTTTCTTGTTCCATGTCTTATTCTACTTGATTAGGCTATAATAATGCCATGCTTGTAGTTCATAAAGGCTTCTTCACAAGAGAAGAAGTAGAAAAAGATAATCATAGAAACTATTTATTTGGTGATAATTTAATAAATAGAGGAATGGCTGCCCAAGCCGCAATTAGAGGACTACCAAATGCTTTTGGAATTCCTACTAAAAAATTACCGGCAATGACTGAGCAAAGTTTCTTTACCGATGATGAATACATGGGAAATATCTCTGCTATTATTTGGTCCTTCCAGCAAGTTCCTAGAGATAAACCTATTGTTATTTCTGAAAATGGATTGGGTACAGGATTGGCAAAACTCTCAGAGAAAGCGCCAAAAACTGCGGAATTTCTTGAAGACTTCTTAAAGAACCTTGACAAAGATCCTTATTGGATGATATAATCCACAGTATGAATAAGAATGTATTTGCAATCCCGCACGAAGGCGTTGAAGCGTTAGAAAGTGGCGCTTATGGCAACCATGTTGCTCAAGATTTTGGTTTCGTTTATATCGAAATTGATAAGGTCGTTTACTCTAGAGATTATAATGAACAAATGGGTTTAATTAGAATGCAAACCGGTGTTGATTTTATGATCAAAAGAGAATGGTTTGATAAGTATATCGAATTTAAAATGGATAATCATGATAATTCCTAAGAACACAAATTATTGGTTTGCTGGATGCTCTAAACAACAATTGGGCGAATTCATTTGGATTTGTAGCGTGTTTGTGAAAGCATCAGCAAATTGGGATGAAGGACATTGGTGGATGATTCAAACTACCGATAATGAAAAAAGACAATACCATGCTTTAGTTGTTGATTCAGGAAGGGAAATTATTCATCCATTTGAAGATGAAGATACTTATTCGAAATTGAACCACATGCCCAAAGAACCACAAATTATTCTTTTTAGTGATGAAATTCCAACGTATGAATACGTTAAGTCATTACTAGAACCTGAAATGGCGCGTTTAAGAGAAGAATATGTTCCAAAAACTGAAACAAAAACTGCGTGATCCTAAATTTAAAAAAGAATTTTGGGTGTTTGTCGAATTCGCATCAGGATATCGAATGGGTGCAAAATGTGATCCACACACATTAATTAAAATTGTGGATGGCGAGACTGTAATAATAAAGAAAGATGATATATAATAACTTATGAACATTACACAATCATTATTTGATATTAATGAAATCACTCCAGAATCTTTACGCACAGCCGCTGATAAATTAGAAACACTTTCAGGTTTTGATAGTTTTGGAATTGATGGAAGCGATGGTGAATACTTTATCGTTGGTCGTCGCCCAGAAACAGTTGTAGAAATTAAAGAAAGAAAAAGACTTGCAGATGAACAAAAGAATTACTATAAGAATTACTATACAACTAAAGAAAAGCAATTGATTGAAGACTTTTTGAAGTTACATCCAGGTGCAACTACAAAAAACGAAAAAACAGTATTGAAATATGTTGATAGAACATTAAATATATCTGAAACAAAAGAACAAAGACAAGCATTATTGAATGCTATAATAGAACCTTATAATATTCAATTCTATGATGCTAAAAATAATAGAATTCCTTGGAATCATCCATCTAACATAGAGGCACAAGTATAAGTATAATAGTTCATGGAAACATCAAAATTCACCACAAAAGAACAATTAGAAGAACAATATGATCAATATTGGATTTTACATGAATACCAAACAATAATTGAATCATTTAGGAAAGTTTGTTCAACACTACGTAATAATTCTGATCTTGAAGTTTTTTCTGACTTTATTGAAAAGACAGAAAATTTATGGGGAGAATTTTTTATGAGGTTATCAACGGAAAAACCAGAACTTTCTCGTATTATGTACCCTCATTGTTGGGAAATTCTTCCTGATGGAACATGGGAATTTAATAGAACACCTAAAAATGAGAAATAAATTATGAGTATGAACATAGCTATGTATAGCAACAAGTTTGATGATAAAGAATTAGTGGCTGGCACCGTAACACATGGTACAATTTATTGGACTATTGATAGTGTTGATGCACCTAAAAATAATTTTGATAGATTTAGTCATAAGGATCATGGTTATGTTGATCTATTACCAATAGAAGCCAAAACTGTTTGGGATGCTATTGGTAATAGTGGAACTATTATAGAATTTCCAGAAAGACCTTCGCCTTGTTGGTTTAATCCCATGACAGAACAGTACACAGTTAATATCGAAGAGGAAAATGTAATATTTAATTCAAAAAACGCTTTTAACAAAAACCCTGTAACCATTCCAAAAACATTATTTATTGAATCTATGAAAAAGATAATGCCAAAAACAAAGCAAGCATTATTTAAGAAATTGGAAGGTTTTCATGCTGCGCTAAAGAAAAATCCAATTTAATTAGGATTGTTTTAACAATCCTAATTCTTGAATATGTTCAATCCAAGCATCATAAATCCAGCGATATTCAGCTAACTCTTTGAAAACAACTTCCATATTTTCGTCTGTACATTCAACAAGAGTGATGTCACAAAGTTGAACTAAGTCATCACGATCACTAAATTCCATAACTTCTTTGGCAAAATTTCTGATAAGATTGAGTAAAACTTTATCTGTGTTCATAGATAATATTTCTTATACACATACTCTTCTTCCTCTTGACACCCAGTGATTCACCCTGCTATAATAAATGCATGAACGCAAATTCCATTATCGCAACAGATCTAAATCTTGACTGGATGGATCAAGAAGTTGTTAACAGTATTTTGAATGATCTAGTCACAGACTATCCTATCCACCACACAAAGAAACTAGCCATCATTACAACTGGGGCTGGTGGACAATGGGGAAGTCTTATTACTATTCCTGGGGCAAGTAAGGTTGTTCATGATATCTACATTCCTTACGCTACAGAGGCTTTTGAGGCACTTAAAACAGATACCACGGAAAAGATATCGTCAGTTAGCGTAGAAGGCTGTAAAATCCTTCAAGACTCGCTTCAAGCAAAGTGGGGAGATACAGTCACTAAGGTTGTCTGTACTGGTGGATTGATTACTAATCGCTTCCGAAGAAGTGACGATCAAGCATATCTCGCTATTGATGATGAAGTCTATAGAGTTAAGTTTGATAAAATGACGGAAGACGAATATAATGCTATTGATAATCTTGCAACACATAGAACAAAACAGGACATTTTTGTAATGTATGTACTATGGAAATTGTTAACTTCAAGTAGTAGTAGAGAATATACAGCTACAAGCAGTAGTAGAGAATATGCAGTTGCAGTGTGCGGTATATATCGGGGAGTTACAGTTGAACGAATTGCATAAACAACAAATTGAAAGAGGTTATAACGCCATCTTGAATAAAGAAATTAATTATTTCTTCTATAATAAGCTTGATGGTTGTATCAACTATTCACTTGGAATTATTCATCTGATTCCAGGTAGCTTTAATCCACTTCATGGTGGACATCGTAACCTTAGTAAAAGCGTTAAAGATTGTTTCGGGCGTTTTACCGCTTATGAACTCTCCCTAAAGCGCAGAGAAAAAGAACCTCTATCATTAGACGATTTAATTACACGATTAGAACAGTTTGAAGAAGATGAATTCGTGGTTATCACTAATGCAGATTTCTTTGCTCGTAAAGCTGGCTGCTTCCGTAAAGAAGTAGAATTGCATTTTCATCTTGGATATGATACGGCAACTAGAATTCTGAGCGATGATACAAAACTCGGAATACAAGGTATTAGAGCTACTTTTTGGGTTTATGATAGGTGTGATAAAACCTATAACGATCTTCCAGAAAAACCTTCTAATATGTTTGGAGGACATTTATGTAGTAATGAATTTATGAACGTGAGTTCTACGCAAATTAGACAAAATAATAGGTGTTGCAACTAAATTTTGAAGGTATATTTAGATTATTTTAGAAAATCTAAATATGCTTTCAGATTTTGCTACACATATAGACGCTAAGAACCCTGTTCTGGCAGACAAAATAGATAATTATTTAATAAGAATAGCTATAAATCAAGATGTAGATAATTATCATGCTGAACATAATGCGAATTTTTATCAATTATTAGGCGTTTCACCTAAAGCGGAAAATGCAGACCTTAAAGCCGCTTATCGAAGATTAGTACAAAAACATCATCCAGATGTTAGTAATCATCCAAGAGCTAAAGATATTATTCAAGCATTGAATTTGGCACATGGTGTTTTAATTAATCCAGCAGATCGTAATATGTATGATCAATATTTAGCTGGTGGTGTAGATTCACAACAAAAAGCCGCTGAAGAAGCTATGCGCAAACAACAAGAAGCTGCGGCTCGTACTAAAACAGAACAAGAAAACTTTCAGAGAATGCAAGATTTTACTAATAAACAACCTAGAAAAGAACGTAAAGTTAATAGAGCGTTTGAACCTAGCGATTGGAGAGTGTTTAATGATCTTGAAAATGAAATAGCTGCTAATATTGAAAATGAACTTATGAAACGATTGGTACGTGGAGGCGACACAGAATTTACATTAACAGCTAATAATAAAAATAAAGAAGATGCTAATGCAATTCTAGTGGCAGTTAAGAAAATAAGTCAGTTCTCGAATATGAGTATTTCGTATAAATATACAAAGAACTTTGTCGGCAAGTATACTGTTTATATTACCTGCCGACAAGCTGATCCACAATATTTCTCTTAAATCTCTTAAATCTCTTAACGACGAAATTCCTCAAGAGATTTAAGGTCCCAATCAAATGACTCAGGTAATTCTTCTTCGTCGTCTTTTACTGGTTCGTCGTCTTCGACTTCAATAACAGTAATGACCTCTTGAGTGCCATCTTCATTTTCAACCAATAAATGCTGTGGCTTGAAAGTCTTTTCAGCATCTTCATTCAACATGTGTTCTAACTTAATGAGACGATCTAATTCAGTTATGAATTTCTCATAATCTTCTAAGGACATTCTGGCTTTCATGACAATCATGTTAATGTCCGACAAACGAGATGCGGTGAAATAATAAATGCCATCATTCATCTTATCACCGCATAAACCACGAGTTACAGCAAAAAACTCTGATGAATACTTTAAGTATTCAATTACTTCTGGATATCTTTCTTTAAAACCATCAAATGCGTAATCTTCAATATATTTATGTAGGTCCACTATCTTACTCCAAATTTATCAATAACCTCTATCTCTACTTCCTTTAATTTGTTAGCAAAATCTTGAAACTGCTTAATTGGAGCAATTTTCTCAAGTTTGAAACGCCATAAAGACAACTCATTGTTTAAATGAGATTTATTCAACATTTGTACAACTTGATAATATGTCTTATGATGCATCTCAGAATGAATTTTCATCATTTCCGCAATGTCTTTATCGCATTTAACTAATTTGGTTTTGTAAAATGCAAGTTCCTTTTCAATATTTTCAATAAACTTAACATTGTATTCAATGTTATTGTGAGCGGCGTCTTTTGGAGGAATCGCACCGAGAATGATTTCCTGTTTGTGTATCTCAGATACTATAACTTTTCGATTGTATTCGTATACCTCTAAGTATGCACGTAAGTATAAATTTAAACAGCCTAGAAAATTTTCACCCTCATAAAGAGTGAAATCCTCAGAATCTAAACTTAAAAACTTAACATAATACTTCATTGATCCCACCCGAATTCTGGATCTTCATCATCAAGGAATTTAGTAACCACAGGAGTTTTGAAACAATTATGTTTTTTAGGCACAACATCTCTGATGAAATCATTTTGTGATTTAGCCTCAATCAATTCAAAATCACTCATATCAATGGAGTCCAAGATATGTTCATCGTTAATAGCATCTATTATGGTTTCGTAATTGGTACAGCTTTTAATTTTATTAATGAAGTTTTGTAAAATTAAAATATTATTTTCTTTTCGAGTAATTATATCTAGCAAATTTTGCTTTGCACGATTTGCATTACCGATAGACTTTACAATGGGCATGACCTTTTTAATAATAAATTCATCGCAATACTTATTATAATACTTATTGCCACTATCAGTTAATTCAATAATCTTATCTAATTCTTTTTCAATATCCTTGTTTACTGTTTCTAAGTTTTTCTCATTTACAATTTTACAACTTGTTATAAACACTATTTGTGATTTAATATAAACTATTAAACAACTTTTAAAATCATTTAATAATGGAGCCTCATACAATATATCACCCTTTTTAACTAAATATTTCATTCTTCTCTCCCCTCATAACGTAATTCTTTGCGAAAATTATCATATCCATCAATTTCTTCCCAACTGAGACGATAAAAACCAACCTTACAATCCATGTCTTCGTCATCATAACGTTCATCAAAATAATCTAGAGCAGATTTGATTTTTTCATAAGTGGGTGCCTCATTCATAATGAAATCTTCAAGTTCACTAAGATGCTGAAAACGCTCAGTTAAACACTTGAAAGGATTCATGTAATTATCAATATTTCTCTGCATCTGGGCAAGTGTAGTGAGATTTTCTCTGGTTACACCTAACTCATTGATCTTTCTCTCAGTTTCATCAATTAATTTAGCATAAATCTTTAATTCTTTGCGAGTCCGCACTAAAGCATTATGGCAATATTCATAAACGTATTTTTTGTAGTCTGAAAATTCGGGACATTCATAAACGGTTTCATAAACCTCTAACTCAAAGGCACCTACACGCTCATGTTTTAACGTTAAAACTTTCATGACTTATTATACCCCATCATATCCCCGTTCAACAATTGGCTCAATAACGCATTTTTCTAAAATTCAATAAATTCTCTAACAACCTTGATCTTGCCAATTACTTTAACAAGAATATCATTATAAAAATATATAGTCGTGCGTTTTTTAGGGTCATCCAAAAAAGATACCATAATTTCCCCGCGAAGCTTTGAGGGAGATTCTAATACTAATGAAACATCAACGGGAATAACAATATCTTCATCTTTACTAAATATATTTTTATATCTGTATTCCTCTTCTAAGGTGAATACATCATATTGCTGAAGTTCTAATAAGGATGTACCAATATTAGGGATCTTACAACCATTGAAATATTCACCATCAAATGTTCCGCACAATTCATAATCAGTTAATTCTTTTCTGTTGAAAAAACCATAAAATTCATTGTATTTTCCAGAAGGTGGTAAACGATAAAAAAGCTTGTCGTCCCCAATAATGTAATATAAATCAGGAGTAGTTGGACGCCATTTTATGGTTTTTTCTTTAGCCCAACGACCATATTCATCTTCATAACTATCTTCATGAATGTATTTTTCTAATGTTTTTGAAGTAGTATAAACAACATCAAATTTAGCTTTCTTGATCATGACTTATTATACCCTGATGGATTCGCAATAGAAAGCCAAAATTTATCCATGTCAATATTAATAGCTAATAAATCCGCACCATCTTCTTCCGCTCCCCACTTACCTTGAGCATAACCCATACGACCTAATACAAAATGAACTTCTTCAGGATATAATAATGCATAAGCAGCAGATGGATCATGAAACTTTTTTGAATCATGCTTGGCTAAATATAAATCCATGCCTTCACGGAATAATTCGTCAGCACGATTCTTACTCTCAAAACTGAGAACATAATCATGAATGCTCTTGTTGTATTCAATGCAATGACAAATGTTCTTGCCAACAAAATAACGATAACAATTAAGAGCATTCACTAAAACTAATCCAGCATTCTTATCACCACCTAAATTGAATGTAGCAACTTTATTCTGTTCTTCAAATTTATCTAACCTGGGAACATCATGATTGTGGAAACTGTAAGGAACAAATCCACCCTGCATGAGAACACATGTGATCTTTACACCAATAGATAATGCACCAGCAACAGATGTCACTGGACCAATTACTAATGCGGTGGCTTCCTCAGATCCTACCAAATCCGCAATTACACGACTTCCTAAACCATCATGATCGTAATTCCTATTCTTCTTATACTTATTGATAATGTCTAAATGAATACTTCCTACTGAAGATTTATCACGACCAAGCTTGGCAACACCAATTGGAATATCAATATTGAGTACATCAAGAACAATACGACATAAACAAACTTGATCAGGATCACCAGGAGATAAAACTATCGCATCAGGAACACGACCAGAACTAACAAGATAACATAAAGCGAAAAAATCATCAGGATCTCTTCCTAAATCAGTCTCTAAAATAAACTTACTCATATCGTTAGTATAATTAGAAATCCTATTTGATTTCTAATTATGAAACTCCAACAACCTTAGTTCTTTTTAATCCCACCTTTTATGCACCACTATAGGAGACTCAGTGTATGCTGTGTATTCTATGTGAAAAGCTTTGATAATATGATTTTTATCGAAAGAATATAAATTATGAGCTTGTTTAAGATCGTCTAACCAAACTTTTTCCGAATTATAAACATATATTTGAGGTTGACGATTACACAGAGTGTAAATGTGAATTTGATAATGAGGCGAATCTGGAATATCTAATCCTGAATTAATAGGGTCTTTCATGCGCTGAGTATACCACAGATTCATAACAATCAATATCTTCTTCAATCATTTCTAAGATTTCTGCATCATTGACATCCTCCCACGCTCTTTAGGCGTGGGAGGATGTCAAAATTAATACCACAAGAAAATAAGTGTAATTTTTATATAATATTTAAAAGGTTATAATCAGTTTAATCTAGAAATTAGTTTTATGATTGTTATTGGAACTACTATTAACACCGCAAACATTGGAACTTTCCCAGCATTAACTCCTGGTGGGGCTTGTTTAATTGCAGATTTGCAGCCAGGAGTACTTAACTTCCAAATTGATGGAACTTATGTCGGTCAGCTTCATGTCGGTGGATCTTTATCAGGTCTTTCTGGTCAACAATATGCAGATGGCTCAATAAGTACTTTAACTGGTAATATTGGAGCTATACCAGCTAATGGTAATGGTATTTTTTCCGTTAATACTGTTGGTGGATCAGTTTATATTTATGCTTCTGCTTTTTCCTCTGGATCTTGTATTATTACTCCACTTTCAAGTAGTGTAAATACTAATAACCCAGGTACTACTCCAGGTAGTTTTACCGTTAGCGGCGTAAGTACCGCAGCTAATCAAATAAGTCAACTTGCAATATCTCAAAATTACTCATATAAATATGATGATTCTGGAATTGGTAATAATTATTTATATATTGGTATGTGTGCGCCAGGAAATATTAATAACATTTCTTCAGCAGTTTGGACTATTCAACAAATTAATTATGATTCAAATAATATTGTAACTTCTCAGCCTTGGGCTGGTATGTCTTCAGCGGGAATTCCTCTTTTAAATCAAATTTGGTCAAATAGAGCTTCACTTTCTTATAGTTAAAATTTTTAAAGGATAAAATAATATGGCAAATACTTGGTATGTTTCAAATGCAGCACAGACTGTTGGCTCTAACACTTACATCATCGGAACTGATGGTGCGGGTCATGGCACTTCTCCTGGCAATCCTACGCTGACGATTAACGGCGCTATCGCTCTTATGGGCGCTGGTGACACTATTATTGTTAATGGTGGACCGACTGGTGGAAGCGCAAATATTTACGCTGAGAACTCAGGTTCAGGATATTTGGCATTACCAACTTCATTTGCTTATATATTAACGGGTGACACTAATGGTTTAAGACCGGTTATTCGTCCTACGGCAACTAACGGTCGTTGTACTAGTTATGTTAATAATACACATTCACAACAACTAACTTGGTTATCTTTGGATGGTAATGGCGGTAGTGGTACACTAGCCGCTGGACATGCTGAAACATTACTTACATTCACACAGTGTAATTTTCAAAATGGATCAGGTATAGGTATAGCGTGTGGTAATAATTCAGGAACTATAACAGCAGATAGATGTACTTTTGCTTCAACATTAACAGGAACATATGCTATCGAAGTAGGTATAACTGGTAATTCTAATATATTATCAAAGGGGTCTTCATTCTTAAACACTGGAACTGCTTTTGGAACTGGATCTGGTCCTGCTTTAGCTAGTCTACACCTTACAATTGGTGGAGATGGTACAACGCAAGGTGTTTTAAATCAAGGTTCCAACAATTCTGGTATCTACTTAAGCCAAACTGGTACAATTACAAATTTAATTATTGATAATACACAAATAACCTCAACAGGTGGTGTATATATTCCTCATGGTACTGTTATTACTTCCACTCTTGTAAGTTTTAATAACAACACTATAAATTCAGCAACTATGAACCAAAGAGCTTTTACAGTAACTGGAGATATAGCATGTTCAAATATACAAATTTACGGAAACACTGGAACTGGAAATCTTGCATTATTCTTAATTGCTTCAGCACAAAGTTCTAATATTCAAGTTCCACCTTCAGGTCAAACTGGAAACACCTATACAGCGACAAATGACGATGCTTATTTAGCTGTTATAACAACAACTGGACTACAAATTGGACCTGGAAACACATGGACTGCTCTGGGATCTGCTCCAAATGCAGGTGTGATCGGAAATGACGGTGGGTATTTTACTGATGCTTCTGCAACAACAGTTTCAGGCTCTGCTCAGCCATTAGGGAATGGTGTGTCCACAGTTTTTCTTGGTCAAATATTTACAACCTCAGCAGTTGCATCTTCTTCCCATTGTCCTTGGTTTGATAGTTGTTATTTTAAATTAGCGAAAGTTGGAAGTCCAACATTCACTATTACTGCGTATTTATATGCAACTTCTGGTGGTGCAATTACCGGTTCAGCTTTAGACACCAGTGTTAACACCATATCGGCTTCCACTATAAGTGGTACTGCTGCTTTTTACTACTTCAAGTTCCGTGGCGCATATGTTATGTCACCATCAACACAATACGCTGTGGTGTTAAGAGTTAGTGCCGCTGGTGATGTTTCAGATTATGTAGCTGTCACTGCGGGAACGTCCTATGCGGGCACTGGAACCGCTGTTGCTGGAACATCAAGCCCAACTTGGACTCCTATTTCTGGCGTTAACCTGATTTTCTACGCTTGTACCAATCCTCTTGGACTCACTGGATTTGTTGCTACTGGCGATACTTACATCGGACCAAACACCTCTGGAACAGCGGTAGAAGGACTAATCGTTGCTTGTACTGGTGCAGGAACTGTTAAGAACAATATATGTACTGGATGTAATATTGGTTTTGGAGTTAAAGAAAATATCGCGTCTGTCGTCATTGAAAATTGTTTGGCAAATTGTATTGGAAGTCTTCATACATATCAACTTAAAGGTGCTTATCAAGCCAAAGTAATTAACTGCATTGGTGTTTGTAGCAATTCTGCTGCTGATACAATGAATTTTGGATCAGACAACTCTCAAGCTGTAACGGTTGTTAATCAGCTTTGGGGTAGTGGCTGTGTTGTCGAAAACAATATATTTTTCAGAACTGCGGCATCAGCAACAGGTGTAACGTATACTGTTTATCAAACTGGTGCTAACCAGACGGCAGGAAACGTCAATCTTACTATCAATAACAACGTTGTTTATGGTCCAGCAGGGTCAACAATTTCCGATCTATATTCTACATGGACTTTGTGGCAAGGTGCAGGTTTTGACACCAATAGTGTGAATTCTGATCCAAAATTATCTAATGAAATTAATCCATCTACGTATTTGGATTTCATTCCTGCGTCTAACTCGCCAGCGAAGGCAATCGGCACACCAACATTAGTTACTGCTGACTATCTGGGAACAAATTATGCTCTGCCGCCCGATGCTGGAGCATTCTCGATAGCGGCTTACTATCTTGGTTTAACAGCTAACGCTCAATTTCTTGATCTATATACACACAGACCTTATAGAGTTGGCTTAACACTTCCTGTAGCAGAAAGTTATTTCATGTTAAATGCTCAAACAGCAGTTGTTACTGGTGCGATGGCTGTAGCTTCAACTGTCGCTCCAATTACGATATTAGCTAATGCCACCTCAGGTAATTTCACTATTACTTTGCCTGTAGTTTCAGCAGCAAATCAAGGTCAAGAAGTCAGAGTTATTCAGACAGATTCTTCCGGTAATACAGTGAGTATAGCAACTCAAAGTTCACAGAATTTCCTTACTACTTCAGGACTTTCATCAACTCCACTTACAACTTCAGCACAAGGAAAATCTTGGACTTTAGTTGCAAGTCAAACAGAATGGGTTAATACAGCTAAAGTTTAAAAACAACAAGGAAAAGAATTAATAGAGCAAACTAAATGGGATTATTTTAATATGTATACAATCCCAAATTTTAAAAACACTCTAGATGAAAAATATGTTAAATTCTGCCACGATGTTGTCGTGTATAATCTTAAATCCGATAATCTTGAATATATGATGGTATAATAAATATGTTATGGAATCAGACAGTAGGAGTTGTAGTGACCCGAAACAAATCTACTATAATATGGAACTTGATAATCAACCCGGATTAACATCTCATAATTTTGTTTCGGATGAAGACTTTTATTTATACTCACAGGGCAGAGATAGAGCCATTAAGGAATACCTTAATGGAGACAGGGAAAATGAGCGGATTGAAAAGAAATCAAACATTTTGACTGCAACTGGAGCAAATATGTAAACTTTATGCGTGTAAAAACGCTATTCTGTTAACTTTAACAATTTAACAATTTAAGGAGTTAAGGAGTTAAGGAATTAAGGAGTTTTAAGAGCGAATCTAGTGACTTGAGCCGTTTCGAACGTTAAACCATTGGGGCTAATCTGTACAGATTAGAGCATAATCAATTAAGTATAGTTCGCTCTTAAAATTTCTAAATTAATAATGAGCGATGTCTTTTTATACAAGCACTACATATGTCGAATATATCATGCTGTTTATGCATCTTATTTAGTTTGAATGGCTTGTGGCAATATTTGCACTCTTGATTGTAAACATGATTTCCAAGGTCTTGTCTGCATTGTTCGCATAAACAAGTTGGAATGAGTTCATTATATTCAAAAGAAGTACTACAACGATAACATACTATAGTTTCTCCATGAATAGGAGGTTGAATAATTTCTCCACGAGTATTACCCTGAACATGCGGAAAACAATCCTGACAACGTTGGCGCTTATCACAACGAATAATTTTACCGTCAATTCTTACTCTGGTGTTAAACTCACTACCACATTCTTTACACGTTTTGATCATGTTAATAAATTCAAATAAAGGTACATATATACCTTTATAGATATTATTTATAATTCTGTAAATTCTAAAAAAAATATCAAATAAAGGTACACATAACTATTTAGGCTTTTATAATTTTAAAAATATTATGTGTGATTTTAAACATATGGGAGTCACAAAAAAATGGCATAGCTGATTGGTACCTTTTGAAAATATTGAATAGCCCCGGTGGGTGCCACCCTCTACTTTTCTTAGCAGACCCTAGCTATAGTAGCACTACAGGTACAGTACTACACTAGGCATAGTAACACTATAACTACTACACTGCACTAGCCTACATAGCTATAGCATAGTACTATCAGTAACAGTCTTAGACTATTGACACCTACTGTCAATAGTCTAAGACTTACTTAGGACAGCCTACGATAGTTGCAGTCTGGTTGCATTGCCGTGTAGCATAGCGTACTTCTTCGTTGGCTCCTTCTCTTGTAAATCTTGTGCGATAAGAGATTCCCATATCCTTATCATTGATCTTGATAACAAACCTTCCCTTGCTTGTTAGTCTTTGGATGTCTGCGGTAGTCATGTTCTAAGTATACCTCTTATTTTCTTATTGGGGATTTACTTCCAGGGCATTTCTCGTACTGTCATACCTGATGGTAGATTCTTGCAAATGTTTTCAGCAGTTGTATCGTCAGCGGAAAAAGTTACAGATGCAGGTTGGTTGCTTCTTTCTCGTGCGGTTCTGATGTTAGAACCAGCGCCATTTTTGACCATTTCTTTTTGTGCCTCAATGGTAGGCGGGAAGTTTAGAACGTGGTGAATGTAAAACCGCTTCATGATCTAAGTATACCTCTTATTCTTTTATTGGGGATTTATAGGAAAGGTGATGTCGCCTGTAATAGCTTCGAGATAGCCCGTAACCGCTAGTCACCTTCCCTACTTTTAACTCGTAACAGAGCGCGGGGACTTAGGATCACTACTCCTTCGCCAGCCGATGCCTGAGTTAGTGGTTGCTCACCCGCCTTCTCTGTCTTGCTTGTAGTATACCTTGGATATTTCTATTGGGGATTTTCACAGTCTTATGTTTTCCCTATTATCTCCTATGTTGATTATCTATACACTAATCAGCTAATTATGTCTGTTCTCTATTAAGTTTTAAAGCAAGATTGTTAATCTTGCTTTAAAACAATTCAATAGGATTGTTTTCGATATCCATATCGCATCACCAGATCGTGCCAATCTGGTTCTCGTCCAGTTTCTTGCCACAAATCAACAACATCCTTAGCTTCTTTAATCCCCATATTAAAAATCTCCCTAACGCTTTTGATCGAATTCAGTTTTTCTCCCTTGAGTAAATACCTCTTTGCTTCATTAAATTGATGTTGTACTGTTTCAGGAAACTTGAAACAAAGATCATCAATAATGATTTCGTCCGCCATAAACGCAATTTTTAGAAAATTGATAACTTCAACACTGGAGAGATGGATGATTACTTTCATGATCTTAGTATACCTCTTATTTGAGTGTTGGGGAATTATAAAGCCCGATAATGATTTAAGTTTCTAATGAAACATGGTGGCGCAGATTTACGAGTATGGTAAACATACTCAATCTCAATTTTATTGCCATATTTTGCTTCATAGGCATTAGTAAACTTACTAAAATCGCAATCTTCTTCCAAGTAGCAAGTGTCACCTTTACGGTAAGAACATTGCGATATCTTGTCTTTGATTCCAAGTTGAACAATTTCACTATATGGTACTTCTAGCCAACCGTGTCCTGGGTCAAGGTGATAATTGTATTTCATGATTTGAGTATACCTCTTAATTTGTCATTGGGGGGAATTATATTTTTATTATCTTATTATCTTATTAGTGTATAGATATTCGTGTCAGAGAAAAATAGGGAAACCCTCCCTATGCTGGGAGAGTGACCGATGTAATGTTCTCCTTTTTAACAAAATCACTAAAGTATTTAATGCCTGATTTTAGGTATTTGTCATAGATTTCTTGAGTTGTAGTAATCCATGAGCCACCAAAATTCTGACTCCACAAAACTTCAGTATAGACGATTCCTGTTGTCTTTGAAGCGATGTCATCCCAGATTCTATCATATCGTTTTGTTGGTTTCACGTTTTAAGTATACCTCTAATTCTTTTATTGGGGATTATTCGTTATCATCAAAAAGCCCACACTTCAAACAAGAATTAGATAAATTGAAATTGTAAACATGTTGACATTCTGCTTGCAACTTCTGAATTTGTGTTTGAATTTTATTACGTCTTTTTTGTGCTAAAGATGCAATTTTATAATCCTGAGATTTTAGTGCAATAATCTCAGGATTCCTTACAATCTTACGACATTCTTCATTCCACTCTAAAACTTGTTTCTTTGTCACGATTTAAGTATACCTCTTTTTTGTTTATTGGGGATTTTCCTTAGCTTTCTGAGGGCAACATAATTGTAATAACTGGTTCTAGGTTATCTCCAGGTCCTATAACCGCTTTAAGCGTTACAGGCTTTGCATTCCGTGATCGTGGCGTATTAGGCACTCTATACAGACTAAAGGTTATATGGCTTCCCTTGCTTCTTAGAGCGGCACGAGAGAACATATAGGCAACATCCCAAAGCCTACCGGATTCGTCCTGCATAGCGGATTTTTGCGACCATGTGACACAATCTGCATAAGCGGCTGAAGTCATAGCGGTATGGAATTTTACGCCAGCTTCTTTTGCAGTTTTAGTGATATCAACGAGAACTCCATCTTCCAGTGCTTGTTCTCGCGAGTATGCCGAAATGATTTCGAAGTCTTCCATTGTATCTAATTCTTCTTGTGATCTGAAAGGTGCCATGATCTGAGTATACCTCTTGTTTGTTTATTGGGGATTTATTGGGGATTTATTGGGGATTTATTGGGGATTTCTTTACTGCAATTCTCCAGCAACTTTGACATACTTCTGTTATGAAGTCAAGTTCATAGGCTTGATGTTGCGTTACTTTTGCTAGTACCAATTCGTACCACTTGTCAATTTGATTTCCTGTGAGAGTTCGCGTGTAATTACGTGCAAAATGGTCACCGAACCAAATCATTTTTTTGCCATTTTCCCAGTAAGGATCGAATTCGCTAGGAACGGTACTTTTTTCTTCCATGATTTGAGTATACCTCTAGTTTTCTTATTGGGGATTTTACTCCCCAAGCAAGGCTTCTAGTTCTCCTACTTCTGCAATAGTGAGTTCTTTGTTGTATTCTTTGGCAACTAGTGCGATCAAATCATTTCCTTTTGGGAGTGTTGTAAGGTTGTAACCATCTTCGGTAATCCAGGTGGCGACCTTTTGAATTTTGGACTGATGAGCCAGTTTCATGATTTGAGTATACCTCTTTTTTGTTTATTGGGGATTTCCCTTTTTGATTGCGGAGTTAAGGAATGGAAGTACAAATCGTTCGTTTGTTAAATCTGTTGGAATATTGCGATGATAGATACCGCCTCTTTCCCCACGGATAATAAACGTTTTTGCAAGAGCAGCTTTTGGATCTTCAAGGAATTTAGGATCTTCGAGTGCTTCATTGATATTTTCGATATACATTCCAAGAGCAAAAATATTCCAGTGCTTTTTAAAAGCTTGCTTATTATCCCAGATTGTTGCCTCAGATACTAGGAGTTCTTTCCAAGCGGTCAATGTTTGTTCCATGATCTTAGTATACCTCTAGTTTTCTTATTGGGGAATTATAATTGTTCCCCCGACATTACTTGCATCAATTTGATTGCAGCAGCCGCATCTCCTTCCATTGCTTTTGCAGAAAGATCAATTAAGACCTGTTCTTTTTTTGTAGGTTTGCGGTATTTGCGTAATCTGCCAGTATCACCGGTTTCGTAACCTAGTTGTCTTAGAGTCCAATCACGATCAGCAAGAAGTTGCATTACCTCTAAAGATGCTAGATTATCGCCTCTAGTGGCTTTGCTTACAACAATATCCAACCGTTCATTAAACAACTGAAGTACTGTTTTTGCAGACCTTGCATTTCGTTCTTGTCTCTTAGCGTCGTCCATGATTTGAGTATACCTCTAGTTTTCTTATTGGGGATTTATGATGCCAGCCACATATGCGTCAGCTTTTTCCCAACTGTCAAAATATTCCAACTTGGTGCGCTTTCTGACTCTTACCGCATATTGGATACTGGTATCTGGTTGAATCGTTGAAAAGATGGCATATTCGAAGTTTGGCAGAGTTGATTCGCCAGTAACCAACTGAAAACCATTTCGCCAGTACAGCCAATTCTTTCCTGGGATTGTCGAATTGATTCGAATTACGTTCATGAATAGAGTATACCTCTTGTTTGGTCGTTGGGGATTTCTTATAGAATCTTAGGAGAGTATAGGAGTATTAGTGTATAGATAGACCCCAACAGAGAAAAGAGGGAAAACCTCCTTTTATCCCTCAGTCGCCTCTCTTCTGGGAGGACTCGAAAAGCTTTTTGAACTTTTTAAACTTCTTCAGGATCTTCTTAGGGGTCTTAGGAGTATTGTTCTTTGTCATGATCTGAGTATACCTCTTATTATTTTATTGGGGATAAATCAGTTCTTCCTCGTTGAAGTTGGCAAGCGTCAAGTAAGTACCGCGAATGTAAGGAATATATTTATATCCTAGTGCAATTGCAGCGGCAAGACGATGATGACCATTCTCATGCAAGAAAATTTCTTCTCCACCATATTCTCCAACACTATAACAAAGTGCCATTCGGAAGCCCTCAGTTTTAAGTTTGTTGTAAGAGTACTCATAGCATTCGTCTTTGCGCTTATATCGCAAAAGACTACGCCACTCTTTAAGAGTTAGTTTCTTGACAGGTCGTTGATTGATGGCGCTAGAATCAACGCTACACCAACCACCCTTAATGATCGTCTCAACTGCAATCCATTCAACACGATCATTAAGGTAAGTCATGCTTATAGTATACCTCTTATTCTTTTATTGGGGATTACTCCACAGTTGCGGCATGTTCTGGTATCCACTTTACAGGAATCCAGAGCGGGGTATCAAAAACCCTAGTGATATCAGCGTTGCCGATGCCATATTCCTTCATCAAGGGAAGAGATGCGGCTGGTACCCCATCCTCTCCCAAACCGAAAATTACCTTAGCTTTTAGTAGCTCGTTGAACAGGGTTTCTCCCTCAAGGTTAGCAAATCTTGCGTCCATATTCCTAGTATACCTCCAATTCTTTTATTGGGGATTTAAAACCAAAACTTATTTGGAGTTGGATTAAAGAAGAATTGAACGATGATTGCAATAACTATCATAGCAATCAATGTGATTTTTAAAATTCTATCTCTATCCATATTCCTAGTATACCTCTAATACCTCCGTTGGGGATTCTTGAGAGTTTTGATGGAATCGAACATGATAGGTTAAACCGTTTACCTTGATGTATGCCTCTATTTGGTTCGAGGTTGACCATAGAAGGGCATAATAGGAGTGTTCCAGAGATTCACGCACATAGGCTAAAAAATCGGTTTCTGAGTGCTTTTGAAGTTCTGTACCTGCGTAGCTATCAACAACTAGAGTAATAGTTGTAGCCTTAATAAAGAAGTGAGTAGTAACCTCTTTAAGACGTGCTTTAAGCGTCTCTAAGTTACCTTGAATATCTTCCATGATTTGTGCTGTTTCTGCATTGTCAGGTTCAAGCCGACGTGTGAGAGAATGCAGATTAGTCTCTAAAGCAAAAATAGGATTACCAATTCGATCCTCAATAAAAGTGACATCATCCATTTTAATTCATCCTTGTAACAAGTTCAAGCTTTGCAACCAGAGAAGCATCATGATTTGCTTCTGCATCCTTTTGGATATTGCTATAAAGATCATTCATGTAAGCTTTGAGGCTTTCAATGGTTTCGTTGGTTCTGTGAAACTTCTGGCAGATTTGATTTGCCAGAGTCATTCCCTCTACATTTGCAAGAAGGTTCCAATCGTCTAGATAAGAATTCTTCCAGAATAGTCCATAGGTGTTACCTACCTGCCATTCTGACTTAACAAAAATCTGCTGATTGATTAGTTGCTGAGCGGTCATGTTTAGAGTATACCTCTATTTTGTCTATTGGGGATTTTTAGTCCCCAAGTTCTAGTCGTACAATTTCAACATCATAGAAGTTAGAATCCTGATCTTCTACTGTTGCAATTTCATCATTATCTCCTTTGATTTCAATAACCGTTCCAGAAAATTCAAAATGCCAAGAGTCACCTTCTTGCGGTTCTGGAACTTCAACAGAGTCACCAATTTGCAATTTCTCAAAGATTGGATAAAAGAATGAAGGATCACTGTCTTGGTTTACAATCTCTTTAACAATATCAGCAATTGCAATTTCCTGTAATGATCCAACAGTGACAACACCAGAATCATCACCATTGGTAATTCTAAAAAGGATATCGAACAGATCTTTGCGACTTGCATCTGGATCTTGAGTGAGAATTTCAACAACGATACGTTGTTTATAGAGTTTTTCCATGTTTAGAGTATACCTCAGTTTTGGTAGTTGGGGATTCCTGACATCATCATGTCATATTCTGGCTGATACAGTTCTTGGAATTTTTCCATAACTTCTTCAGAAGACCAGTAAGAAATCGGATTAGGTCCTGCAAAAGCACCATTATGTCCACGGAGAATGAGTAACTCTCGCATTCTTTCAATTTGAATTTCAATGTCCATGTTTTTAGTATACCTTAATTCTGTGTATTGGGGAATTTTGGTTTCCCCATTTTCTGCTGACGTGTCGATCTATACACTAAAAGAATAGATGACATCTAAAGGAACTGATAAATCAAAAAGAGCAAGAAACTTTCTGAAGGTTTCTTGCTCTTGCAAGGTCCTTAGACCTTGTACCCCGTCCTACCCTTGGAGTCCGTCCAACCTTCCTTGGATAGAACCAAGTGCATTGTCTTACCCTTTGGGTACTGGTCGTTGGTAACGATTACCATAGCCTTGTTACCCTTATCATTGCGAGAGATTACGTTTACATTTTCAGTCATTTCGTCCGTACCTTCCTTTTTTGTCTGTCTTGTGAGTCTTTCGGACTTCACACTTGGAGTATACCTCAGTAAAACCTATTGGGGATTTTTATTTCCAATCACTAGCTTTTAGAAGTTTCCGCATTCCGCGTAAATGAGCAAATCCATACATTACATAAAGTTCTTTTGCATCAGAATTGTTAATAAAATCTACTACAACACGATTACGCTTATCTAATAAGACTTTATTTTCTTTGCGTGTTTTAATCCAATTAGTTACTAAAACAATGATAGCTAATGGAATAATGATCGAAGGGATATGAACCAAAGTGTTAATAATAACAAAAAGATAAAAAGCGAGTATAACAAAAATAATCCATGATTGGGTTTTCTTTTGCATCAAGCGGATACGTGATAATCGTTTTTTAGCAATATCACGTCTAGTTTTGTGAGCGTACATAACTTCAGACACTTCACTTCCAGTTACATCTATCCAATTAGTATTTTCAGGATAATTCAACACATGTTGGTTAGATAATCCAATGTATCGCGTTAGTTCATTACCATAATTAAACCAAGCTTCAAGATATCTAGAAGATAAAGTTCTATTTTGTTCCATATCCACTCCTTCTGCAATAATTTGCATATTATTTTCTTGTGCTAGGTCAAGTTCTTTTTGCACAATAGAATAGAAAAAAGGGAAACAATGATGTACCATACCTTGCACAATCACAGTTCTTCCATTTTTAGTGAGCTTCATTAAGTTAAATATACCTTATTTCTTCCTGTTGGGGATTTTTATTTGAGTCGCGTTACAATGGTGAGAGTATACCATTTGTAATCTTATGGGTAATAGTAACTTCTGAATAATCCTCTTGTTCATAACCTACTAGTAGGTTATTTGAATCACCTATATTTTGGTACGCAACATTTATGAGTGCATCAAGAACAGAGCGCTTATCATCTATTGCAGTATCTATTGCAGTATCTTTACCTTTTAAGATGATTTGCAAGTTATCAATAATATTTGCTGGGATTTCGCCAAGAAACAATGAGTGACTTTTTGCATGATCCTTGATTTTAGTCAAAGTCCAAAAAGTATCAGCCTTGTAGCCAATCAAATTTTTGTTTTGGTCATAGATTCCGATATTAACCATGATTCTAGTATACCTCTAGTTTGTCTATTGGGGATATTTCCCATTCACATTCTGGGTTATGCCAAGATTCTGGTTCTAGAGATTTTTTTGCATCTTCTTCTGTTGGAAAATTGTTATTGTGGATTCCCTCAACTGAATCCCACGCAATCCAAAGTCCATTTGATCTTTGATATGTAATTGCTGTAACAACATAATTTGGTAAAACACGGCGGTAATGTTTAATTGTTCGTGCTTTACTTTCTTGCGTTGTTTCTTTTTTGATTGGAATTTTCACAATTTCCGCATCCCTCAAAATCTGAATTGCCACTTTAGCATTTGCAAGAATATTACTATTCATAGCTTCGCGTGTGCCAAATCTTATTTCTAATTCTTGTTGCAACTTATCAATAGTTGTGCGAATAAACACACTATCGGGTTGTGAAATTTCTATCATGATTAGAGTATACCTTTTAATCCATTGTTGGGGTTATATTTTCCACTGTGATTACAGTAGTCATTTTAAGCAGTTTAAGTTCCCAATTAGGTCTTGATTCAGACCATGTTTTAAGGTCTGATAGTGCGAGTTCTAAAGCGTTATCTTCATCCCAAACACCTAAAGTTGAAATAGAAGATCCTGACAAATTAGGAACATAAGCTTCTAGTTTATAAGCGGTCTTAGTTTGTTTAGGGGTGTTCCAATCTGTCATGATTAGAGTATACCTGATTTTGAGCGGTTGGGGAAATTTGGGAGTTTCGGAGTTTTCCCTATTTTCGGGTTAGGGTTCGATCTATACACTAATACTCCGAAAGAATAGATAACATCTCAAGAATTTGATAAACGACTAAGGGCAAGAAACTCATGTCTTGCCCTTAGTCTTGGAGGCGCTTTTAAATTTAGTAAGTGGTATAAAGTTTATTTAGAGGGCGGTGGTAGATCACCTTGCTGAAACTGTCTCATTTGGATATTCAAGCTTCCTTGAGTTACTTACTCGGTAGTGGAGAAGGACGAGAAAAATTATACTTGGTTTTGTTTCTTAGTTCTTGTTTACTTCATGTTTAGAGTATACCTCAGTTTCCCCTATTGGGGATTTTACAGAATGGGCAAATTTTTAAAGCATTCTTCTGGCATATACACACGAATGTACTTATCGCATGATGTTACTAGTACGCTTATTACCGTATCTTTACCGATTAAATGTAGTGAGATAACATACATCTCCCATAAGACCATCATAGATTTTTAAGCTAATTTATGGATTATCCAATATTTCACAACTATCTGCTTACGCTTTTTTCTTTAATATCCTACTCGGTTACGTTTCTAGTATACCTTGAGTTTCTCTATTGGGGATTTTTAATTCCAATCAGGAAACCCATATCCTAAACCTAATTCTAACCTATAGCACCATTCCAAGCCTCTAGAATCGTTTTTAAGCGCCTTTAGGACCGCGCCCTTATTATATTCCAAGACAGCATAAATAGCCCTTAGAATCACAAATTTTATTCCCTATTTTTGATGTAGGGTTTGATCTATACACTAAAACAAATCATAGATCATAAATGTTTCAAGGAAAACAAAAGCAAGAAACTTTCTGAAGGTTTCTTACTTTTAAATCTTATTAGCTTACCTTCCGGGTATCTAAACCACACCCTTTCAAGTGCTTTACAGATTTTTTACAGTGATTAGTTTCGCGATCACTAATAGGTTAGACTTTGTTCCTCTAGTTTCTTACCCTTACTGTGATTTGAGTATACCTTAAAATCCCCCGTTGGGGATTTTAAGGGCTTGGACTCCTAAGACTCCTTATCGTCGCTTCTTTGCGATAAAGCCGAGATGATTCTTTGAACGAGTTAGTGCAACATTCTTCAAGTATAGTTCTTGTTCTTGTTGCCACTTTTGAGGCATCTTTAGCGGCATTAACTCAGGCTGAAGAATAAACACCCTATTAGCTTCCAAACCTTTCGCCTTATGTACAGAACATAACTTAATCGACTGAGTTCTATTAGGGAATAGATCTTTGCAAAATTGTGTAAAACCACTAATTGTAGTAACCCCTTCTGACATAGCCCGTTCTGCAAGAATAGTGAGACATTCCTTTTTATCTTGCGCGGTTGCAATTTGAAGTTCCGAATTACGTCTTTTTGCTAACATCATTACTTCATTATCCAACCACTCAGGTAGTAAATCCAATAGTGAACTAAATGGTTTTTTACCCAAAATCTTTTTTGCAATATTAGCAACTTGCGTAGTAATTTCCCTACCCGGTACGGTAACCGGTTTCCCGATTTTAAGAAGTGCAAAAGCCATACCTAAAATTGGGGCATTAGTTCTACATACAACCATATCCCCACTCATAAGAAGTTCTAAGCCATCCTCATAAGAATGATTAGTGATTATCCCGTCTATAGCATTCTCTTTAGCTTCCATTCCCATATCCGGTAAATTTTCGTTAGCTAAGTCTATGTGTGACTTTGGGCAACGATAGCATACGCTTAAAGGTAATTCGATGGCATCAAGCTCTTTTACAAGAGAATGATAACTTTCAGGGTTTGCCCCTGCAAACCCAAAAATTGCCTGTCGCGGATCACCTACAACGATCATTCTGCCATTTGGTGACATGTGCATTTTTGCCAAACGTGCAAGTGCATTTGAAAGGTCTTGACATTCATCAACTAGAACTAGATCATAAGTGTAACTAGGTTTCAAACCCTTACGAATTGGAAGATAAACCATATCAGTAAAACTGATTCCATGTCGCAAGATTCCTTCATCACTTGCGCCATATTCCATTGCAACGGCAATGCTTTGCGCCATATTCTTGTATGGTGAGATTCCATAATGTGCCAACATAAGGGCAAAATCTTCTGAAAGAGGATCTACTAAATTCAATTGACACAACTTTAGTGCTGCATCAGTATCTTGCAGTTCATCGAAACCTAAAGTTTCAAAGTCATAACCTTGCAAGTCCATCTCATTTTTGAGTATGGTATTGTACTTATTTGCATCAATGTTACTCGTTGGCGTTTTTGACTCTCGAAGCATTTTTAAGCCTTTCGAGTGTGCTGTACTGGAATCAACATCAACCGGTAGAACTACTTTGAGTTCTTTTGCAATATCATTACCAAAAGCGATAACCGTTGTTCGCTGTCGTTGCAGTGATGTCAAAGATGCTACAATCTGTCGAAGCATCGTAGTCTTACCGCACCCTGCAACTCCGCGAATTGCAATATTCCTGTTGGAGTTTTTGAGTTCTTCCAAGATTGCAATACCATACTTGTTAGGTGTAGGAAGAACCTCATTTGATCTTAGACCCGCTTCAACTTTTGGCGCACCATAACTTTTTCGGTGACCGGTATACTGCTTTTTATTGTACATTGTAGGCATTTTAGTTTAGCTCCCGTCGTTCTATGAATAGAGTATACCTCTTAATTCTCTATTGGGGATTTTAAAAATCCCTATGCCAGAAACCTAACGAACTTTCCTTGCGATTGCAAAAAAGGTCTACCTTTGTTGGGGCATTCTTTCTTCACAAAGAAAATCTTATCGCCATCTTGTAGTATTAAGTCCTTTGGAACTTTACAGGCAATTTTTGCAACATCTCTAATTTTGCCCTTAATTCGTTGTTGCCATCCTTTTACACGATTGGTATAATCATCTGGTTTTTGACCCATTGTATACCAGTTTTTGCCATCAAATCCTTCAAGCCAAAGACGTATAGAATCTTCCCCACATGCAGCAGATTGCCCTTGACTATGGATTGATGATCTTACAACAATACGGAGTTTAGGATGAGGCATTGGAATAGCCCAAATTAATTCACCTTTATTTAAACCTAAACAAGTTGCTTTCGGTGGCATAGCTTCTTGAAACTCTTCTTTAGTAAAAATCTCTACTGGCATGATCAGAGTATACCTCTTGATTTTTTATTGGGGATTCTCAGTCTCAAAAATGGCTTGAATGATTTTTGACAAAAAGGGATAATTCCTAATTTTGTCATTATCTGTATCTGCTACTGTTTTTGCACTACGTAAA
>Ga0302280_1000096_pt1 | contig 79839 bp, 46 predicted proteins | sample III_Fen_E1_1_FD_198771 | JGI IMG/M metagenome (GOLD analysis project Ga0302280, IMG submission 198771) | Peat permafrost microbial communities from Stordalen Mire near Abisko, Sweden - III_Fen_E1_1 | ecosystem: Environmental > Terrestrial > Soil > Wetlands > Permafrost | place: Sweden: Abisko... | reverse complement strand
TGACCCTCTGACCTATAGCAAAATATTTAGAAAAGAATAAGATTTAGTTCCTCCTTTAAAAAAGTACATCGCTAATTAACTCTAAACTAATATTACCAAAATATCAGACTAAATTTCAAAATTTATCAAAGAAAAGAATTTTACAAAAAAGATAAATGCAGGATTAGAATATATTGATAGTTTATAAAATAATACTGTTACAGAGTTTACCCATAAAATGAAAAAGGGAAACATGGTTTTGCTCCGATAAATGGCTGATTACAAACATCAATCTTCTAATATGACAATAAAGAAATATTTATCAACTAAAATATAAGAAAAGTATAAAGAAATCAATTAAGAGATCGAAAAAGATAAGTAATAAATTATATTGTTAATCAACATTTTCATCGAGGATAAGAGGCAGTTTAAGTAACTTATTTAAGTGGCTAAATAACTGAAAGCATATGATAAATCAAAAACTTTAAATATCATTAAAATAGAGGAAGAATCTATGCGATAATAATTTGAAAAAGAAGAACCAAATCAAAAAAATGAGAAAATGAAAAGGATAAAAAAGAGGGATAAACCAATAAAGCATAAATAGTCAAATAATATTTCCTCGTATATTCCCTTCCCATAGGAAAATGTTTTAAAAAAACAGTAAAATTAAATTAAACCAGAAATATAAGAATAAAACACATTAATTGTTAAATAGCCTTTAGAACCCAATTAAGCTCTCTTATATATTAGTTTAAATCATCATAATATTGAGATAATCCATATATTTAGCCATAAATTTGCAACTAAATAAAACATTCAAAAAGTGATAAGATTATGTAAAAGATTAAGAATATTAACTTTTAACTGTGCTCATGAATTTGATTAAAGCTTAATTGATTAATTCTCCAATTAGCAACTCGAACAGATACAAACCCTTGACTTAAAATGGTAATTTAATGATTTCTTTAATGAATACCATATCTACCGATACTTTCAATCCAAAAAATGGGTGTAATATTAACATACAGATAGAATTATTATCTCCGTGTAAAACCTTAAAAAATTATCAAATAATAATTCATTATGCATCAATAGTAGTTGGCACGCAAAAAAATTAAATTCATAATTTAGTTCTTTTGATAAAATAAAAACTCTTCATTATCATTTGGATTCAAAGATGAAATAGCATTCTGGCATTGAATTCATTTCTAAGTTTAAAAATTTAACCAATTTAAGAACTTTGGATTTAAAATGTATTGCTTATTAAATTTAGGTATTAGCTTAAAGGATTCATAAAAATATTTTTCAGTAATTATAGAAAATAATAAAAACCTGCAAAAGATATTAATAAGTAAGCATTCTATAATTAAGAATAATGCACTGATTTGCCAAATATGGATAGATTATTAAGCTGCTTGCAAAGTTTACCTGAATTAACTTACTTGTCATTGCAGTCAGCTGAAAGCAAAAAAAATATTACTATTAGTCCTAAAACTATGTTTAGCCTTACTCAGTTAACATCCTTGCATCTTTGTATTTATACCAATAATTCAGATAAAATCACCTTTATTAACTTAAAAACATATTAAAACAGCTCCTCTTTAAAATAAATTTACAACCTTCGAAGATTAACCCATCTAAGTGTCTGTACTATAAATATTATTTAGATGCTTGCATTCCCGTATTTTCAGATCTATTCACTTATTTGCATCAGGATTGCATTTAAAATTTAATCCTTCTCAACGCTGGTAACCAAGTTGATAAATAGGATTCACGAGCGTTGATAATAAAATTTCATAGAGCATTATAAAAATGAAATCATTATAATATTTAAACATCTAAAATAACGATCTGTACGGATAAGCTATGGTTTAAGCATTTAAATCTTATTTTGAAATTCATAAAATTAAAAGTTCTTTAAGATATTTTGCCTTTGAATAAATTAGATATACCGAATGTAAAAATAAACATCCATACAAATGGAGATTCACTATTGAAAATATCAAAGAAATTGGTCAATATTTACCTTCTCTATAATTTTTATCAGCATGTATATCTTTTTATAATATAGATAAAAATTACAACTTGAATACATACGATTTTGCTTAATATCAAGCTCTGAGAATTCTAACAGTAGACTCGATACAATAAGCAAGCTTAAGAGGAAGAACTTCTGCAAGTGTGCAAATTTTCATTAGCCATAATAATATTGTAATTGAGTCATAATGATTAAGTATTTATTTTAAATAAATTAAAAATATTGATGATATTCTATTTTATTAATGAAAAATCACTTCTTCACTTGCCTGTATCTCATTCTCATAAAATTAATGGATGATTTATAATTATAAAAAACCAGATATAGATAATATCTTTCAAATGGGAAATTAGAACTCGGGAAACATATTAGAAAACTATCAAATGAGATAAGCTTACTAAGCTGAGTTGTCTGTTTTTGTCTAAACTTCAGATAGTTAATCTTGGGCCACGGGCAAACATGACGTAATGGCAGCATATCGATTTGATCCTCAAACTTTTCAAGTGGGACTTTTTAATCACTAAATTGTTACAATGATGAGTCTTATTATATATGATGAATATCACGCTTTCCTTGGTTACGTCATATGCAAACCTCATCACAGGAAAAAAAAATATACCATTACTCTAGCAAAGAAAACATTTAGCCGCCTATCTAGCCAAAATGTAGGTTTAGATGCTGCCATTTCTCAAGTACCCACCTACTAAAGAAATGGTTTCAAAATAGAGTATACAAACCTTAGACATTAAATCTATGGAACTAGAAAATAAATAATAAACAAATCGATTGTTCCGATAGCAGAAGTAGATTTTGATGAATTGGTAAATTATGACACAGAAGTGTTTCCAAGCAAAAGGCCCCTTTTCCTAAAGTAATGGATTAGCATGAAGGATAGCATAACAGTTGCTTACTTACAAAATAATAAAATCGTTGGGTTTGGATAATTGCGTAAGAATGTAAAGGGTTATTATATTGGTCCTCTTTTTGCTGATAATTTACAGATTGGTACAGAAATATTTTAATACCTTAGATCTAAGGTTGAATAGGACAGTAAAATTGTTATTGATATTCCTGATATAAATGGTGATGCAATGAAACTAATTAGCTTATATGAATTGACCTAAGTGCTGAAGGTTCCAAGAATGTATACAAAAGGCTTGCCAAAGATCAATTATAAAAAGATATATGCTATAACTTCCGATTAATTTGGTTGATTTAAACATTTTTAATTTTAATTTTATTTTTACAATTATATTAACATATCATGAATTCAATTCAGGTACTTTGAAATATTTTTTCAATTCACCAACTAAAAATCATGGAGATTAATTTAAACAAAATATATTTCAATTTAAACTTGAACTTTAAAATTTAATAATAAAGATCATATATAATTTAAATTGTTAATGAAAGAAGACGAAGAGTTTTAGTTCTCAGTGTTCAAGCAGAGACTTTTTGACTTCACAAAATAGTTAGTCAGCAATGATGTATCTGCTTTTATATACAGATGAACACAAATTTCTATCTGTTTCTCATACTGATCTAAAACTTACAGTATTTAGCCTATTATTGCAATGGCCTTCTCACTTACAATGCTATTGGATTTCCACAATTTCAAATTATGGGACAATATATCAATCTCGTATATTTTTTGCAGCAATCAAACATAAATTTTTATCTTGTACCTCTCTTCACAATAATTTCTATGATTCATTTGGGAATGGTAGTGGTCGGGTATCGTGCTTATCAGCTTAAAATTGAGAATGCTCGACTGTCTATTAAAAATCATGATTTTCAAAAAAATCGGCTATAGTATTTTATCAATCTGTTTATGATATTTTATACTACAGTTTTAACTATACCAATATTTCAAACCTCAATTACAGCTATCTATTGCACAGCATTGAATCCTTTCACCAATACTCAACAGTGCTATACTGGATCTCAAGTAATTATCATGATTTTAGCCATATTTAACATGCTTTGGCTTGTCACTACCAATGTTTATTACACCCTCTATTACTTTATTCGCAACCCTTTTTCAGCGAATTTTCTTACATGCTCATCAAATTGGTGGAGTTTAGGCAAGTTTGCTATAAAAATAACTCCCATGATATATTTCATGTACGATCCATTAATTCAATACCCAATGCTATTTCTAATAATAATGGCTGCTTCTTATGGAGGATATTTAGGCGTCTTTCGTCTTATATTTCCTTATTATCGTTATAATTTTAGATTATAAAAGATAGTGTTTTCTATTGAAGCATTTACTTGCCTGTTTAATTGTTCTTTCATAATAATACATTTTTTCAGTAGTAGTAGTAGCAGTAGTAGTAGTAATAGCAGTAGTAGTAGTAGCAGTAGTAGTAGCAGTAGTAGTAATAATAATAATAACAGTGGTGCACCGAATATATTCCTCATGGGTTGGAGCTTGTTTTCAGTCCTACTAACTACTGTTGTTCTCGATATCTTTATCAAATTAAAAAAAGGTCTAATAGAAGATATTCATTCTTTAGATAAAAACAAACTTTTATAAATTCAATAATATTTGCTTTATCTAATTGATGAGACTTAAACAAATTATCAAACATAAAATCATCGTTCATTTCTAATATCAAATATTGCCAAAACTCATAAGTAACTGTGTGAGGATGTTGACTGCTACTGTAATATATTCTTTTCTTCGGTCAAAAAACCAAACTATAACAATAATAAGTAGCTTTTTTACACTATCATATTGGGCGTGATTGATCGTTTATTATCATAAAATAAAAAGGCATACTCCTTTTTTATTCTCAAAGCTTATATTCTCTTTTACAAAATGTCATCTCAGATTAAAGCTGCTACCACGATCTCGAAGATCATGTCTGATAAACTGGATTTTTCTGATTAAATGTTGGTGAAAGGATTGCTGTTCGAACTTGATCAACAATATGCAGACACCAGTGATATGTAAATATATCGAAAATTTAATCAATTTCTCCTTCTGCAAGAAGAATAATCTTTAAAAATAGTCAATCTATATTTATAATATTGGCAATAGCTAATAGACCAAAAAAGTTCTCTTATTAAGTTAAATATTATTATCAAAAAAATAAAAGCTTCAAAAACAGAGTTAAAAAACATTGTAGAGGGAAGCCTCGGAATTTATCACAACCATGTTCGAGTTCTCTTACTCTATAAAAATTTTCTGAAGGAAGTACTCAATGACTACTTTGGTTACATTAAATGCTAATAAAAATACAAAGCTGGAGTCAAATAAAGTAAGCTAACCAATGTGGATGCTTTCAATACCATACAATTTCGTGCGAATTAAAATCTTATCGTCATTAATTCAACTCGTAAAGATACCTCTCACAGTTAAGATTTGGGAAGCTTTCAAATTGTGACGGTTTCTTCAAATGTTAAATAATTGTTGGGGTTTACAAACACTGAACTTCGAGGACAGAGCCTTAACAAGCTAATTCCGAGAATTTATCATGAAGTGCATGATGAATTCATCAATAAGATTTTAGATCTGCATGATTGCGAAATAAAATCTCGATCCATTCGCATATTTCCAACGAATTCAAATGGCCATATCATAGAATGCAATGTTATCTCTAAATTTATGCCCAGCATTGCCAATGGAATTAGTATTATCAGTTTTATTGAGTAATGTGACAAGTTTAAAGATTAATTTTTTATCGTTTATGATGGTAATACAGGAATTGTGGATTGCATGAATGATGGGGCTGAAAACATGCTCAAAGAGAATAGCTCAAAGAAAAAAACAAATGACATGCTGGTAATACCTGATCATATTAACGATTTGCTACCCAATTGGGATTTTTAGAAATAGAAATGGAGAACTTCAAAGAAAGGCAATTCTGTAACAAAATAATGTTAATATGACATAAAGTAAACCTAAATTATACGTTCGGATGGAATTGCTACAAAATATATAAAGGTGCTGAAATTTAAAGCAGACTATTTTTTGAAAATGTATTCATTAGATAATTAAAACTAAGTTGAAAGTACTACCGTTCAGCATTATATTTAGCTTAAAAAATAAAGCAATATGCAAAGCTTATGCAAAATGAACAGTAACCCATTTTAAGATGTAGCCAGAAATTAAAAAAATAAAACGGAAATCCGAAAAAAAGAGTTAAAGAAGACTTCAAAACAAATTAACAGCAAGAAAAATTCGAAGACTATAGTTATCGAGCAAATGCCTTCTAAATTTTCGAGGATTGTATTTATAACTTCTCAATGGATCCTTTTTCTTTCAGCAATCGCTCTAACTAGTTATGAATTTATTATTACAAATACTAATATAACCGCTTATAATTAAGATGCCTCTTTGATGATTAACTTAAATACTATCAGGACTATTCTTTCTGATTCAACCTACATCAATTCTTTGGTTTCCACTTAAGAAGCTTATACTTTTACTAATATGACCCTACCCTATAATAGCTATGTAAGTGTAATCACCATGCCTCCTTAATTAGAAGAATTGGCCGGTAAGATGGTAACCATAACAGATCTTTTAAATGTAGTCAACCCTATTTTAATCGATAGGATCACTAATGGTGAAATCAGTGAAGATTCAGTAATAGTAACAGTCCGCTACCTTCTTCAAGAAGGAACAAAGATTTATTATAACCAAACTATGACCGTTATGCAATCTATATTTCAGTTTATAGAGTACGCTCAGGATATAGTCTATAGATTAATGGTACTTAAAGTTAGCATCGAAACTATTATACCGTCTTCTAATTTTTTTTATATATTTGCTAATAATCTTAGCACGATTCCTGACATTCTCATTACCCTTTTCAATAACCTTACTAATCAGATGGACAATGGATTTACAGTATTTGTCATTGTAAAAGCTCTCATTGCAGCTTTAATTATCACATCAGGGGTGATAATATTTATTTATTACAGAATCATTTATAAAAATTACTATGGGAAAGTATTAATTTTTTACCAGCTTATACGAGTTGAACACATTAAACTTTATTAAGAAAAATGTCTTAAATATAAGGAAAGTCTTGATTTAATCGAAGAAAAGATAGTTAATGTACGCTCTTCGGCAAATAATATTTCACTTCACTAAATTTATGAGGGAAAAATAAATGAAGAAGATCCCAGCGCTATGGAATTAAGACAAGATTAAGAGAATATGTTAATAGAGTAAAAAATGAAGCCCAATATCAACACAGAAGAGGATCATTTTTTAAACTTTGAATCAATTCCCAGTCTTAAGAATATCTCTTTTAAAGTTATCGTGTGGGGAATTCTTTATGGAGTCATTTTATTTGTTCTGTGTTTCGAATATAATGCAACTACAACTTTTTTAACTGAATAAATAAGCAAATTAAACAAATATACACTTATGGTCAACTCAGTTATTCAGTTTCGATTATACAGTCAGCTCTCGCTCAATATGCTTGGCTATTGGGATGACTCCTATCTTGCAATTATTAAATCTTAACTTTAAACAAACTTTAACAAAGCTTTGGAACTATCCAACGATACTTCTTTAAACTTTACCTTTATTAAACCCCTATTGGCAGCCAAATATGAATAGTTTCGATCTATTCAGGGTGATGTTCTAGCCAATAATCATGCGCGATTAAATCAACTGGCTAGTACTATCGAGGGCTAACTTGAATCAATGGATTAGGTTCTTCAATTTTTATAGAAGCAATGTCCATTTTACTTAAACATTGTACTCACTGAATCGCAGAGCATGGGTAATACCTTAAATATATGCATTGCTACCAGTTTACTATTTATAGTTATTTTTTGGGTATTTGCCGCAAATTATAACTATCAAAAATTGATGAATTAGCATGAATTAGCCTTTTAAATGTATAACATTATCGGGTATAATTTGAAAAAATAAATCGAAAATAATGGCTTAGAATTGAATTGATGATATAAATAACCTATAACTATAATTTGTTAATATTTAAACAGGCGAAATAATTATCATTTATCTTCTGTAGAGAAGAATGCAGAAAAAAATATATCTATAAATTTTTGTCAAAAATATGATACAAAATGAAAAATGATAGTTTCATCAATAAATAGTGATAATAAACTCATCATTCAAGAATTTTTATTAAAAAAGAAAGTTTAGCTTGCTAAAGCTCATGAGAACTCAGATCAAACAGATTCTAATTAATGTCATAAATGTAAGTTCCGCTTTAATGGTTCTTCAAGTAGCCAGTTCCATCAACTTCACAAACAACTGGAAGTTTGAAGCCATTAAATTTTAATGCTTCTAAATATAATGCGAGTTACTTTCAAGGCGAATTAACTTTTAATTATCGTATTTTATAAAATGATTGTTCCTTCGATCTGATAGAGCCACTTCTTTCGACTTGAACACATTAGAAGAATAATAGTTGTTACTGTTTTTTTATATTTTTGCCTGTTTCGATCTCTACGTATTGGTTTGTTATTAGCATATCTTAGTTAATGACATATTTTATTTCTTAAGTTTGTCTATTGTTTGCTTAAAAATTTAACTTTGATTTTGAAAAGCAATGGTGCATTAATTTTGTTAATTCACTAACTTTTCATTTTTATTTTAGAGATGGGCTGAGTAAAGTTCTTACTATTCGAATCTTTTCTTTAGTTATAAGTGCTGCTTTTATAATTAATTCACTTCTTATTCCATTTGAGAGCAGTCTTATATCATGAGCTGCCTTTTCCTTTCAAATTATTATTATGCTAATGTTTTCTGTGATATTATTTTTCTAAGTTCAAGAATCTCTATATTTTGTCTTTAGAGCTAATTTTGCAATAACTATTTTTATTTTTTTGTCATCTACGAGTTTTGTATTAAAATGAGTTGATTTTGCCTTTAAATCTCTTGCAATTTAATTTATTCTGATTTAATTTTAATGGATAATTACTAATTAACTTTTTAATTTTAATGTTTTAGATCCTCAATGCTGTTTTTCATCCTTTCAATGTGTCTCTCTAATTATCCATTGGAATTTATTAATCTTTCATTTGATTTTTCTCTTTAATCTTTTAATGCCTATAATTCTGTATTCTATTGTCCTAATAATAAATTCTTCTTTTGTAATTAGTTTATTTATCTTGCATTTTCTAATAAAATGAGACTGTTTTTATTATTAACTTATTCGAGGTATTATTTATGTTTGAACAAATTTTAATATCTTTAACGAAAAAGATTATTCTCTTTCAGTATCATTTCATATTCTTCTTTTATTTTTGAATTTTTCATTCCCCTAATTTGACTATCGATTTATACTTTCAGTCTGCTTTAATTTAATTTGACCTCAATGAGTTTGTTCTCTATCTATTTGTTATATTTAGTTAGTTCTTCAAATTACTAATCTCTTTTTTATATGTCTCTCTACTGCTTGTTCAACAGATTTGAGAGTTACCAAATCGCCTGCTTTGCTTTTTATTCATTAGCTCGATAAACAGTTATTAGTGATTCTTTTTATTTCTAAATGAATGAAATCCTATTTTCTAAAAAGCTAAACTTTTAGTATAAAACTTATCTTATAGAGTTTTCCTTGCTAAATGTTTTAGTTTCACTTTGATCATTGTTCTTAATATAAGATTGTCTCAATTGATATTTATCTTGGATATAATTAGTCAAATTTTCTTCATTTTCTAAGCAATATTTATGTTAATTTACAATGAATGATTCCGATAATGTTTTTCTCATTTCAATCATTGTTTATCTCATTGAGTTTAACTAATAATCAACTGATCTTTTCTGCTCTTTAAATCTGAGTCCTTGACAGGCAAAAATATTAGTCATTATCCTCTCAATATTGCTAATTTTATTATCAATCTTGATTTCATTCACTCCGTTTTCATCCATCTCGTGAGTAAGCACTTGAGATATAGTTTAAACATTTTCACATCGACGCAAACTGTATTCATAACACTGTTAGCTATATTTTGATAAGGACTCTATTCTTTATTGTAATTTTTCGATGGTCTTTTGCTTACTATCAGCTTTTTACATCAATTTGTTTAGAGTTTAAATCAGATTATCTATTCTTTCTTAATTTTCACTTAAGATACTTCTCAAACGATCCAATTATAACTCATATTTATCATTGCTCTTTTGCAATGCTACTTTAAATTTTTATTAGTAAAATTTTGATATACTGACTCCTTATTATTTTAAGGGAGATAATTTTTCAGTTTGAACATATTTTTTTTCATCATTTGATGCAAATTCACTAATATTGGTTTGAGATTTGATTTATCTCGAATCTTTTTGATTAGAGCCAGAGTGACTGGTAGCTAATTGCTTTTCTTTGCTTGAATTTTTAGATGACATTACTTGAATGCCTCTGATACTACTTATTCGAGATACATGCTCGCCTTGATTATTAACTTTGATTTTTTTATCATTACCATAGATTTCGGATATTTTGTAAGTATGCAAATTATTTTCGCAATTTTAATTGATTTGATTACTCAAAACCCGAATCCCAAGTGATGGTACTCTCCTTCTGGAAGTTGAGTCTTCTCTTTTTCCTCTATCGGTGACATAAAGATCATGTTACTCCACAGGGCTTGATTATTTGAACATTTAAATTAAATTATCGCTTGATTTAGTTCAAAACTCAACAAAATATCAAAGTTCAAATTATTTCATTTGACATATTTGCTTATTTTTAATACGGATACTAATCCAATAAGAACATATCACTTGGTCATCAATTTCCCAAATTGATTATCAACACTCAGCAGCAATTTTTTTGTATTTTCACTAAGCTATTTTAAGGGATATTTACTTTTGCGATTGTCCTTTCTGACTATTCAATGATCCTGTCGTACTCTCTTGAGGCATTGATTTTTTATTTGATGATACCTTCAAGATACCCTTTTTATTTTTTCATTTTCATCATTTAGGATTGCATTTGCTACATTTATTTGCGCTCACCAATCAAATCAGACATCAGATTGGCACGTTGTTCTTTCAAGCTACCTATTCGATTTTTTAGTTCACTGAGCGCTTGATCGTCGTCCATATTTGACATAATAATTTAAAGATTTATAATATCAGCAAAAAGACAATGAACAAAAGATAAAAATAATTATCTTTCTCCTTAAACTTATAAAATTTTATTCTTTGCTAACTTAGAATGATAATTTTTCAGTTTATTTCTAAATAATTTAAAATTAAAACCAATTTTTATTATCACAAATTTCAGATGTTTACTTAAAATACTTTAAGAAAGATATTTTTAAGAAATCATGAGGTTTTGTCTTCTCCTTTGAACGGCTTTTATAACCCTCTGATTTTTCAAAATTTTAAATGCATATGCAGACTACCGTCAATATGATTGGCATAACTACTACAATGACAATTGCTAGTAATATTTAAGCTAAAGGCGTTGAGTCTTTTAATTTAACGGATTAAATATTCTCCACCAGGAAGGATAATAATTAAGCCCACCAAAAACATGTAGAATAGTATACACATATTAGCTGCTCTAAATATCTAGAATTATTGAACTTTTAGAAAGGCGATGAATTTTTCGGTTTTTATATTTTTTATCGTCTGGTAATTTCTTATTTGACGTGTTATTGATGATCTTTCTTGCTATTCATGTATATTCCCAAGCCGGTTAGATAATCTTTAAGAATTTCAGTTTTCATTCCTAGCAAAGTAATCTTTCTTTGCTAAATATTGGCAAATATTTTTCAGTTAGATCTTTTAAAGGTGTTTTTGTTACCTAAACTTCAGTCTAATTTTTGAGTATCCTCGAAGAAGTTACTGGTTATTGCTAACTATATTCCTTATTCATTTATTATTGTACTTTTAATTCTTATGCAAAGATATAACTGAATCTATACACATATAAGCAGGATTAAATTGATAAAATAAACTGACTTTAATCTTGATTAATGATGTAATTTGAATTTATAATTGAAATTTGAGTGATGATACTTGATTGGAAAGTTCTATTAATGAATAAAGTTTTAGGATGAATAATTAATTATCGAGCTCAAAAGAAGGAGACTACAACAGCAATCAGATCATCATCAAATCACAGAAAATACTCAATAGCGTCTCCAATTTTCATGTTAAAACAGAACAACAGGAGAGACATGACGATCATCTTCGCTCACCTGAAAATCAAAAAAATGATCTGCGCGATACATGGCGACGCCCTCGAATGCCTTACAATAAACTTCCGGATGCCTTTCAAATTAAACAGAAAAAGTATTATTTATTCCATTCAGGAAGAAAACCAATCGCGAAGTGATCGACAACCTCGATCGCATAGTGAAATATAACTAATACAAAGAAATTCAAAAATATTTAGAGCCTATCCCTCTCGTAAAGTATTTCGCTGATATAGGAAAGAAAAGTAGAGTAGCGTTCTCGTGACTTTATGTAAAATGGTAATCCCCTTGCAACTTACCAAAAATATTTAAAAATAAAAACGAAATTTAGCGAGCAACTGCAAGATAAAGATATTTCTATAAACAAATACAAAGCCCTCTCAACAAAACAAGCCGTTCAATCGATTCGAGTAACTGATTGCATTACATTATAACTCCTAAAACGAGGTCATAACACAGGAACGGTAAAGAAAATGCTGCACGTACCTTCGCTAAGATTGCTTTCAGTTCGAGAAGAGCCATTAAACTCTAAATAAACAAGGAGCTTCATAAAATAATGGTTGGTATTTTGGCAGGGGCGCCTTGGAGGTGAATAAAATAAGAGGTTTGTTGCTGTTTATGCTACAGCTTACAATTATCCAGAAGGTGCTGTTTCTATTGTCACAGAATATTTTAAATATGGATCATTACTTGATTTATTGCAAGTTGTTATAACACTACCAGAAAGAGTTATTCAAGAAATCTTCACCGAAGTGTTATAAAACTTAGGGTACTATTATGAGCTCAGTGATATGCAGTTTGGGGGACTATCTCCTTCGCAAATAATGATCACTTAAAATGGTAGAATAAAGTTAGGAATGGGGTTATTCTATCATTTGTCTCCTAATACCTCAAGCAGCATCTACCATCTCCGCCCGACTAAACTAGTGTAATTTTCTACTGATTTAGTTCTCTTGAGTTCAATACTACTCATAAAAATTTCATGAAAAGTACCTTATAACGCTCCACCAATCCAGAACTATAAAAATCACTTGACATTTTCAAACTAGGTTTAATGATGCTTGAATGTGCTATTGGAGGTTTTGATAATTTTGAACAATCACCTCTTTTAAAAGACAGCATCAAGAATATCTTTACATAAGAAGGGCAACGTGCCATTGAGCATGAGAATGTTTGCTGCCTCATACATTCAGAAATATATTTGCTGGAAAATGCGGGGCAGCAAGATGAACGTTCTAGGAGAGACAGACTATAAATTTCGAAGGTCATACTTTATCTTAAATTTCTAAAGGATAGGTTTTCAATGCATTTTATTAATTTTCTCTGCCTTTGCCTTAAGCTCCACCACAGCAAACGGGCAACATTTCGCTAGCTAATTCAGCATTCTTTCCTCAGAAATTAAACAAGTAAAGATGCAAGATCAGTAAACGTTTCTCTATTAGACCTCATTCAGGTGAGCAGCGAGTGCAATCAGGAATACACCGGATCAGTATAATATTTTGACTATTAAGATGCAAAAGGAAAGAGTAGACAAAATTATCGGCCACGTATTGCATGTTTTTAATGACTGTCGTCGTGAGCAACTGATTGAACTCCTACAAAATGACAAAATTAAAATTCTCAATCTCGGAAAGCTAATCGGATTGAACGACCTGGGATTGGGCTAACGACTGTATGAGGCAATGGAAGAAATGGCCAGAGTTGAAAAAGCTGACTTTACCACATCAATTTGACATTATTTTTAAACATTCCAAGTATGATGTTTAAACATCAGATTTATTTAAAAGGATTGCACAATCACTAGGTTTTTTGCGGATTGAGGAGCGATTTAATAGCATTGGTCTCAACCTTATTTTTATGCTGGTTGGTTCCTTTTTTGCGTCTTAAAAACTATCCCCAAGGAGATGAAGCCTCTTCTTGCTCCACATTAGCTATGGCTTGAGCATTCTCTACATTTTGTTCGGGAGGTTATTCGGCCTTGCGTACGACCGCAATCAATTTTTAGAAAAGCTCCCCTTCATTTGCTTAGTTTTGCTCCAAGATCTCATAGATCTCAATGTTATCTGTAATGATTTTTTCTGAATAGACAAACAAATACATTTTAGGACACGCTTTTCAGTCTCATCAATCCTGCGTGTGCGGTAAAGTTCAGATACGGCGTAGAGTAGTTTGGCTTGGGGAAGTTGCAGTTTATTCATTAATGATATATTAATTAATAAAATATTTACGCATTTATAGTGATAAGGACCAAACTCATCAATACACTTATATAATTGAATACACGATGATCAACATAATTCTTGCTAAATGTTAAATATTATATAATTGATCACATTTAGCCAAATTCAAGATGAGGTTCATTTTCACATTATTAAGTGAGAAATAATCCTCCTTTTGACCAAGGGCCCATATCCGTTTTGGCTTTCTTTGATATTTAGATCCTCATTCCAATAGAATTAGATTTACGTACTTGAATGTTTTTTGACATTCTTAAAAGATCCTTCTTCTTTTGTTCTAACTCTTTTGAACAAATATAAATTTGTGAATTATTCGATTAGAAAATATTTGATTTATCATCTTCACCGCCATTCCCAAAAGCAGCCCTCATTTTTCTAACTTATTTAATTTTTAATTCTGCACTTCTTGAAAAACATTCAATTCTATTTGGATCTATGATCAATTTATCTTTTAAATTTGTTATATAAAGACTATTAATTGGCAAATTTGTGTGCTAAATTGATTTATGCCTGCTTACAATTCTCCATTTATAATCCTATTGACTCAATGATCGTTTTTTAGGAAATAACACGTTTTTCAGCTTATATTATTTCAGATTAAGTGAATTGGCTCGTTTTAGATAGAAGTAATCGCTTTTGTTAAATTATCGCTTCGATTTTTTATCCTTTTCTGTTGTTGATTTGGTCATCCTCGTTTTAACTAGTTACAAATTCGTTTCCTACTTTGAACAATTTTTCAATTTAGGCCAATATTTTTATTGCTTATAAGCATGCCAAACATTATCAGCAGTTCTTTTTATCTGACTATTCTCAATATATTGACTCAAACTATTTTTTTATTTATCGAGATAGTCTTTCAGCTTCCTTTTAAATTGTAGGAATTTATCACTATGAGGCTTTTCATTCTTGACCCGCAAGCATTATGTAGTATTTATTTTAGGCACTCTATGATGTTGAATATGCAATAAGAGGGAATGTCTTTTGACAAAAATATCTGATTATTATGATATTTTGGACTAGTCTTCCGATAAATGTTAACGAGCTAAATTATCCATTTTATATTAAATTTCATCTCTGATTAATGTCAAAATACATTATATACCTCTTAAATTTACCAATTAGTCATTCAATAACCATCAGTAACTTTTTACATCCATAAGATTAATACCAAATTTTATCTTTTCCTGATACTTTGATTCGAGAATAAACATTATCGAATTTTAAGAACCTATTATATATTGTTCTATTCAGCGAAAAATGAATACTCCTCGCAATGGCTCTTTGACTAAAATGTTAAATGCTCTCCAGGATACTCAAAGTTCAAGTAAAGATTCAAAATAAATTTACGAATCTGTGCTGCATCGACATTTTCAGATAATCCAAACTTTCCTTTAAAAGATTAATTCTCTCTATATCAGTATAAATGAATCTACGTAGAAAATGAATAATTAGAGAGTAGTATATATGCCATCAATGAGAGTACTTATTTCCTTACTTTAGAAATAGAAAAAATAGAAACTAATACTCAAAACATTCACTATTAATTTAGAACTACTCATTTGATGATTGATAAAAGATTGAACAATATCATGACAGATTATGCTAATCTCACCGATCAATTCAGACTTATCCGCAATGATTTACCGGCAGACTCCTATCTGGCTACATAAAATTTTCAATCAAAAAGCGCCTATCTTAAATTAAGGGCAAAAAGTTATACCTCATTTATTTAGAAGGAATCAATCGTGGTTAAATTTCTCACACGTTTAAGACGTTTAATAATTTTAATTTTTCAAAGGAAAAATTAGATGACGATATTTAAAAAGATTCGAAAGGTGCTCTTGGAAAATAGATTAATAATTGTATGCAAAACAACAGCTTAAAACCCAAAAAATAGTGTAGGTTTGATTTGACAAAAAAATCTAAAACCTGCAGGAAATTAGCCGAGATAGACCGACCAAGTTTAATTACCCTCAATGTCCATTGCGATTAATCAAATAAAAGCGAAGAAACTGAGAAGTTTTCTGTGTCAGTAGGAAATAAATAAGAGGAAGGATAAGGTATATGCGATGACCACGATTAAGAAGGAAGTATTGAATGGGTGTAGGGAGAAGTAAATCGACAGTTGGAAACTTTCAACGAAAAATTTCAATAAAAGATATAAAATTTAAACGAAGAAAATGTAAAAAATCAAAATGAGGTTTACAGTAAAATAGTGTAATAGCAAAAGGCAATTCTCGAAGATTAATTAACTTCCAAAATATAAGAAGTGAAAACATATTGTCAGTAATAGATTGACAAGCTCAGAAATTAGCTTTTACAAATGAACTAAAAAAACTAATAAGTAGTGAAATCCCTCCAATCGAAAATGAATCAAAAGATAGACGGTCAATTTTTTCAGCAATCTCTTATGAATCTAAGTTCGGCTTTCTAATCATAATTATCAAAGAATGTTAGATAGTTTAGCAATAAGTTATAAACTTAAAGGGCTTTTCATTTTCTATAAAATAAGATCAATAAAATACTTGAAGATAATCTAAATTAAAAACATAAAAGATAACTGCTTATGCATGATGATCCTTATTTAAAAATCAATAAGCTTTAGTCTCATCAAAAAATAGATTTTGGAGCCAGCGAAAAAAGTATTCCCATAGAACAAATGGATTATCTTCAATAGAATGGAATTTATCGCTCTTTGGACTTCAGCCAGGTATAATTTGGAACTCTTGATCAAAAATAACATAAAGGTGATAGTGTGCATTTTAAGAGAGCAATATCTAACTCCTCTCATAAAAATACTGAGTTCAAACAACTGAAATCAATGCTGTTGATGTAATAAAGTAAAAGGTAAAAATAGATAAAAATGATTAAAAAATACAGTCAGAATGAAAAGGATAGATTTAGTGAAATGAATCCTGCCAATTAGCATTAAAAAATAGGATTAAATCAATGGAAATAAAAAGTGGTACGAATATTAAATAAAGAGGGAGTAAAAAAACGTAAAATAACTTTTCGATGATTCTTCTCTAATTTATTTTAGTTCATCGAATCAACAAGATTTATAACTGATAATGCAAAAATTATATAAAAATTTGATAAGATTACTGTTATAAAACTCCAACTATAAAACCATGAGATTTTCTCGCTTATCAGATATAAATGAACTGATTACTTGTATAATGGAAAAATTAAGCCTTTCTCGGATATTAATATTTGAATTAACATTTTTGTAGAGTGATGATTTGGTAGAATAATTACATATTGAGTAGATTTATTAGTATAAAATATAATTGATTAGAAATCAGCTATAGTTTTAGTTATCCGACTCAATTTGATCTTTTAGATCAGCCAATTCGTTGTGCAGCTCATCAATATCTCCATTTCTCTTGATTACGTCATTCAATCTTTTGATGGAATCGTTCAATTTCTTTTTCTTTATTACCAGGAAATATTTTGAGTCTTCTTAAAGATGGTCTTTGTTTGAACCAGTTAGTATAATCACTCGTTTTGTGTTAAAATCAACTTCAGTTGGGTGCTTTAGAGCTTAACTGTATCCATCGCTGCATGATCTTCGGCAATTAGGTTTAAAAAAGTTAGTTATACCAAGCTTTTCAATTAATTCTTCTGCGACTTTCAGACTCAGTGTAGTGTATAGAAATAGTTGAACTTTAGAATTCTCTGCTAAAGTTTATATATAGCTTTTAATATCCTTGCGAGGATTACTGAGCTTGTAGTATACTCCAATTCCGAAAAGCTCCTTGACTTTGGCTATCAAGTGTTTAAAGCCTCCTGTTTAAATATTAATCTTAGTGAATCCAGTTCTTTTAATATCAGACATGTTCACAAAAACATTTTCGAGTTAGCATGCTACTATAATTTTATCTTTTTTGGTTTATGACAATGGTCTACATCTGACAATAGAAAGTCGTTTTTTAGTCTACAACTTCTTGTGCACTAAGTAGGTAACAAGAATGGCGAGTATTAGGAGAAAAGGGTACAAGAGAAGTGAGTCTTACTACAGATGCTCCTATAAATGCATAATTGATGATTAGAATATATATATGAGACCGGAGGGAATTATATCAGGTAAATTCAAAATGTATTAATTTTTAGAATAACTGAAAGTTTTAAGTTGAGTATTTCCAAGCTATAAATTATACTAAAAATATTTTTGACTTTACATATTTGGAGATTTGTAAAATTTATTAAAACATATTATTCCTGCAATAAACTTATTAAATTTATTACTCTCATTCATTTTTTTTGAAACGGTATTTTTTCGATTCCTTAATTTATTAAAAATCGATTAATTTTTAACACCATAATATATTGATAAAAGAATTTGGTCTTAAATTAAGATATGGATAAAATGATTATTAACTCTCTTTTCATTATCAGCGCGATAACCTGGAATCTTTTTATCGATCTATATATTAAAATATCGATTCTAATATTATTTCCTTCGTAGCATAGAATTGTTTGAGAAAGAAGAAAGCTCAAATAAACTATTTTAACAAAAACAAACTTCAATTACACTCACTTTGTAATGTTAAATAATAAAATTTTATTTATCAAGAAAAGAAAAAATCGTAAAATGCTTTAAAAAGTTAGCTTTATATATCCTTGATGAGGTTCGGAGATATTTGGTCTTCGTTTTCAATTGATGTATTAATTCGATAGTACAGTCCAGACAATCTGAATAGGTAGATTAATTTTGAACCTTGCTCCTTCTTTTTTTTATCTCTCTAGCATGTCAGACTTTACAAATATCCCGTTACCCATTTTTATTTTTCATTTAAATTAGGTTTGTTCGGTATTTATCGACTTTTCGTTATTCCAAACAATACATTTAAACATTAGCAGTATGGTTTCATCTTATTAGTATCAACAATGCTCAGATTATTTTAAAATATTGTTATACTCGGCTGTTTTTTATCAGGATCGAAGCTTTTAAGAAATATTTAGAAAAAATCCTTCACTAATTGATTTGATAGAGTTATTTTTAAATTATTTAATACTGAATTTTGACCAGTATTGAAGTCATTATGAATTTACACATTTTTAGTCTTTTGATTGAGTTATTACTGACCCTTCATGTTATTGAATTAGTTATTATCTTGTTATTTTTCACCTTTAGAAGATTAGAGTGAATGAATTTTGGCCATCAGAATTTTGCATATCTTATTTTTTTATTTTAATTTTTTTGTGAGTTCAAAATTAATTTTTTTCAAGGATTGTATCTCTTTGTCACTCTCATATTATTTAGTTTACATTTTTTGAAATAATTCCTTTAAATTGATTTTATATTCTTCTTTATTGAAGATACTTATCTAACATTTGTGTCTTAGTTGATCTATTTCATTTTCATATTGTTGTTTCAATTGAGCAATTGTTTTGCACCATTAGACAGACTCGAAGTTAAGTTTATATTTTTAAATGAGTTCAGTATTTAACTTAAGTTCAGTTGCATTGCAAATTTCGTCATATTTAATTCTCAAAGTTTCGTATTCCATTTGCAAGTTCATCCATTTACGTTTGATATCGGCTAGTTAATCGCTTTGCTCAATGAATTTTTATTAAAGATATCTATTATCGTTCCATTAATAATTTAAGTTGGATAGATTTCTGTCTTCCATTCAAATAATATTATGAATGAAATAGAATAAATGGAAAAGTAACTAAATAAACAGAAAAATATTAAGTAATTGATTTACTCAAGTAATCACTTCATTTTATTATTAGTTTTATTTTGTAACTTGATCTTCATCTTCAGCTCCTTCGTACTTTGTGTTGATTGTGCTCTTATTTCTTACGGCTTTATTTGTTGTTTAAAAAGGAGCCTTCTTATCAAAAACAAAATCTTAAACGCTTCGAATGTCTTTTATGGGCTGAATAGAATAAATCATACTTTTTCTGCAATCATCCATCTTATATTTTTAGTAGTATTCACTTATTTAAATTTTTCCATAAAAAGGTTTTGGTTTTCAGACTAGAACTAATAGATTTATTTGGGAAAAACCACTTTCATATTAAAGAAATTGTAAGTCTTAGTAATGTGAGCAGTTCCAACAAGCTTTTCCTCTATCTTTTTTGGTTATTGTTTTCTAATAAGCCATATATCCTATTTATTTGCAATTTATATTGGCTTAATACCGTTGTAATATGAATTAATCCATTTGTATCTATCTTCTGCTTGTATTTCCAGGGGCGATAGGATGATATTTTAATATTTAACTGTCTTACTGTTCATCCAACTATAGCTGTTATCAAATTCAAACATATACAATCCTCTTTTTTGTGCTATTATATTACTTGAAAATACTCCTTCTTTCTTATCTTTTTACACTATTAAAGTTTTAATAGAATTACTTTTCGTAATATCTCCAAGATAATAGAGTCGAATCGTTATGTCTAAACTTACCACAACAATTTTAAAATAAATTACTGAATAATCCTACAAAATCTAAAAGGAGCGTACTTCTTTTTTACCGTTTTTAATATTTATGTTTTCACTTAAACCAAGTAAATTAAAGGGATCAATCGTATCTTTAGATTCACCAATTTTTTGAATTTCATCTGTTTTTTTATTGACAATGCTATTGAGCAATTTTGATTTTTCCAATATAAAATTCACAAATTTACTTTTTCCTATTTTTCTTATTATTCTGAAAAAAAGAACAAACTGATCAGAAAAATCATGAATAGTTTATTAGCTCAGTTTATTGTAGGCTTCAACAAAAATCTGAGTGGTGCTATACTCTTAATCATGATGAAAAGCATAAAAATATCTGAATACGATATCCATCAATATTTTTTATTCTGTTTGTTTCCATTAAAAGGTTAGAAGTATTTTAATCAGCCCTTTCATTAAAAATCCATATTAGTTATTTATACGAATAAAATATTCGAGGGAACAATTTTTGTAGAGACATTAGATAGTCTTAATTTACTATTTGAATTATGCAGGAATCATATCATTCGGTAATAAAATGTTTATTAGAATCTTCGGTAAGGAATAGCAAACAAATAACAGTAAATTTGAAGGGTCGAAATGGCTAAAAGAATATTTATCAATTGGTATTGAAGTATTTGCTGGTAAATTATTCAGAGATTTGTTTTCTTTCTTTCGTCGGCAAACGATATTCATGATGTCTGAACCAATTATATTTAAATAAGTTATGTACTCTTCAAGTGTTCTAAAATTATTGATCTCCTTGATTTGCAAAATTTCTTTTGTTAGGCTCAAAAATTTTTAATTTTTGAAATTGGTGTAAGTTTATGCCCAGTTGATTAATAATCTGATAAGAGGATATCTATCTGGCTATAATTCCATGTGACTTTCAAGACAAAGTGTCAAATATTTCATTTAAAGTGCAAGATGTCCAAAAGTTCCGATGAGATAGAGGAGGGTCTATTCAATATTTTTATGCAGCATTTTTTTTGAAATGAGATGCCTTTGTCCAAAGATGTGTAAAAATTGTTGCTGCTCGGTCTTGCATTTTTACAATAGATATCCCTGTTTATGCTCTATTTTCTCAATATTTTAAAGAAACTCCAATTCCTCTTTTCTCATATAACTTATAAATATCTTCCACTTAGCAACATGACTATATTTCCTAAAAAAATGTATTTGTATTTATAAATTACCACGAACTATTGACGTCTTCAGTTTTATTTTCACAGTTTTCAGTCTGTAATGTTTATAATATAAGATGATCAAACCCAAAGTTTATGGGGAAGAATGCAATATGTTTTTCTTTCAAAAAAACGTGTTTTAAATATATTGTGCGTTACCGTCTATTAATTCTAGAATTTAAATGCGAATTAACATTAGTTACTATAAATAAATAAATGCAAAACAATAGCTCAGTAGATAAAAATTTGAAGGACTTTGAAGCGCTTCTCGAAAAATGTAAGCATAAAGATTAACTTAGATAAAAACAATCCGGAAGCTCTTTCCCAGCTCTATAAAATGATGAACTATAAGCCTACCAACAATAAAGGAGAAAAGTTAACGACTGAACAGGTAGCTAATTTTTTGAAAGTAAATAAGAAGTAGGGAGATAACTACGACGATATCATGTATTATGATGATGCTAAAATAAAAGTAACTCTGAATTTAGGCAGGAATTGGTGCTTCGGCAAACTTTCCTCATCGCTAAAGGGTACTTTGATCCCAAGGAATACTTCCAAGCAATCAAGATTGATAACCTCGACGACCAAACCTTTGACAACAAAATCAAGGCGATGTTCAATTGATGCATTATCGATATTATCACATATTTCGTATTTTTGTCTTACCAGTTAATTCTTTCATAATTCAAGACCAAAAAGATGATATAATTTCATTATAAACTTCGTTCTCTTATCCTTATTAATTTGATTTAATGAATTATCATAGTTTTTAATAATAGTTCCACCTTAGATGTGGCGTAGTTTTAATGAAGAATGCTGGGATGAAGAGTGCTGAGGCAGAATGATAGTTTTAAAGAGCATTATTAATGATCATTAAATTCTTTTTTTGTATGCAAGAATAAATGGCGACTAACGTATCCTATTTATTACATATATGTAAGTGTTTAATTACGTATCCTATGAGGTAATCAACATATATTTTATTGCCAACGTATCTCACCTCAATGAGCTTGAAAACGTTCAGACTTCTCTTGCTTTTAGTCTGCATCACCATGATTAGACTTGGAGGCGCTTCCTGCGTCTCAGGATTTGGACTTAACTCTGCTGGAGGTTGCTACAGATGTCCTGCCAATTGTTAGACTTGTGATCCCAGTGGATGTACTCTTTGTGCAAGTGGTTATGGCGTTAACTTTACTGGAGGTTGCTATCAATGTCCTGCAAACTGTCAAACTTGCGACCCAACTGGATGCATTCAGTGTGGAGCCGGTTTCAGTGTTAACTCATTTGGAGATTGCTAAGAATGTCCCTCAAACTGTTAGACTTGTGACTCAAGTGGATGCACTCAGTGCTCAAATGGCTATGGTAATAACTTTGACGGAGGTTGCTATAAATGTCCTACGTACTGTCCGACTTGCGACCCAAGTGGATGTACTCAGTGCACAAGCATCAATAATTTTATCCCTGTTACCTATGGTCTTAGCTCTATGGGCGGTTGCTACAGATGTTTAGGAAACTGTCAAACTTGCGGCCCAACTGGATGTACTCAGTGCTCACACGGCTATGGTTTTAACTCTATTGGAAATTGCTACGCATGTCCCCAAAACTGTCAATCTTGCGGCCCAACTGGATGTACTCAGTGCTCACACGGCTAGGGTTTTAACTCTATTGGAAATTGCTACGCATGTCCCCAAAACTGTCAATCTTGCGGCCAAAATGGATGCACTCAGTGTGCAAGTAGCTATGGTGTTAACTCTACTGGAGGTTGCTACCTCTGTGTTGCAAACTGTCAAACTTGCGGTCCAAATGGATGCACTTAATGCACAAGTGGTTATATAGTAAACTCTATTGGAAATTGCTACGCATGTCCCCAAAACTGTCAAACTTGCGGGCTAAGTGGATGCACTCAGTGCGTAAGTGGCTATGGTATTAACTTTATTGGCACTTGCTACCAATGTACAGCAAACTGTCAGACTTGTGACCCAAGTGGATGTATACAGTGTGCAAGTGGCTATGGCGTTAATTTTACCGGAGGCTGCTACAAATGTTCTCCAAACTGTTTGACATGCGACTCAAGTGGTTGTCTATCGTGCCTAAGTGGCCACGGAGTTAACATTAATGGAGTTTGTTATGGATGCAATGCGTTTAACTGTCAAACTTGCGATCCGACGGGATGCACTCAATGCCTAATCGGCTATGGTGCTACTCTTATAGGGTTACTTCAACATTGCACCCCATGTCCTACCAATTGTCAAATCTGTAACCCAACTGGATGTATACAGTGCTCAGTCGGATATGGCGTTAACTCTACTGGAAATTGTTATCCATGTGATGTAAATTGTCAAATTTGTGGCCCAAGTGGTTGTTTATAGTGCGCAGGGGGTTATGGCGTTAACTCGACTGGAGGTTGCTCGTCATGCGCTGCAAACTGTTAAATTTGTAGCTCAACTGAGTGTATACAGTGTGCAATCGGATATGGCGTAAACCCTACTGGAGGCTGCAGTCTATGTACTGCAAACTGTCAAACTTGCGGTCTAAGTGGGTGTACTCAGTGCGCGAGCGGCTATGGCGTGAATTCTGTTGGAGGTTGTTACAAATGTACTGCAAACTGTCAAACTTGCGGTCCAAGCGGATGTACTCAGTGTGCAAGTGGCTATGGTGTTAACTCTGTTGGAGGTTGCTACAAATGTCCTGCAAACTGTCAAACTTGCAGTTCGAGCGGTTGCACTCAATGTAAAACTGGATATGGCGTTAATTCTGTTGGAGATTGCTATAAATGCCCAGCAAGCGGATGTTGAAACAATGAAATTATGATTATTCATCAATTATAATTATTAAAAATTAAATTATTATTAATTTAATATTTTAATAAGAAGGGCTTTTCAGAAGCCTTGATTTAGAGTGGTATAGTTTGTAATCGTTTTTTTATTAATTATTATTATTATTTTTTTATGTTTATATAATTTAAGAGTATTTCAAATTAATATAATCGTTGTTAAAAGATGGCAGTTAAAATTTTAAATAGGAAAATTTTAAAAACCAATTAAAAAATAATAATTTTTTAAAAATAAGGATATAAATATCTTTTTGATATGTGAAGCATTTTTTCTATTTTATTATATTAAAGATTGAATATACTTTAACCTTGCTTGGAGTTTTATTGATATGAGTTTTATCCTCTCATAAAGTCATCTTTGGTTTTTTGTCTTTTCTTCTTCTTTTTTTCTTTTTCTTTATATTTTATATTTTGAGAAATCTCTTTTATCTTCTAAATATTTTCTTCAATTTATCTGTGCGAAATTATTCGAGTAAATAATTTTTAAAAGCCTTGAATGCTTAAAAATATTAATAAATTAAATGATCCATCTCAATTTTTTTTTAAATTTTTTTAATGGAAATGAAATGAATTGCTTATAGCAATGATAAAAATTTGTTATCTAAAATATATAAAATGTAAGATAAATTTATCAGGCTGATGAATTAGAACTAATTAACTTTTGATGAAATTCATTATTTTACAAGCTAACTTCATTCTCATGCTCATTTTCATGTTTATTCTCATCCTTAATTTCATGTCTGTTTTCATGGCTATTCTCCACAGCCTTTTCATAACCTCGATACATTAAATCTAGAATTACTGCTCCTGCTGCAATTGCTGTAGTGGTTGTAAGCAACATAAAATCTTTTAGCAAATCAAGACCCTCCTCTCCTGATTAATCAATAACCATGATAAGATTTATTGTGGCCCACGTTTCATGACTTATATGCAGTATCTGTCCGAATGAATAAATAATAGTCTACCAACGCGAAGTTAATTCATGATTCGCCAGTAAACTGTAATTAATATTTGCAGCAACTATACCGCAAATTATTAAGACTGCTCTTTGAGGACCATATACTAGGAAGAGTAACTGACCATAAAATGCACACTGAAAAGCTGTTAACAAGTAGACGATATAAAATTGGAGTTGGCTTTGTAGTATACTTTTCCAATGTTTTTTCTTTACCTATCGAACCACTTTGGCGATCAGTGAAATACCAGGAAATACTACAAAAAGAATTTCAGTTGTGAATGTTAGTTAAACTAAAGCTAGTCCAAGAGAAAGAATATATGCAATAAGTTGAATTATGATTAGTAGAGCGTTGGAGGAAACCGTTATTTTTTATATTAGCAAGATCATTAATTATAGTCAAGCTAAAATTTAATTAAAAATATCGACAAAATCATTGGTTTTAAATATAACTTAATCTTTTTATCCCTCGAAGAAAGTTCGTTTATATTGATATCTATCTTATATCATTGTAGTATTCATATCATCCGTATTATTGACACTAAAATATTTTATTTATTTTATTTCTGTAATTCCATTTAGAAAGCAATAATTTATATTAATGAGCTCCTCAAAGTATTCTTACAAGTACGGCACTCCCAATAAGCAATCATCCACAGAAAATAAACCATTTTATTATTCCACTAACAATGAAAAATCTCACATCAAAGCCACTCCAACGACCAACTATAAAGATTATTCATCAGGTGATAAATATGGTCCAGTATTAACCATCGAATAACTAAGAAACTAAAAATTAGCTTGGTATCAAAAGAAAATCGAAGAACTAAGAACCTATATAAATAGCAGCAGTTAAATCGATAGACGAATCTTAAAGAAAATTTTCGATTGGTCTGATACAGTGTCTGAAGAAGAAAGTGAGAGTAATTTTTTGAGGGAATTAAATATCAAAGTGAAAAAATTAATCAATGAAAACCAATAATTACGTCAAAACGTTCACAGCAAAGATTTATAGAAGTTAAAACATGAGAATGCACAATTGCAGAAAATGATCATGGAGTTTTAGAGAGGTCAAACAGCGAGATAGACTTTGCTCGATGGCGAAAATAGATACTTGCGCAATTATATTAATCAAAACACAAATAACAAACTAGGAAGCAAGGAATAGATAAATTGTATTAACTATTAAAAGGAAAAATAATAAGTAAGTCTAATTGATTGTAATCCTCTAAAAAGTAGTGTCTCTGATAATAAATTTGACAGGGTTATCTAAAATCAAACAAATCATGCAGAAAACATCACCCACATAAAGAAATTCTTCACTAACTTCATAAACACTGTGATAGAATCCAATGATAATAAGTTGGAAGTGCAGAATAAATATATAGAAACTCTTTTAAAAAAAGTGATACATCTTGAAGAATAAGTTAAGGGAAATTTTAATCACTTCAAATTCGAGAGGAAAGTTCGAATGCAGAATTCAGTGAGGAAATCAAAGAATTTTAGTTAGGTAACTCCGTAGATCAAAGGAGAATAAGATGTAATATAAGATATGGACTAAGAAGACTTCAATAATGTTTAAAGTAGCAGTCAATTGATTACAAGAAAGTTATTTGTAGATCGATCCGACAGGGTTTAATAAAGTAAATTGGAAAAATAAAGTTTATAGACTTTAAAACTTAGAATTAGACAATTATCAGAAGACTATAACTATTTATAAGAGAAGTATGCTATTTAAATACAAAATCACATTAAAGACACCTCAGATGCAGATGATGCCCTTATGAGAGTGTAGAAATTGCAAGGTGAAAAGAAAGATTTAACATAGAAGACGATTCAAATGACCAAGGAACTCAGAATTTGTCAATAAAAGATAAGGAAACTTTAACATGGGTATATTGAAAAAGAGAAATTCGATGCTTTTGGAAGTAATCCGATTACATCCAATCCTTCTAATAATATAGTAATATAATTAAGACAAATTCGCGAAGAAATTTAATCGTGTAGCATGAACTATTCGAAGGAAGCTGAAAAGCAGATAAATAAACTAGTTATAGAGAGAGATTCGTTACAAAGATAATTGATATAAATTAAAAAGACTACTTTATAACAATCTAAAAATTCTCCTTTACAAAAACAGGTTTTATTGCTGAAAGAACAAAATGCTCAACTTTAGAAAAATTGCCGTTTTTACGAAACGCAGATAGAAGAATATTCAGTTCAACTGAAGGAACTATAACAGGAAAGTGAAGAGAGACTATTAAAAGGAGCTTATAGACAAAATATATAAATAAATGAGGAAGAAAAGTTGAGAGGCAATGAATTGACAGGAATTCAGTGGCAACGTAAAGCACATGAGTGCATGGTAAATTCAGTTAATCGTCTCATTTATTTGGAAAATTAACTTAAAAAAGAAAGCAATTTGAGATCATGATGTCCGGACATATTTTTAACATTAATTGTTTTCTATATAAAATTATATGGTCTTTGTAAATTTGATTGACAGAACTTTAGTTTATTTTAAAGATGTTTTTGCTTTTATCTTTTAGATGATATTTAAAAATAGCATGAAAAGCCTGGGAAAGAAAAAGATAAAATAGATATAAATTAAGAAACCGTCGACGATTACTCGTCTTATTAAATGCTACGTCTGCAATCAACACTTTGATACTCAAAGCAGCTTCGATGTGCACCTCAAACAGCATCAAAGTAAACTCAATCGTACCAATATTTAATAGATACAAAGAAAAACGCAAGAATCATTCAGAACAAAAAAACCTCTTTCCTTCTTGAATAAAACACAGAGTATAAGTCTCTCTGCTGAATAAAAAAATAAAAGGTAAATTGAGGTAGGCGAAATTTCTCCAAAGGAGGAAATTTCTGAAGAAGAGTATGAGAAATAAATCGAAGAGGCCCTCAGATAAAGTAAAATACTGCTTGAAAAAATTTAGTTTATTACTCAAATAAAAGAAGAGCCATAGAAGTTTGTTTAATAGACTGTAAGGACTTCGGAGGAGGTCCAGTAAGTAGAAAAGACGATCGCCAATGAACAATAATTATTTAAAATAATTTCATCATCTAATGCAGGTGCAAATATAGAGCCGTTAATCTTAGCAACAAACTTTTAAACGAAGTATTACTAAAACTACCAATAGCAGTTGAATCATCTGAGAATTTTGTCATCAATGGCGATTAACCCTGCATCTATCATACAAATCTTATAAATCAGGAAGAAGATTTGCAGAGATGTTTTTAAGTAGCTCTAAGATTTTTATAAAGTTGAAGAAATATAGATACCTAAAATGATTCCCCAAACCAAAGTTTCGTCGGTTCTCACTGTAAGTGATGGATAATTAGCATACTGTGCTGACTGCTATCTACCCATAGTGGGAAGTAGTCAATTCTTTCACCTTAAATGTGGACACAGCTATCATGAAGAATGCTGGAATGGAGAGTGCTGCGGTTGAGTGATAGTTTTAATGTTAATGATTAACATATAAAATAAAATGATTATTAACAAATTTTGTATCAAGAATAAATGGCGACTAACGTATCCTATTTATTACATAAATGTAAGTGTTTAATTACGTATCCTATGAGTTAATCAACATATATTTTATTGCCCAACGTATCTCACCTCAATGAACTCTCAAACTCTCAGACTTCTCTTGCTTTTAGTCTGCATCACTATGATGAGACTTGGAGACGCTTCCTGCGTCTCAGGATTTGGACTTAACTCTGCTGGAGGTTGCTACAGATGTCCTGTCAACTGTCAGAATTGCGGCCCAAGTGGATGCAATCAGTGTACAAGCGGCTTTGGTGTTAACTCTGTTGGAAATTGCTATCAATGTCCTGCTAATTGTCAGAGTTGCGACCAAAGTGGATGCATTCAATGCGCAGGAGGTTATGGTGCTAATTTTCAAGGAGGTTGCTACCAATGCATTGCAAACTGTACGACTTGTGATCCAACTGGATGCACTCAGTGCATAGTGAGTTATGGTGTTAACTCTTTTGGAGATTGTGAGATATGTGCTGCCAACTGTCAAACTTGCGATCCAACTGGCTGTACACAGTGCGCAGTAGGGTACGGTGTTAACTTTGAAGGAGGTTGCTACCCATGTACCTCAAACTGTTTGACTTGTGATCCAAGTGGATGCACTAAGTGCCAAACTGCTTACTTTGGTGTTAATTATGGTGTTACTTCTCTTGGAGGCTGTTATATTTGTTCTTGGATTGGATTCTGTTTGGCTTGTAACCAAAGTGGATGTACTCAGTGCGCAAGTGGGCATGGTGTTAACTCTATTGGAAATTGCTACACATGTCCGACCAACTGTCAAACTTGCGGTCCAAGTGGATGTACTCAGTGTGCAAGTGACTATGGCGTTAACCCTATTGGAAATTGTTTTCAATGCCCTTCAAACTGTCAGACTTGCGGCCCAAATGGATGCACCCAGTGCTCAAGCGGCTATGGGGTGAACTTTATTGGAAACTGCTACCCATGCGTTGCAAATTGTCAGAATTGCGGCCCAACGGGATGCACTCAGTGCGCAGGTGGCTATGGAGTTAACTCTACTGGAGGATGCTACAAATGTGTTGCAAGTTGTCAAACTTGCGGCCCAAGTGGATGCACACAGTGTGTAAGTGGCTATGGTGTTAACTCTGTTGGAGGTTGCAGCACATGTCCTGTGAACTGTTTAACTTGTGGTTCAAGTGGATGTATACAGTGCGCAAGTGGCTATGGGGTTACCTCTGTTGGAGGTTGCAACGCATGCCCTGCAAACTGTCTTACTTGTGACTCGAGTGGCTGTTTATCGTGCGTTAGCGGCTATGGTTCAATTGCTAGACTTGGATTATTAGGAACTTGCTACTTATGTCCTTCAAATTGTCCGTCCTGCGGTCCAACTGGATGCACTCAGTGCCCAGTCGGCTATGGTGCTAATCCTTCTGGAGCTCGTCAAACTTGCAGCGCGTGTCCTACAAATTGTCAAATTTGTAATCCAACAGGATGCGTCCAGTGCGCAGTTAACTATGGAGTAAACTCTACTGGAGGTTGCTACCCGTGTGATACAAATTGTCAGATTTGTGGCCCAAGTGGTTGCTTATAGTGCGCAGGCGGCTATGGAGTTAACTCCACTGGAGGTTGTTCTTCATGTGCTGCAAACTGTTAGGTTTGCAGCCTAGCTGAGTGTCTACAGTGTGCAATCGGATATGGCGTTAACTCTACTGGAGGCTGTAACCTGTGCACTACAAACTGTCAAACTTGCGGTCCAAGTGGATGTACTCAGTGTGCAAATAACTATGGTGTGAACTCTGTTGGAGGTTGCTACAAATGTACTGCAAACTGTCAAACTTGCGGTCCAAGCGGATGTACTCAGTGCACAAGTGGTTATGGTGTGAACTCTGTTGGAGGTTGCTACAAATGTACTGTAAACTGTCAAACCTGTGGCCTAAGTGGTTGCACTCAGTGCACAAGTGGCTATGGTGTGAACTCTGTTGGAGGTTGCTACAAATGCCCAACAAGCGGATGTTGAAGTAATGAAATAATGATTCTTCTTCAAATCATAGTTATTAAAATTGAATATATCTTCCATATCTTTTATCTAATTGATTTGAATTTTTTTGTTTTTGATGCCTCCTAAAAAATTAAAGGTCTTCGAATGACCTAAAAATAGCTTGAAAGGAACATTGTTTAAATATATATTATTATTTATTCTTAAGTCAAAAATCAATCATGAAAATCAAAATGTTAGTCTAAGATAATAACATTAAGTATGAAAAATAAAGGATTTGCTCTATAATCGTGGTTATAAATTCTCCATGGCAAATATGTCCCATAAATAAAGCAAATTTATCATTTAAAGAGCGGATCAATGTACTGGCCCGTTAGGAAAAATATTGTACTGTCAGTGATCATGGCTAATCGCTACTAGCTTAGAGGTTTTCTAATTAAATACATAGTTACAGTGATAAAACGCGTCCTGATGACTAGATTCGCTCCATTTTGGAGTTCGTGATATCATAGAGAAGAATATTATCAACCCCGAGCCCAACCAAATAAACTTACTCTTTTTAGGCCTTGCGAATGGGATACATCATTGAAATTAAAGTATCAAACTCTTGTATTTCGATGATTGTTGAGTAGGCGTTCAAAGAAATATCAAATATTTTTATTTGATCATGAGTGAGGTAGCAAAGATAATCAACGCTGTTGGATGTCACCCAAAGGACTTGCTTCAACTGTTTTTAATCTTCCAGATTGAACACAAATAAGGGTTAGTTTTTCTCGAAAGTATAAACCTGAGTTATAACCAAGGCCTACATGTATAATTTTATTCAGCCGAGAGATGACTGCGAATAGGGCTTTGGTGGAATTAAACTGGGCAGATTCCCATGTATTCTACATTTTGATAGTGATACTTAGCATGTATAGTGCTTGAGAACTTCATTGGAATGGATTGATCTAAGCTATATCGACTCGTTATTTATTAACAAATATTCATCGAAACTCTTCCAGAAAAAATTGCCACTGCCATGATTCACCAATTTAAGATTTTTAATGTTTATAATCCAGTACTCAGTCGAATTTTTAAAACAGACAAGTTGTTGGATGTTGGCGTTACTTTAGAGAGAATTAATTTGAGTTACAGCTGGAATGGTAAATTCAATTGGAGTGAGAATGTCTTCCTGTGCGGGAAAGATGGTCACATGATTGTTTTCAAAAACTTCAATCACGCATTCATTAACTATTGCAAAAGCGATCACCTTTTCTAGGTCTCCTCCCCGAACACATGGAAATATGCGCTCAATGGATACCTCTTCCTTGATGCTATCGTATTTCAACAAATCAATTTCACAATCCTCACTATTGCTAAATAACAGCAATTTTACTACAATAAAGGATGAGCCTAAGTACCATCTAGTATAAATTTATTTGCATGGTCTTCCCCTTCATTGGCAGGCAATTTAATTTTGGTGAATTTTTAAAAGTATTTGTTACCTTTGGCTTCGTATATGATATCATCATATTCACGGTTAGTTATGGCAGCATTGTAGATGGAGTTAGTTCTCTTGATACTGTCAGTTATTTTAGAATCAAGTTCTTTTATCAATTACTCTTTTTAGCGACGAACTTTTTCTGTAATTTTGCATGTATGTGGCTTCAACAAATGGAATGGCTATATGCATTCAGTGTATTAGCTCTATATCCTAGGATTATTACCATGCTGACGTGAGATTAGATTTGGGAATATATTAAAGATTTTTAAAGGAGAGAAAGAAGATGACCACTCTTGACATCATAACGAAATTCTTTTAGCGGCAACTCGAGACAGGCTTCATTAAAGAGAGTATAGGCTGTATGTGCTAGACCGGCTTCAAGTAGATACTTGTAAACCAGAGTGTTAAGCTCGTTAGCCTTAACTACGATGGACATAATAATGAAATTAAAAAATGAAGATCTATATGATAGTGCCAAAAATATAGTGAGTGACCTTTGGACTGAAATAACTGAATTTGGTAACTTATTTGGCTTAACTCTTATATTTATGGACATTTATATTGGAAGCTAAAGAATAGAATAAAAAATAAAAAATGTTTCCTAATTTATGAAAATGACTGCAATTTTATCAATATGGTCGTAAAAATATGTAAGAGAATTATTAATTTTCTATAATATGAAGATTCAATTTAATCAAGACGAATTCACCCTTAACAAAAGAGTTCAACTTGCTGACATATAATAAATTCAAACTCAACTAGGGTTGATGCCATTGACCTCAAATGTCATTAGCTTTTTCTACTATAACTTTCCGAATATTCTGTAGCTCATCTAACTCATACTTAGTTAATAAAAGTTGCTTCCAAAAAACAATGTGATCAGTTAATCTAATATAATGAGAATAGATAAGATATCATCATTGAAAGGAAAATACGAACTGAATGTTATCATCTATGCTGTTTTACTTGCAGTGTTTAAAGTCAATTTAGAGATACCAACTAGTCATGAAAGATAGATATAACTGAGGAGAAACATGTTCTTGCATAATCAGTTAAACAGCCTTGTTATTGGTTTATAAATCTTAATAGAACAGTTATTTAGAGTCAAATATGCTTCCTTCAAATAACTTAATACTTTTTTTAAGATTAAAATTTCTATCATGCAAAATCTCAATGCTGTAGTAAAAACAAATAGCAAATAAAAAGTAATTCTTAGTTATAGTTAAAAATCAACTGCCATAGAATATCGAAGATAATTAATCATTGATAACATAACGAACCTTTTGCCAGATTTTTTTGAAATTAAATATTCAAATATTTCTCAAAAGAATGCGATGAGTCAACTTTTAGAAGAAATTATTAACTTTTTTGCTCGAAAGCAAATTGCAAAATCTTAAATTGTAGCAATAATTGAATAAATTCTCTTAACTCTTGGAATAATTGCTTTCTACTAAACTATCAAATCAAATCCCTATATATCTTCTTAAGAATCATCAAAACAAATAGCAACTATCTCTGAATATAATATTATGATTCAAATCAAGCAATTAGATAAAAATTCTATCAACATTTATCTTACTTTGACATTTTCGCCTAAAAATTGTCAACGTGTTGGGCAAACTATATTTATGAATTAACAAATAATATTAAAACAATTTTTATCATCAAAAGGATATTCGGGCAAATATATTAGTATCAATAACTTAGTTTATCAAATTAATACATAATAAACTTTGAATAAATCGGATTTTCACAATATTTACAGGGCTTAAAGTTTAGAGCTGGATTCAATTACGACAAACAAAAATTATCACAAAAAAACCTTATCCTTTTTAAGAAAAAACGTCATTATTAAAAGGGTTGAAAGAGATAAAATAAAGAAGATGATAATTCCAGAAGCAGATGAAGTTATTATATTAAAGCTGATAAAAGAAATAAAACACAAATAAAAGATAAAAACATTGAAGAGAAAACTCAATTTCCTCACCTCAAGAGATTTAATTGGTATTAACAAACTAATCAATGTTTTTGAAATATTTATGGTTTAGAATGAAATATAAGGCCAAAAAGAAATTTAAGCTTAGTATTTTGTCTTTTAATAATGTAGGCAGGATTTAATGAAACTGAGAATCAACTAACATTTAGCTAAAATTTCTGCAGAAAATCAAGCAGCAATTATATTCAATATTTTCAAACAAATCACTGAAGGGCTAGTTTGTCTTCATTTTGATATCGAGTAATTATATCCAATGGAGCTAAATCATTATCTTAACTTAAAGATTCTTAGCAAAACAAAGACGGAAGACAAATTGAACATTTATTATGGAAATATTAAACCTTCGAATATAGGGATAAATTACTTAAATGATATTAATTTTAGTGCTGTCGTTATGAGCAATTTTAGCAAAAGCAAAATATGTAAAAATAATGAAAAAGATTACGGAATTGATTGTCATAGCCTATATAATATGGCTCCAGAAACAAAAAATGCGCGCTTTAACAATGAAAAAATTGATATTTGGGGACTTGGAATTATGCTTTTATAAATTATCAATTAAGGTCGAATATTAGAGAGGGAGTCTTTAAATTAAAAATAATTGCCTGTAAAGCTCAAGGAAATACAACTTTTATCAAAATTTAATTAAAAATGGTTTTAACTTTTGAATCAATTACTGCAATATAATCCCAAAGACAGACCAAACTCAAAGTAAGTGCTTAATTATATAACGTACAATTAATTTTATCTTGTTCATAGGAATTAACTAATTTTTAAGAAGATATTTAAAGGTAATTATTGTTATCAAATTGAGTAAAAAGATATAAATAGCTCCAACCAAGATAGGCTCTCAGATTTACAAATAACCAAATAAAAGTATAGTGAGAAACTATGGCCCAAAACCAGTTTCATTCGTATTTTTACTTTGTCAACTTTATTAAGCAGTACATTTTCTGAAAAATAAAAAGATCTAATAATGGTTTGGATAGTACTTGGTTTAATCTAATTGAATGCAAAAGCAAACTAAAAAATATCAAAGAGAAATTTATCTATGTTAGAATTAGCTAATGTAATTCTTCTAATTTCTACATAGAAATCCAATCTTATTATAATTGGAAATATTTAATCGAATTGTAATTAATCTGAAAAAAGAAGATTGGTTTCTACATTATAGAGTCATATCACTCTTTTTTAAAATAGTGTGCAATATGTTTATCAAACATCTAATCTAATCATTACTTTTGGAAAGCAACTATCATCATCATTATATTTATTGGTGAAGGATAAACCTTTGTATAGATATAACAATTCCATTCCCTACTTCTATGGATATGTCTTGAGTTCAGTTAAAGGCTATTCCTGTCATTTTAAGCCAAAATTATTTTATTAATGCTTATTATAAGATAGTTATTGTTATCGGAAAGCAGAAGGGAAGAATATTATCCTGTTTTAAAAATGTAAATTTCATGATATTGGAATTGTATCCTATAAATTAGAAAATACTGGGGAAAAAATCGATAAATTGATTGGTGAATTAGTTTAAATCTTAAAAGATTGTAAAGATCTTCAGTTGAGTTTTACCTTTTGTGAGGAAGATAATAAAACAACAAATTTAAAGTTTGTACCCTTAGCTAAAATTAGAGAGCTCTAAGATTAATATGCTGTTTCAATAAACTTATAGGCAATAAAATTGGCTTTCGATATTCTTAAAAGATAATCTTATGCATTAACAACCCAGTTTCAAAATAATTTGATTTAATATATTCACTTTCAACTATAGGAGAGCAATTATCCAAATTTTTAACAAATTTACAAACTTTCTGCTTTAATAAAATCAGGAAATATTGGTTTATACTAGTAAACTATCTCAAAGATTAAAAAATATTCTATTGATCCCAAACTAACCTTTTGCTAGCTTTAATCGATGATAGGATAGTTATTCATTATTAATAATAAAAAATACGGAGCAATAATTAAAAAATCATTATCCAATATGGCAGACAATTTACTCTCATTTACTTATTTACTTTGTAAGCTTGTAAACCACATTTTTAAAGTTAAAATCAACATGAGTTTCGAAATATAGTTCTAGGATCATACTCCCAATGAATATTTGCCATTGATTTTGAAGTAGATAAAACAATCATGTTGTTTATTGAATAAAATACCAATAAAGGCTGAAGATAAAGAAACTGTAAAACATTTTGGAGATATTGTTAAAGATTTAATGCCAAATCTTTAAGTATTGATGTATACTAAATTTGATGCTAAATTCTGATTTTATATATGTAAATGATGAGATGTATAGTTTTGATGTTTAGTAAATATAAATAGATAGTATTAAAAATGTTATAGATGAAAGAAAGGAAGATTTAAATAAAATAACACATCAAAAATTCAACTCAAAGTTAAATAGTATTATCAACAACAAAAAGTAAAGTAAAAAATAAAAATATTAAAAGTCAATCATAGTTTATTTTATCTGAAGATACATATATAATGGCATTGAGATTTCAATATTAAAGAGATAAACAGATCAGTTATCACAATATATATTTCAAAGCTGCTTTTCTTTTTAATTTAAAGCAAAAATTGTATTAATAGTCTTTTCTCTTCATATGAGATAAAAATATTAATGATATTTTACTCAAAGATCAACCAAATTCAATGGACGTTGTTGAATACATTTTATTATATTGGAGTTTGGGCAAACCCTTCGTATACATTCTTGAAAATTGAGCCAACTCTTTCATCGATAGTAGCTAAGCTAATTTTATAGCATCAGCGTTGATATCAGGGATATCAATAAAGATCTTACTCTTTTCTCCGGCTTTGCTTCTCATATATTTAAATATCTATGAGGCTATCTTTAGATCATCAGCATACAAAGGTCCAATTCTATATCCATTCATAGCTTTCCGCAATTGAACAAAACCAACTAACTTACCATTTTGTTGGTAACCCACTGTTATGCTATCTTTAATATTAATCCATTCTTTCAGAAAATCAGGTCTTTAACTAGGAAAGATTTAAGCATCATAGTGGACAACTTCATTAAAATTAAATTCTGAGATTGGTAAAATATTTTGATTTTCAATTTTTTATTATATTCCAGAACATTCATATCGAATAGTTGTATAGAAACTTTTGAAACCATTTCTTTAATATCGAGGAATTTGCTTAAAAACAGCCTCCAAGGCAACATTTTGACCAGATAAACGTTTTGATATTTATTTTCCTAAATTTATTGCAAATAAACGACCCCTGTATTCAGGTTTACATATGACAAAGCCAACAAAAGCAAAATCATGACCATATGTGACTAAACTCATCATGCAAATGATTTAATTCTGAAAAACTCCAACATAGAAGGTTGAGGGATCATACTTATAGACAGCAAAAACATCATATAGGGCTGGATTCCATTCTTATTTTTAGGCATTATTCAGAAAAACTTGGAGTTCATCCTATTTAGCCTATCTCACTTAATAGTCCTATATAGATTTTACTTCAATTGTATTCCCCATTAAAGTTAATAATAAATTAAATATCACTCGTTTCAAATATAATCTTTCAAAAGTAATAGTAAATTATACTTTTAGAAAAATAATATTGAATTTTCTATATTTTATAATTGATCAGTAATCAGCCAAATTAAGGCGATGTGATTCCAAATATTTTATTGTATTGGAATCTTGGCAATCCTTTCGTATACATTCTTGACAGCTGACGAAACTACTTTAAAGAAAGAAGTTAGGCTAACTTTATGGCTTAAGCATTAATACTAGGAATATTAATAAAGATTCTACTCTTTTATTCCGCTTCACCTTTCATATATTCAAAAATCTATTTGGCAATCTATAGATCATCAGCAAATAAAGGCCCAATACAATAACCATTTACTAACTTCTGCAAATTACCAAAACCAACTATTTTACCATCTTTTCTGTAGCCCACCGTTATGCTATCTTTAATGTTGATCCATTCTTTCAGAAAATCAGACCGTTAGCAAGGAAAAACTTAAGAATCGTAATGTACAACTTCATTAAAGTCAAATTGTGAGATTGGAAGAATAGATTGATTTTCTATTTTTTAATTTGTTCCGAAACATTCATATCGAATAGTCTTATAAACACTTTTAAATCCATTTTTTTAATAGAGAGGAATTTGTAGGAAAACAGAATCCAAACCTACATTTTGACCAGATAAGCGATTTGATATGATCTTTGCTAATGCTATTGCATATAATCGACCTCTATATTCAGGTTTGCAAATAACGAAACCAATAAAGGCAAAATTGTTTGCATAAATAACAAGACTCATTAAGCAAACGATTTCATTCTTAAAAAGCCCCACATAGAAGGTAGAAGGATCATATTTGTGTATAGCCTAAATATCATATAAAGCTGGATTCCATCCTTGTTTTTCGGCATTTTCAACAAAAAGATGAAGTTCATCAATAGTTGCTGGTCTTGCTTGATAATCTTAGACATGTTTGATATTAATTGTATTCCCCATCAAATAAATAATAATGTAATTATATAATAAAATTTCATGAAGATCAGAGTAATTAGGCTCGATTGTAATATACTAATTTTTTTTCAATAAATATCATGATCTATACCGTTTTTCGGACAATAATAGACCATTTTTATTATTTTTTAAGATAAAAAGATCAAACACTGAAGTTCACACTTATTTAAACATGGATTTTAGTAATGAAAAGATCAACCATCTCATTAACTGTTTAAAAAGACTTTATTCATGTATTTGGAAGAAAATAAATAAACATTGTATGCGAAAAATATAAGCAAGCAAAGAATTAAAAACAATATAATTTAAACTGATTATTAATTTTATATTTAAAAGAGGAAGAGCTTGACTACTGGCAGAAAACCTTTGACCAAAGTATGTTTAAAAAGGCCTAAACATCCATTTATTCACCAATTGACCAGCTGACTCATGAATGTATATATACCCTAAAAATATTTTTCAGTATGATTTCTCAACTTCATTTATTAAAGGTTTTAATTTATTTTCGAATTCATGATTGAGCTTCTGAATATTTTTTTGCCTTTGTACAAAAGGAAATGGTATGAGCAGCGTTCCTTACTATAAATAAAAATATTAATGCTTCAATAGTCTTATATTTCAAAGGTACGGGGAATAGTTTACTCATAAATCTTAATTAGTAGTAAGTTTTTTTTTAATAAAAACGTAAATTTTATTGTCTTTAGTATTTTTAATTGGGTACACATTATAGTTTATAAGTATTAGATTATTCATGAATCATCTTTACCCTTTTTGTCGTTATAAAATTCAATTCTGCCAATTTTGATTCGACTAATATCCAACCCATATATTCCTGGACCCTCTTCATCTCCATCTTCATCGTAATAATCAACCTAGTCTTGGCTGTCGTGTTAATTTTAATCAGATGGAATATTCATTATTATTTCAACGTCGTGTATTGATACTTTAGAATAGTTGTTTGCACCCATACTAAAGCCAATATGCTCAAAAAGCTATTTAATTTATGAGGCAAATTTCACTTTTAAATCTTCTTCATTTAAATTAGAATTTTAAAATGTCATCGCATTATCGAGGCTTCTTAATTATATTTTGGGCATCAAATCATTTACTACTACTGGCTGAATTAGTTAATTATTTTGTGCTTTTTTGCCTCTTCCCCTTTTTTTAGAAAGTTATTCTTCTTTTGTTTATGGAGACTCAATATTTTTTTGCTATTTTTTAGCTTATTTTTTAGAATTCCGAATTGTTTTGACGGGGTATGGCATATTAATGGCTTCATAATCCTTTTTTAATTTTTAAAGGAGGGATGCATTTGTTGATGTTGTGAGTTTTGACATCCAATTGTTCCTTAATCATACATTATTTTACAGAAGGGGATTGGGAGGAAAATGTTCTCTATATATCTCGTAGAGAATTTCCGAATAAGAAAGTTACAGAGACAGCTCATTAATTTTTTAATAAACAGAGTTGTATGTTTGAATATCAAGAACTTTGTCATGGAAATAACTCTAAGTTATCAAAGAAATACTTGAAATATTAAACCTAAAGCCTCTTTTATGTTATTATTTTTTAGTTCATGTCGGATTGATTTGCAATACTACCAGTCTTCAAGCGCTAAGCTACTTTGACCCTTGCTTACTGCACCGCTGCTAAATCTGTAAAATGAATTTTTTATGAGATTGACGCCTGTCCATTTCAAATTTGATAATGTTTTGGCAATGTACATGCAATCAAATAATAATTTATCAATTATATTAGAATATAGAGTTTGAAAATCGAGTAAAATATTTTTTAAAAAGACGGATTAAAAAATATCACACGCATAAGATTATTGCAAAGGACAATTAAAAACTGATTTTTTGTTTTTTAGTCAATGAGGTAATTGCAATCTTTTGAATTTAACAACCTTTGTGATCAACTTCGAGTTTTTGGTACTCTTAATATCTATAATAAATATAATGAGGTACATCTTAATATGTAATGCAATTAGCCATATAGTCTATGAATAATTCTAATACTTTTATTATGGCCATTGCTTTTTGCTTTTGCTATAATAATTGCAACTTAGAATTCTCTAACCATTTTCACTTTATAAATGCAGATTAATCAAGAATAGGTACTTTAATTTGTATATAGACACCTTATCCACTCTTTCAGCAGTATGATGAAGATGCCATAATTTAGCAAGTCCTTGTACACATTACTCAAACTTAGCGAATGTCACTAGAAATAGAAAATTCACGAACTTACTCATAAACGAATGGACTTTCGCACAAATACCGAAAAATGATCAAGAGTATGAAGATGGGGAGATCTTCACAAAAATGTTCTGTATGTATCGAAGCTTTTAAGGTCGGTAATACAGTGGTAAATTAGATTAAATCATTAAAAAGTTTCCTTGTGGACACATTTTTCACCACGACTGCGCCAAGTCTTGGCTCAAAGTGAATAAAAGATGTCCGTTATGCCGCTTAGATCTTGAATAGCATTTTGAAATTAATGAAATATCTTTGAGTCAAAAAGAATAAATTTCTTCTTGATCCCATTCAATCATCAAAATAAACCTATATTTCATTACACAGTTTGGGCATTACAAATAAGATTATATAATTAATTAAATTGATCTCAAGAGAAAGAACAGATACAGCTAGATTTATGAAGGGATACGCTTAGGTGTGTTAGTTTTCAAGGATAATCTATCGCTATATGATATTATGACATGAATATTATATTTATTTTTTAGATGATCAAATATTGGAGTTTGCTTCGTTTTGACGATTCTAAACATTTTATCTTTGCCTATTTTAACGTTGCTGTAATAACTTCGCTGGCTCTAAGTTTATCACTTTCGTCTTGTCGTTGGTCTTGTAAACACCAATCAACTTGTTGGCCAAATCAAACATGTTGTTGCGCAAAGAAATAATGATGAATTGAGCATCCTTTGTTCTCTTTTTGATGTAATCAGCAACGATTGATACGTTTTTGAAATCCAAAGCTGCGTCGATTTCATCCATAAAGTAAAGAGGTGTTGGCTTATAATAGTGCAAGGCAAAAATTAATGAAAGAGAACTCAACGTTTTCTATCCTCCAGAAAGTTTATTAACCTCCTTCCATGATTTTTTAGGAGGTCTTACACTAAAATTGACTCCATCACTAAAAGGATCCAGTGCGTCAATGAGTTATAATTAGGCGTCACCTCCTCGAGTCAAATGTTGATAAACCTCCTTCAGTTTTGCGTTAATAATTCCAAATCCCTATCTAAATAGTTTTAATCTCTCTTCCTTTAATCCATCAATTATCCTTTTTAGTTCAGCTTGGCGCTATCTCACAGCTTAAAACTAAGTCAATCTCTCTCTATAATGCGAATATTTGGTTCTAAACTCATTGATTACTTCGATATTACTTCCCTCCATTTTTTTCAAAGCCGCAGTTTCAGAAGTTATCATACCCGATAACTTATCTTTAAAGAAGCTAAAATTCTATAGTTGGTCTTCGTTGAGATTTGCAAAAGGTTAACTTTTGAAAAGTTCTTCGATATGAAATACTTTGGGCTGATTAGAATCAATTGAAGAATTAAGCATCGAAGTTTCCAGCATTGAAGAATTTTTAGGCTCGGGAATATCATCATTGTACTTGTCACCTCCACCAACTGCCATCTTTTAAACTTCTTCTAAGTGCTCCAAGAATGAATAACTCGCACTCAGCTAACGATAATTTTGTCTTACTTTCTACAACTCCTGCTCAGATAATTTCAACTGTTAATTTTGTTTTTTGCAGTTTTACTGGCAATTTTACACATCCTTTTTAGCCTTTTCCACTTTTGTTTTACTTTATCTGACTTCCTTGTCATCCTCATCCATAATCATTCTTAAATCCTGCTCGCTCTTTTTGCATTCCTTCAATTTTTCTTCGCACGCTGTCATCTTCCCAATAATTTCTGATACTTTCCTTTCCAGTTCAAGTTGATCATTTTTAAACTTATCAATCTATTTTTTCAATCGTTCCAAAATCCTTTCAGTATCCTTTTTGCCATTTTTAATATCTTCAATTCTTTTTATTGCTGTCTCTAATATAGCTTTTTCTTTTTCAAATTATTTCTCACTTCTATTCACTTCAGCTTTCTCTTTCTTATATTTTTATCGTAACTCATGAATATCATTATTTTAGTTTTTTTTCTGTTCATCTTACAGCTGTTTGAGTATTTTTTAATGCTCACTTCGCTTCTTAGATAAATTTAAAAGCTCACTTTCAATGGCCCCTATTTATTTTTCCATGTTGTTTGTGGAAGTAGATTTGCCTTCGGCTTTTCCTATCATTACCTTTAAATCCTTAATCTCTTCTTCGTACTCTTTGATATTTTATCGAACAGATTCAAGTTCTCTCTTCATCTGTTATAAATCTTGCTTTGCTGTTTTCAATTCAGAATCTTATTTATCAATCTTTTTATTGAGTTCTTACATATTCCTAATCAATTCTTTTTTGCGAACCTCCAAATCTTTTGAACGATTTTCATCTCCGTCTTTATTCTTGTTTTTAATTCCAGCTTTATGCTAAAATCCTCCTCTTCTGGGAGCGCTTCCGACCATCAAACCATTCATTTCATAGATAATATATCCTCCTCTATTTTTATTCTTGCAGATGACTCTTCTTCTTTGGCTTTAGTTCTTCATTGAGTACTATAAGCCTAAATCGCTGTCTTCACAATACAATGTATCATTCAGTGCAAAATAAAAAGCAAGTTTGGCCTATTCTGTCTTGAATTTTATTGAGTCAAACAATCTTATTGATTTTGGCAATACTACAAAAGGCCGATTCATGTAGTTTCTGTATTCTGAGATTTTATCGAGGATAATGCAAGTTACTCGGCCAATACGTTTTTGTTTTAAATAGTTGAGTACGGCAGTGGCAGTTTAGAGGTCTTGAACGACAATATTGTCAAGTTTATTACAGCAAGTTGTTATAATTTCGTCATATTATCGAGGAACATCTCCTAAATCTCCCAAACGACCAAGAACCCCTGGAAATCTTTGCGCCATTATTTATCTGTACATATTACCAACTTGTCCCTGTTCCTATGACTAATTCAGATGTTCTCTAAGCTCATTATCTAATTGCCTAATTTAATTTTTGATATCGTCTCTCTTCCTTGTCATTTATGACACTTTATCAGTTTTTTATCTGATAATCTTTTCTGCAATTCCCCTAGCTTTATCTATTTTCTCTTTTACCTCAGCGTTTTCTCCTGCCTTTTGCTGATACTCCTTAATTTTACTTTCTAATTATCCCTTACCCACTTTCATTTTTCCTACAGTTTATTTGATATTTTATAGTTTGCTCTTTAAGGTGTTTGCTTCCAATTCATTCTTGGATAACTAAACTTCACAGTCTTTAATTTTCTGTCTCAATTGAGGTTTTTAATATTTTGCTAGTTCCAACCTCATCTGTTCTAATTTCTAATTTCTTTCTTTTAATATTTCGGTGCTCTTCGGCAACTTATCACGAATTTATTCACATTGGCTTATTATCTTGCTAAACTAGCGATCTGAGTCTTGTAATTTCCTTTCATATTTTACCAAATCCTCACTTTTAAAGGCTACTTCATGTGTGATATGTTTATCATCAATTTGCAGTTTGTTGCAAGTCTACTGATATTTATCTAAAGTCTTTTGAACTTCATCCATCTCTGCTTTATTTCTTCGAATCTATTTTATTCTCTCAGCTTGCTTTTTTAATTTTTACCTTTCTTCAGTCACAATTCTATCCCTTGCTTTTTACAGTTCAACCAGTTTTTATTTTAGCTTTTTCCCTTATTCTTGAGCAGCATATACCAACACCTGATTCAAAACATTTTGAAGCTGGTAAATTTTCTTTTCTTTTTTGACGTATCTCACTGCTTCATCTTTGGACTTTGACATTCCCTTAAGTTAGGTCTCGACTAATTTCATTAATTGACCCTTTTCATGCTTTTGCTATTCTGCTTGTGCGTACTATACTCCACATTCTTCAATTTTCTCAATGAATTGATTAGAACCAATGATGTCTTCCAAATACTCCAAGAGTCCTGGTTTTTCTCGATCTCCAGATTTTTGTTTCATCTGAGATATTTGCTCAACTTCACCTTGTAAAATCAGAAACCGATTATTTCCTAAATCAATTCCTTCTGCTTTTAGCTTTTATTTCACTTCGGCTTGCGTTGACTCTTTTCCAAGCAAATAATACTTGGATACACTTGAAGAATTTACAGTTCTTCTTATCCAAAATTCAGATCCCGGAACATCAATCATGGTACCATCGCTCTATTATTGAATTCTTTTGAAGTGAATTTCTACTGCAGCTCTATTAACCCCAGTCGACGTACTTGAGTTATGAATGAGTTGGCTGAGCTTGTTTAATCTCATCCAGCTAGCACTGAATCCAAATATGAAAAGCATACTTTCAATTAGATTTGATTTGCCTGAACCATTTGGTCCCACCACACTTGTAAAATTGCCATGAAATTTTCCAATAATTTGTCGTCCTGCATATGATTTAAAATCCTCGAGAACCATGTGATCAATAACCAAGCGAGGATGCTTTTATCTAATTACATTGAGATTGATTCCCTTTGGTCTTTCTACTACAACTTTTTTATCTTATTTTTTGATTGGTTTTGACTCTTCAGGAGCTAATTTGTTCAATATATCTATAGATTAGTCAGAAGAATTTTCAGACTCTTCACTTTACATCTTTTTTCACACTAAAATTATAGTTCAATATTGCGGAGAGCGCCAAAAAAAGCAGAATAAATACTATAAATAATCTCTATTTTTTTACTGTAAAAATCAATTGGCATTAATTTAATTCAACCATAGATCATCATTTTTAATATATTTATAGATTGATAGGGTGGATATATTTATAATGACTCTTTCTCTGGAAAAGGTCAATAAATTCATCAATGCCATTTTAGCTTTCCTAATTCAATATTCATAGAGCCAATCATGTAAATCACCAAGTTAAAAATGGATCAATGTTTGGTTTAATCTCAACGGCGGAGTTTGGACCTGAATCTGGATATTCTTCGAAATTAGAAACATCTCCGAGGCTCTTTACGACTGGAACGTAACTAGGTTTTATTTTTTTCTTGAGGAGATCTTCCCAGCTGAAGTTATTGAACCATCGATGCTTTTTGATATCGTTGACCCCTAAATTAATTTATATTTACCATCCTTTAAGTTTCCATAACGCTTTGATAAATCAGCAACGAGAAGGTGCTTGACTAATGATTTAGCTTCTTTATCAAAATTACTCGGAAAAGAGATCTTTCCTCTCAAAATATTTTTATAAATTCCCATTGGGTCTTCATCATTGAAAGGATCTATTCCTGCGTGCATTTCATAAATAAGAACTCCAACAGTCCACCAATCTACTGCCTTTCCATGTCCTTGGTTCAAAATCACCTCAGGTGCGATGTATTCAGGAGTTCCACAAATGGTGAACGTCCTCCCCTCTGAAAGAAATTTAGCAAAACCAAAATCGGCTAACTTTACATACCCGTCATTTGCAATCAATAAATTTTCAGGTTTTAGGTCTCTGAAAATAATATTTTTGCTATGAAGGTACTCAAAGCAACTGATAACTGAGGCTGCATAAAAGCGAGCCTGATCTGTTTTGAATGATTCAACATTCCTTAAGTAAGTAAAAAGCTCTCCTCCATTGATCAACTCTAAAACCAGAAATAGAAACTTCGTGTCTTGGGCAAGACCTTCGAATGTGACAATGAATGGATGGTTGATTTGAGAGTGTACGAAATTCTCATTATAAACATGATCAATTTGTTGAGCTTTCATTATTTAGTGTTTGTTAAGCAATTTGAGAGCAACGTACTTTCCAGTCTTTTTGTTCTTTGCCACTTTTACTTTCCCAAAACCCCCTAAATAAGAATAACAGTACCTTTGCCCAAGACACGACCCACTTCATAATCTTCAAGCTTCAGCTTTTTGATGCATTACCCAGTCAATTTTTTCATTTAGAAGTTTAAAAAATTATTTAATTTAAAAGATATAATTATCCATAAATAAATACCGAAAAAAATAGATCATTTCATTACTTAAAGTAAATTTTTACTTTATTAAATCTCAAATGAGGGATTATTGTATTCTGCAGAAAACTGTTGGATCACAGTATTATAAATTAATTATCATTTTTATATCGTTAAAGGTAATAATTTCGTTTTAGAGAATATCGTTCAAGATAATTAATATTGCGAATAAACATAAGAATTAAATTTTGAAAAAAAGTAAAGATTTATTAGAATCATTTTCTTATAAAATTTTAATCAGTTGAATTTGTCGGGTATGATGTATTCTTTTTGATGATAGAATCATTCGATTACCTTTCGAATTAATAACCTTAAAATAATTATTGAACAGTGCCCTTTCTTAGCATCAATAATAGTTCTTCCTGATTGTCATTTAGTGTATCTTAAGAAATCTGCTATTTATAGCTTTCGTAATCGTCTTCAATACTCTACATAAAATTTAACTTACTATAGGCTTAAAGGGAGGCTTTACTCTCCTTTGCAAGATCTTCTACCATTAAGTATCAGCAAGCCAGGGATGTTCTTTAATTTACTCGATACCATTTATACCCAATCTTTGATTAGGATTTCTCAAGAGAAGCTGAATTTAGAATTGTATACTCTATTAATAAAGTCAATTGAATGAGGCGACCATTTATATGGAAGCTCATCATACTTTATGCTCGCTTGCCGAGATAGAATTTGTTATTTTATCTATTTTCGATTTGAGCCGAGGTAAGGCCTTTTTCCAAGCATTAATTCGTAAGCGATTACTCCAAGGGCAAAGTAATCTGCAGTATATGAATGAGGTCTTCGCACCATTACTTCAGGGGCCATATACCCTGGAGTTCCGCTTGTATCCTGATGATTATCTTATCGCAGTTATCTGGATATTCCTAGATCGGTGATCCGCATAAATCCTAGCGAATCAAAGACTAAATTTTAAGGTTTAATATCTCGATGTATAATCTTATTTCTATGTAAGTACTCGAGCCCGATAATGATATTAACCAAAAAGAATTTAGTTTATTTTTCACTGAAGAATTGTCTATTCCCAAGATGATATCTCAAATCACCGCCATCTAGGTAGTCCATCAATAAATAGAGATTTTCTCTATTTTGGAATGCAAGCTACATATTGACAATAAAAGGATGGCTCAATTTAGCAAGGAAATTACGCTCATTCATTACCGAAGAGACTGATTTTTTATTGATCACTTTAATTTTACTCATTTGTTTTATTGCGTAGGTTTGCCTATTTTTCTTAAATTCCACTTTCCAAACCTTCCCATATCCGCCTTTACCAATCGGATATAAAAAGTTAAACATATTAATGGAGATTTCAGCTTATTGAGTTTTTTTAACTGTCGCTGTCTGTTTTTGTTGAGGATTATATTCTTTGCAAATAACGTAGTTGAATCTTGATTTTCGTTCGGTCATTGGAATTTTATGGATTTCGTGATTTAATTCATGATTTTAGGCCTTTATATTTAGCTTTAGTGTGCAATTATAGCTGATTTATTCAACTGTTACATCGTAAGTCGATTATTTTAGTTGAAGGTTAAACGCTATCGATCTGTTTGATCAGGTGTTCCAAAACTAGCTCCACGCTTATGAAATCTTTTTGTTGAAGTAATTGTAGTCGCATCTTGTTATTTTTATTTTTATTTCGATCTTTTCGAAAATGCTGATTCGTTTGTTTGTTTTTGACCATATAAAAATAGATTATTTTAAGGATTCGTCAATTTTAGGCTTGTAAGCGGCTTGATGAGCATGGGCTTTGCTCCTTTGAGTCTCATTAAATCTCTGATATTGGACATCCAATAATTTTTACAACTAAATATATTTATATTGATTGAACCTGTATGTCAATAGAATAGTAACAAATTCATCTCTTATAATAATTTGATATAAATGCTTAATGATAGGAAATTAATTGCAGATAAATCAAATTGAAAATATTAATAGATGGATACTATTGGGAGAAGCATGAAATATGTCGAGGAGGATATTACAAAATTATATGACTATAGGGAAAATGATTTAGAACTTAAGAGGATGGCGATAGAAGATTATTTCGATGATCAAGGGGTCGAACAGGGACTCATTAAGCTTTTAATTATTAAAGGCAAAGGAATGTATAAAAATAAACTCATAAAAATCAAAATAACCTTTCCCGAGACTTATCCTTCTGAGCCTCCTCAAATGCATTTTTTACCTTTCCATGGAAAAACATTTCTTCACGCTAATGTGTATCGTGATAATGGTTAAATATGTCATCATTTGTTGCAAAAAGGAAATACTCCTTTGAAGAATCGCAAGTTAACTTTGATAGTAAAAGAGATAAATAAGCTTATTTATGCACCAAATTTCAAAAATTCTGCTAACTTAACTCTTAGTGATTTACATTAGACAAACTTAACCAAATATGAAGAATAAATCAAGTTAAATACCTCTCTTCTTGAAGACATTGATGAAGAATAAATTAGTGACTAATAAAATGATTGTTAATCGAGTCATTGATTATAATCTTATCATCATAAAATGAAAATTAACCTATTTATAAGAAAGAATGGATGTTATTTACTTTAAAATGCTCTATTCTTATTGAATATTTAGTAGATATTATCTTTTCCCTTTCATTTAAGAATACTCTTCCCTATTCTATCTATAACTGATAGATTAAAAGATCTTAATTATCCTAAAAATCAATTTATATTGCTGTTAGTAAAAAATATTATATTTAAGAATTGAATTTAAAAAAAAGAGATTTATTTGACTTTTAAAACTAAGACAGATCTAAATAAAAACAAATTAAGTGTTTCCAACTCTGATAAATTCAAATATAATAGTAATTCAATTGCTGCTATTGAGAGTCCATCGAGACCCTTTTTATCGAATGTTGGCTGATTTTATTATAAGAACTGATATTCTGAACATCAACGTTCGATATCGTTAAAATTAATAAATTTTAAATTTTATAATTAACCCTAATAAAGCTGTAATATTATACGATAACTCTAAAAAATTATTTTAAAAATACCAATTTTAGAAAGCCCTCATCCGTAAATTCTTATTAGCAAACATGCCATTTAATATTTTATATCTTTTAATATCTTTTTAATTTAAAAATTCCATACTTACGAGACGATCACTCTGATTTTTCAATTTCCAATTAATATTTACCCTTTTATCACCAATCAATGATATTCTGCTAATTTTGAACTCATAGGTATAGTTTTTAGTTTGAAGATTATTTTATGAGTATCAAACAAAGTCGATCTTCGAAAGCTGCATGTTTTTAAAAACATGAAAATGTCTAATAATCTAAAAAAATCAAAAGAACGTTTTATCATTAAAAAATAAAGATTTGATCTTTCTCCTTTTATAAAAAAATAGAAACTTTTAGTTGAGGGATAGTTTTCGGCTGCAAAATATATCATCATTCACTGAAAAGAAAAAATATAATATTAAGAAAACACATCAGAAAAGAATCACAGGGCATCTGGAGTCAACAGAAACTGATTTATATAGTTTTTTGACGTCAAGATAGCTGTTTTATTTTTTTTAACTTTTCAGCTTATTACTAACTATGATTTAGAGCAGGATAATAATAATTAAAAATAGTTCAAAGACAAAATGTACTCCAAATTTGCCTAATTCAACAATAAGGACTTAGTTTCTATTCAGGACTTTGATTTTCCTTTCGGTTAGGGAGGAGAAAATGAAAAAGGTCATGGGAGAGAAATTTAGACAGGATGTTAGGAACCTCAGGGAAAGCTATCCTTTTATATTAAATCAAGTCAAAACATTGCTGTAAACTATGAAATCAGCTTTGAGAACTCATTTATGAACTAACATTAAACAGTGTTCCTGAGAGAGTTTAAGAATTATATGGAATACTTGAGATAACTAATGACAGCAAAAAAATCAAATGAGCTTTCGATGTTTGAAAACGAATTTCAATAACAGAATAACAAGAGGACATGTTCTGAACTCCTTGATTCTTCAAAGATTAAAATGGACAAAGAAACAATAGAAAATATCTCAAAAATGCTGAAGAATTTTTAAAAACTCAAGACTTTTTTGGACATGGTAAGTTCTCATTGCTCAGAGCAAATCACTCTTTAATTGATGATTCTAGCTTAAAAAGTTCTTCAAGCCCACAATAATGATGCTGATTAATACATGAGTTCTTATGAACTCATGTAAATCGCTGATTCAGTATCAGCTTAACCTGAGAGCATATCTATTCTCAATTTAGCCTTTGTTCACCTTGATCTTTCACAAGAAATTTCTATTTCGGAAAAATACAGAAAATTCATGAAGATTTATTGTGCTACAGTGATTTTAGTCATTTGTCAATTCTTCGAGAATCCATATAACGAACATGATGATCTCGATGTTCTCAAAAGACCCTTAAGCCCCTTCTATGATGAATTTTCTAATTTTTCTGATGATGAGGAGAATAAATATGAAATGCTACCGATGAAAAAGCGGAAAACATCCCTCTGAAATGATTCTTCAAACTATAAATCAAATTTAATATTAAATATAGATTAATTAAATATTAGTTTGAAAGATATTTAAATATTAATAAATTAATGAAATGTTCTCTCAATCTTAGCTTTCCAATAGCTCAACTCCACATCTTTACTTTTCTAGTGTACTAATAAAATAAATAAAAATATTCAGGTTTATTGGGAAATATGAAATCCAAATTTGAGGCATGTGAAGAAGCGTTATTTAAATTATGTCTTTCTCTGATGCTAAAAACAAACTCCTTTGATTCGAAAATATTAACTTTTTCCATTTATAAGCTTATCATATCTTAAATATCTGCCTTCTCCTCATATATGAATAAACTTTAAATGAATTTTGCTTCAATATTAAGTTTACTATTTTCAAAGTAGAATATGAATATTGTATTTTATAACTTCCTAAAGGATCGAGGATCATTTTATCCTCTTCTTAAAATAAAGATTTATGAGATAAATTAAACTGACTTCCATTTATTAAAGTAACAAGGAGGAGAAATTTTTAAAATGTTATCTTTTAAAATATTTGTAAGGGGTTGTCGAAACTATTCATTAAATTTTTAGGCATTCATTTCAGAATTTAGTCAAATACCAATTATTTTTGTTAAATAAATGTTGCTTAAGTCTAAGATCATTTGACAATGTAGTTTATTTTGACATTTTAAAAGGCTCAGTCCCCAATGCTATTAGCAAAATATTGCTCATTTTCCATCTCCTAGCTTACTTTATCTAGCAAATATCTTCCATCACTATATTTAATTTTTAAAATGGTCTAATAAATTGACAACTGGTCTCCTCATTGATTGATGATTTCTATCATCATTTTCCAAAATTTCTCCTTCTTGTAAAATGATAAATAACTATTTGTTAATTTATCTTTATAATTTTATTTTTTATCAATATATTGAGAAGGATCCAATGGGTAATCAACAAGAACAAGCACAAAAAAATGGATAAATAAAGATCACAATTAACCATCCCAAATTAGAAAATTGTAAACTTGTCACTCTTGGTGGATAAAGATTGATACAAGCAACAATGGGAGTTGACGAAAAGGAATATTAAAACTGGAAAAAGCATTTTACCAGCAAAAAATTAGACTCTACTTTTTTACTACTCCCTAAAAAGTAGGATTTTATTAAAAAAGGATTATGCGGTGATTCCGGCTCATTGAAGGTACAATTCATTTAAATTAGCTGACCTATGAAAACTACAGCTACTTGCTCAAATAATAGATTTAAAACCGTCACGGTCGGCAAGCCAAGTTTGAAGAGTGGTAGCTTTGGTTTTTACTTTTTGCTTTAATTAGTGCTCAACAATAGATGAAAAGAAAATTATCAAGTAAAGTGGGAGACATACGTCCTCTCAACATTTTTCTCAACGCAGATGGAGATATTAAACTAGTAAATGTATGCAGTTGGCCGAGAGAAAGTACTAATTTCAACAAAACTTTTGATAATGAAATTACATATCTTGCGCCTGAAGATTTAGTAAGACTTTAAATGGGAAAAATGGATGATTCTGATAATTTCTCATCAGAAGTGTTTTCAATTGGACTAACTGTATTGAGTGCAGCTATGCTCTAAGACTTCAGTAGGCTTTATGATCTCAAAAATTATCGATTCAACTCCCCATAAGCAACGAATATCCTAAATGAATGGAAGGTTAATTAAGTCTATTCTGAAATATTTACGGCATTATTGGCCAACCTTTGCTAATTTCAACCTTTGAAAAGACTAGACGATAAAGAACTTTGGTCTTGGATTTCGAACTATGAGGACGAGATCAGGCAAAAAAATGATTTTGTTATTGAGTCAGCCCCTGTAAAAGTATAACAGTAAATTTCAGCAATGAGAGGGCAGCTTTCAAATCACTAAAGTATGTACGTTCCTCCGAATGCTTTTCACCAAGTAAGCAGCATTCCCCCTAATCTGGTTGAAAGATCAATTGTTAAGCCGAATCTTCCTCCCGAAGTCAGATATTATCCCATTCAACAATAATTACTACCTAATACTCAATACGTTCAATATCAGTAATATGTGCAAGAATCACCGGCTCGCCTCACAGCTAAACCTATTCAAATAAAAAAAGGAGTTTAAGAATCTTCCTATTTGCCTCCATTTGCTGGAAGAGTGATGGGTTCTGGTAATTTTTCTTCTCAATTTACTGATAAAAATGTGGGAGAACTTCCTCCTCAGTTTATCAGTAGAACTCAGACAGGATAGATTCAGTTACCTCCGCAGTTTGTCGGTAGGACCATCAATGAGACTTATTTACCTCAATCTACCTCAGGATATGCTTATCAAGGAATTCCCGAAGGAGCAGTGCAAATAGGTCAAATTAAAAGAAAAAGTATTCCGAGCCCCAACAAAATAAGCTCACCCTATTATCAAAATGAAGCTCATAATAGTAACAGGGTAATAAAGTTATAAGATGCCAATAATGTTAAAAGGCAGGAGACAGGTCAGTCAGCTTAATATGAGGATGAGTAGAATGATTCTTGATAGAAATGATAAATATTCTGCGAAATAAAATTGATTAACTAATCAACTATTTACTAATTAACAATAAATTAGATGATATTGGTGAAAAATATGCAATTAATCATCTTTCTCTCTTGATTTGTGCCTAAATAACATTGATGAGTTTAAGTGCTGGCATTTTTTTGGCTTCAATTCCCATAAGTCTTACATCAAAATAGTTCAGCTTTATACTGACTGATCCAAAATACTCTTCTTATTCTAAGTTGTAATCTTCCTTTGTAAAAATATAATCCAGTTCAGGACAGTTTAACTGATGAAAATATTTTAAACTTTACGCAGTTATTTTATTTTTAGATATATTTAAAAAACTTAATCTTTTCCATTTACATTTAGTGAATAATTTAACTCCATCATTGGTCATTCCAATATTAATGAGATCTAAACTTGTGATGCTGAACCAATTGCTTTTAATGATGTGTTTCAATCCCAGATTTCCTATAGGATTGTTGCTAATTTTGAATTGTTTTAAATATCTCCAGTTGCATTGAACAAGTTATCGAACCCCCTATTTGGTAATATTATTGCTGGTAAAGTTGGCATATTGTATAAAAATCCAGCCTGCATTTCGAACATATTTAATGGCTTAATCCCCCAAGAACATTTGATTCAAAATGATGGTGGTGACAAATCTATGAAAAATTGAAATGTATTTAATAATTTTCTAATTGGTAATCCTATCAAGACATATTTTTATTCGTAATTACCGAATGTCAAGATATCTAGAACATGATTTTTATTTAAGCTCATTAACTTGATATATAATTTAGTTCTCAAGATAACTATCCATGAAACTCATCTTAAATTTATAATATTTGATATTGATGACTCCTACAATTATATATTGGGTTGATTTTATTTTAATAAGATACATCAACTTATGTTGATCTTTAATTAATATAATATTTATTGAATTACAAGCAAAATATGTTAGACACTTTATTTTGTCTAGATTGTTAGTGATTAAAATACAATTTTTTATCAATCATTAATCAAGGTGAATTTCTCCAATACTCCAAGGTTTGACTTCAATATCAGATTAATTCTACTATTTTTTAGTCAAGGCCACTTATTTCAGATATTTATGAACACTCTCAATCTTCCTTTTCTCAACAGGTTTTTCTAAATTATAGTACGCTCTTCTCACATTTTTTTTCAAATTTTTATTTTCAGTGAGACTCACTTTAGATATATACCACTCAGGCTATCTTGGTTTTTTGATTTCCTGGCTTGATGATTCCACATTGACTTTATTTATAATAGTATTACCAATTTTTGAAAAATAATCTTTTAGGAGGATACTATTCATATTCTCATTACTAATCTCATACACAGGCATAGTAGGCTTCGCTTCCTTATATAAGTTAACCACTGGAAATCTCATAATTTAGTTTTTATGTTTTCTTTTTTTACATCGCAGTTATTACAGCCTGATAGTGAAACTTTAAGAAGAAGGAACCTCCTTAATGGAAGATTGAGTTGTCTTTAAAGAATGCCCTCCTCTTTTATTTTCGTATTTAGATTATTTAATGCTTGCCTTCTTACTCTGAGAGCATTTCCCTTGATAATTGGTCATTTTATGCTCCTCGTGATACGCTTTTTTTAAATGTTTCAAGCATATTTTCTCCAAATCAGCGGCATTTCCCAACTTTGTTTTTAAGATTGAAGAATAATTTCTTCTATTAAGATCTGACAATCTTTCGTTCTTCAAAGACAAATCACTTTAAAACTTGATCTGCCCATAATTTGATTCTGATTAAATATTTTTAACGAAAAATGCTTTGTAGTTTACATTTTCTTTATTGGACTGGAAATCGAAATTAAAAGGTGCATAATCCTACACGCCTGGAGAAGTTATCTTAGAGTCGAGATGCAAAGATTTAACGTATCGATTCTATCCTGAACTGTCTTTCATTATGAGATAGCTTTCGATTGATTATATATAATGGAAGCACAAAATATTCTATATCCAATGCAATGCTCTCAAATAATACAAATAATATATCATTACAACATTTATTAGCTTGAATAATATTAGTTCAGAAATGACATTTAGTGCATTCTGTTGTTTAATTATAAATGATCTGTTAATTTATCTTTAGATCATATTTGCCATTCTAATAGTCCTTCCTTCTTTTTCCAACTCTCGGTGAAGGCATTGGTAATTCCCACAGTCAAAAAGGCGTAAATGAATAATTGAGGATAATAAGTATAGAATCCCGCCCAAAGACAGAAAGGATGAACTTCTACGGAACGAGCTTTGGCCCAAGCATCAATAATACCCGTGAAATTGATTCTGTTTCGTTCAGGCTGTTTGTGGAGCTGAACCCATCGTGTTCTGATGTTATCGAATGGTAGCGTCACTAAAGCAGCTACTCCTGTCGCTAGGAGTAAGGCCAAAGGAGCAACAAAATTAAACTCTCCGAATCTTGTGTAAAATCCTTCCTTAAAGTAGTCGTATGGACCGGTGATGCTGGCATTGAATAGGACATGTCGAACAATATTAGCTTTTAATCCTTGGAATGATTATCCAGACGCTCTTAGTTGGCCAACAGCTTCAAGAACTGAGGGGGAGTAGTTTCTTCTAAACTCCTTGTTGATTTGTCCATCAAGAATTTGTCTGATTGAAACAACTGTGAATGGATGGGAAACAATGGCTCCAAGTGCTCCTGCAAGAGATGCTATAAGTGATTTTTCACGATAGCTGAGATCGTTATAGGGTTTAACTGGTTTGACCTGATTGTATATGAGGGAATAGACAGTATTTCTCACTGCAAGGTAACTTAATCGTCCATATAGATGGGCATCGAAGCCTTCAAAAATTCCCGAGAAGCCTGCTCCAGTTGAGTGGACTTGTCTCATAATCAAAAATGGATTGTATCCTTGAAACTGCCCTAAATAAAAGGAATATTTTACATACATGGCCTCTGAATCCGACTCCGGTTCCTTGAAACTGGATGACAGTCTTCAAAAATTCGAAGGGATAAGTGAGGAATGAAGACACTGTACCAGCAATAAGGGAAATGCTAGTGGCCTCGAGGTAGGAGGGCTACCAATATCGCTGATAGGAGAGGGACGAAGTAATCATAAATTATTAATCACGAAGGCGATAAATAATATTTAAAATTAATATCCAAGTCAATGAGGAACAATAACCATTGAATTTATTTAATATTGTTTAGATAGGATAGATAAAATACAAATGTTTAACTAATGACTCTAGAGTTATGGAATTATTAAATTTACAACATATGCAAGTCACAAAAGGAAAGGATATGGTTCACCAATCGATCAAAATAAGTCAATGAACAAATTAATTTATTTAATTTTGAATTAATTCATATGATATGCCCAATTGAATTTCTTATAATAGAAAATAGAAGACATGAAAACGTAGGATCTTACAAAATACTCAATAAAATATAAAATCAAACAGATCAATTCAATGGTTGATGATGATTATCAGCTTCTGATTCCTCAATCAAAAGAATCTCAATGGAAGATATATCAGCTTCAACACCAAAATTATTTCATTAATGTGATCGAAAAATAAATCAAACATGAAGACTAAATATTGAACAAAATTAAAGATAAGATTTACATGTATAAACGTAGACAAAACAATAAGCAGAATCAAAAGGATGTCTTCAGTTATACTCATTATTATTTTATCAATCGTACTCCTCAGTCCATAAAAAAATATAACAAAAAAATTGTGAAAAAAGCAGCAGACATCAATTTTAAAGGTATTTTCAATAAAGTTAAAAATTCTGGTTTGGCTGCTGAACAATCAAAAGATAGTGAATAAAAAAATCAAAACCGACCAAAGTCTTCATGCTTTTTAAACAAATTAAAATCACATCAAGATTAAGATCTTTTCAATAAAGAGTTGGAAGTGAAAAGATAATATCCTCTCAAATAAAACTACAGAAAAGGATAAAAAGTAAATAAAAATCAAGTTTTTAAAAGATCATCTGATGAGTTCACTATAACAGGAAAATGCCCTCTTTGGAGTAATTTTGAAAGTTATCACCAAAGATATACTAGTTAGACCATTTAATCGTAAAATTGATTGGTTTATTCGTTATTTAATATCATCAATTTTAATTTATTTAATCTCTGTTTTTGCTTAATTAAATATTTAACCCCGATATTCCTCTTAAAAGATAAAAGGAATATAGAGAGCAAGGTATTGCTATTTGTATGAGTAAATTAATCGAATAATATTATAGCAAATATTAAATGCATAGAAACACATTATTTTCATTTGATATTCTCAGCTCAAAGCATCGAAGGACTACAAAGTAAATTCAACTTCCCTTAATAGAGGATAACGCATCATCAAATGACAGAATTGCCTTGTTGAACCTCCAAACGAAAAAAATAAACGATCAGTCAATCATTACTAAAAATAATAGCCATACTAAGTTCGTATATTGCTGTCGTTTTCTTTAAAGATATGTTCCTGTGACTCGACCTTAGTCATCATACCTATTCTTCTGGAATTTAATCAATTTATTTATCATTCTTTACAATTTCATCTAAATACCAATTATGATCTTCGTGGCTAATTCAGACTTTAAAAATAAGTAAGAGATCCACTTTCTAAAAACAATGGAAATTTTGTCCATCGTCGTATTATTTTTAGACACTCTGCTTATGCGATTCAAAATTGGCTACTATAAAAATGAGGACCTCATCTCAACATACTACTAACTAATACCACATTATCTAAAATTTCAATTTATATTCGATATCATTCCTTTTCTGGCTTTAATTATCTACCTTGTTGCAACCGGAATGAATCTTATCTTTGTTAAAATACTGTTCTATCTGAAATTGTTCACTTTATTTCAAATTAATGAACAAATAGAAATTAAATTACTATTTAGTCCTTATATAAGAGCTCTCTACAAGTTTTTACGGATGGTTTACTTCATTTTCTTTGTGACTAGTCTCATAGCCTGCATTTATTTTTCAATTGACTTTTCTTACTATAATGAACAAGGATTTTATTATCAAAATGGATACTTGTGGTTGATTGGATCTCAAAATACTGATTTGATGAATTTAATTGAAATTTACACATGGCCAGTATGGTATGCTTATGCGCTTTATTGGGCTGTTCAAACCTCCTCAGGTGTTGGGTATGGAAACATGACCCCTAGAAATTCTCCATAAGTTTTTCTCTGTAATGTTGTAATGCTAACAACCATCTGCATGTTTGTTATTTTTGCGGATACAGTAATTAGTATTGTCAACGAGCTTCAGTAGAACAATCAAAGGAAGCAAAATAAATTGATATAGCTTAACTACTTTTCAAGAGTTTATGAAGTCAAAAACTAATCTAAAAAGAAACTTGATCTTTTTGTGCAAAGTTTAATTAAATAGAATGAAGAGGAAGACTAAAGGTATCTTTAATAAATTTTATCAACCAAGTTAAGGATAAACTTTAAACTTTCTTACAAGCAATAATTTATCAATAATTTATCCATTCTAAAAATATTAACTTGGGAAAATGAATAATGGAATTTCTTTGCTAAAGACATCATATCTTCAATCAAATCCATTCATTATTCGAAAGGAGATTTTATCATTAAAAATCAAGTCACTAATAATTTTATACTAGGATTCATTGCTCGTGGAAAAATTACTATTTCTAACAAAGTCAATGACTATTAAAAGGATTATAGAGAGTGGGAATATTTTGGACAAAAAGAATTCTTCTTTGGAGGAAAGACGTATAATCAGATAATTTGCCGAACTTTTACTAAATTCTTTTATTTTTAACAAAGCATTTTTTTCAATCTGATTAAAAAATATCAGAACCTTCGAGATACATGTTACCATCATATTGACTCTGTTAGGTTCGATAAAAAATAAGCATCTTTATTTGGCATTCATTGCTAAAACTGTGATCAATCACATCTATTATTAAACTGTTCAATCAGCAACGAGTGGAGGCTCAATTTGGATAAAATTGTAGATAGAAGTCTATAATCTCTTCACACACGATGGCACAGCGAGCGAAATAATTTAATATCGTCTAAAGTAATACATTTTTCTTTTCCTAAATAGTTATCTTCTGATAAAGTCTATAACTCCTCATGTTATTTCCCTCATGCTAACTTATAAATATGAAAGTTCATGATAGTATTTATTTTGAAAGAACTAATTATTTTACTTATATTACATACAAAATGAGAATTGAGTCGATTATTGCTCTCAATTTTAAAAATCAATATCAAGACCATCCGTATCCAATAGATGTTCCTCCTGTTGTGACTACCATAAAAATATTTTCCTTGCCATTGTCAAACAGTATTCTAGTCTCACTTCCATATCACGCTCTTCATGATTGGAGTAATATTGTTAATATCTGTCACTATTTTTTAGTTGAACTTGAATGTTATTCTTGCTCATTAAAAAATTGATTTTGTCGTTAAAAAATATCTGGACGGTATCATTAGACAGAAGAAACAATGATGCATACTTAGTCCTACAGTACTCTTCCACAATAACTGCGCGCTCTTTCTCTGAGAAGCTTACTTTACAGCGTTTTAAATTTTTAGCAAAGGCTTATAGGATATGAATTTTCTTGCGAATTTCTTCCTATTCTGGTAGTTTATCATGCAGATAGGTTACCTCTTGATATTTTTTATTTCTGTGTCGAGCTTTGATCTATCTGACATTCCCATTAAGATATAGATATTCTGTTTAATCATTGAAAACAAAGCAAACAGTTCCTGAATTTAATTGATATCCGAAACCATAGTTATCGCTGATATCTACAAACTCTTCAATAAACAAGTGATTTTAGCTTAAAGTCCGTTCAGACTATGAAATTTACATTTGAGTTCTGCATTGCTTGTCCTGCCTCACAAAAGTTTCATTTTTTTACGGTTAAACTTAAACTTAATTTACAAATTATTTGTGAGTACGTTTATACTCGATCAGAGACACTTTTTTTTTCTATCTACTTCGATCTAACCCCTTTATCCTTTCGTTTTTTAAGAATTTTTTGAAATATTGCTCTTTATAATTTTCAGATGGAGGACATGAAAATATTGTGGTCGGTAGAATCTTAATAATACTTCCCGTACGTGTGGAGGAGTTGGAAACTTTTTGAGAAAAGCATGTATAATGATTAATGAAAATTTCTGTCTCTCATTGGGAATAGGTTTTAGTAAATTTTTGATGAGATCAGTAAGTTCGGGATATCTATCTCTTTCTTGAACGTTAAATTAATACTATTTATTCAAAATTTTGTTGGTATCCTTGGCGCAGAGACAGCTTTTCGATTGGCTTATAAGATCGTTATTACTCAAGTTAAATGGTTTGCAATTTTACAGTAATTAAAAGATCAGTATGCCTAAGTTCCAGGAGTTGATTTCATCAATAGCTAGGGGCAGAATTTCGTTGCTGTAAAATAGATCAGGGCAATTATTCCTATTTCGGAATTCATTTCTGAAGGGAAGTCGCTTAATTATAGGCTTTTTTGCGAGTTGATTTAAAAATATATTGAATGTTATTGTTATCTTTTGATCTTGGTTCAGAAATAAATCATCGAGCTCTATTTTTTAGAGCAGGCAGTCTCTGGTTTTTAGATAAAACATTAGTTCCATAATGTCCATTAGAAAATAGGCAATTTAGAAATCAGTCAGGCCCTATCTTTTAGATACTAAATCTGCCAGAGTTTGCTCATAGCCTTTGGAAATAATAAACATGGAGTCCGTTTTATCAATTATTTCAATAATTGGGGTAACTATCTTAGAATTCAGAGATTTATGCAATATAAGTATTTCTTCGAAGTGTTCACTGAGAGTGTTCACCTGTAAAAGGGGCTTTGAGAACAGTAGAACATCAAAAAGGGTATCTACTTCTTTATTTTTGAAAAGGGCTTCATACCCAAATTTATTGTATTTCTTAATCTTATGGAAATGTATATAGGTATTGTCTTTGCTCAGCCGAAGAACAGTTGATTTCAATTTCTCTTACATCAAATTATCTTACTATTTCAATCGATAACATTAAGTGTAGAATTATTTACTGGAAGAACTATTAGAAATGTGCAAAATAAATCAGCAACAGAGGAAGAAAAGACCTTTTTTCTTTGGGCGGCTCTGTTGAGAACATTCTTGGATTATTTCTAATCGACTGAGGCCCAATTCTAAATTATATGAATCCCGATGACCTTTTGCTGCTAGTCTGACTGTTTAATCTATCTTGATGCTCTCATTTCTTTCTTGATTTCTCAACTGATTTGAGTGATTAGCCCCATTTCTTTTGCTTTTTCCATTTTTTTTTCTGGTTTGAGAAACGGTAAGTCGAGGCATGTGAAGGGTTTAATCCTTCTCCATGAGTTCTTCTTGTGGTTGAAGCATAGAACTGGTTTCTGGGTTTGCATTGACTTTTTCCATTCTTAATAATATTATTAATATATCTATGTTCGATGACACTGGCGTATTTATATCAAAAGAACATAAATAATTAAATTTCCTATTGTCAAATATTTTACATAATATACAAAGTTTATCAATACATATTCAAAGCGCCATTTGATATAGAAAGGTATAACTTTGTAAAGTGTCACATCTGTGGATAGATTCTTGAAATGAAAAATACATGCACCAATCACATTCGTCGACATCTTTAGAAAATGCATCAGATTTAACTAAATGATCAGTAAGCACCAACTCAAACAGAAAGCATTATTGATGGACCAAAAATATCACCTCTTACTCCATCTCCCAATCTAACTCAAGCAAAATTAGAATAATTATAATTCGATTAGAATCCGTTTCGGAAAAATAGAAGCTCAGTTTGGAGCTATTCAAAAAAAATTAACGTGAATGGTCAAAAGAAGGCTCAGTGTAATTATTGTAAATGGGAATTTTAGATGAAAACTACCTGCACTAATCAAATTCGTCGCCACCTTTAGAAAGAACATAAAATACCATTAACTTCATAAAAAATATTCAAGGATAAAATGACTTAAAAATTAACTTCTTTTAATGTTGAGGTGCCCTTACCATAAAGTCATCGAGCTAGAAGTGAAGTATGGAGATATGCTGAAAAGGTTATAATAAAGGACCAAATATTTATTAAATGCAATTACTGCGCTCACAGAATCTAAATGAATAATACCAGTACAAGTCCCATACGCCGGCATTTGGAGGAAGCCCATAAAGTTATATTTTCATAAAAATTAGTCGATCAATCAAAAGCCGAAACAAACACTGATTTAATAATCGCACAGCTTGCCTCAGTTAGCCTACTTTCCTATCGGCAAATCGTTGAGATCCAACTAATTTGTAAAAATAAAAAAATACTCAATATTAACATTCCTTCTTCGCCAATTGAAATTTCAGCGATTATAAAAAGAATATTTCATATTAAATGCGAGCATATTAAACAAATGATTTCTTTAAAATTCGCAGAAGAGTTGACTATCTCCATCTAAAGTTGCGAGATACAGTCCAAAAGTTTCTTTAGTATTAACATTTTTGATTAGGGTAAATGTATGTATAAATTGCCTTTAATTCGATAAATACCGCATGCTACAACAGAGTGGATTAAGGATAAAATATTTTGGCTGCTCGAATAAATGGGTGTACAGCCACATCAAATAAAAACTTTAGTCTCATATGATACGGCTGCGATGGCTCAACTCGCTCGAGCAATGGGTTGGACTCATCAAATTTGTTTACTACAAATGATTAATAATGTCATTAGGAGGTCAATAAAATTGAATGAGTAAATATCCATGGATATTTAGAACTAAGATTAAAATATTTTTGATAAAAACGGTGAGAAAGATCGATTATATGAGTAAAGCTTTAAATTTTCAACGACTGAAGAGATAATTACAAAATTTATCCCTGAAATTATAATTCAAAAAAATAAATTAGACTTAGATGCATCCATGAAAAATGTTTTCTAAGTATGTTATATGACTCGGCAAAAATTGGAAAACCCCGGATGCAGCATCATTAAAGCTTAAACATTCATTGATACTTTAACTCTCACCCTGTTGAAGTTAAATTCGTAAACTTCCAAAAAAGTTTCTGAATAGATAATAAAGGAGTATCAACGAATTAGAAACGATGAGCTAGTTTGGGCAGGGATCTACTTAATGAGTCAAAATGTCTACAAACAATATATGTCACGATGTTTATTCAAAAAGATGTAAATAGCATAAATCGAATACTTTCTTGTGGAAAATTTTGATTAATTTGGTGAGGTTAATTTCTCCAAATTTTAATAAGGAAAGTATGATGATGAAATATACCAATAGCATTAAAACGAAGTCGAATAAATGCCCTATAATTCCTTTTTGGCAAGTGTGAAAACTTATAGATAGGAAGGGATTAAAAGTGAACAACTGCGGTAAATTTAAAAAAGAATTAACATGATCCCTTCCCGCATGATTGGACACGAACAAATATTTAGAAACTACCCTGAAAAGCTCGAATAAGAAAGCATTATTTGCTTGAATTTTTTAAACTGGTACTTCAAGTGTTTTAAAAGCGAAACTCAATGATAGGAGAGATGGAATGAATTTGGGCAACTGATTGAATATATATTCAATTCCTTATTGTTTTATATATCTATTAAAAATAAAATTTCAAAATCAACAAGGACTTTTTGCTATACGATTATGAGATAAATATTACAATTTATTTAGGTTTCTTTTTGGGAGAAGTTTGCTTTTTTTGATATTTTTATTAACTTTTTTAGGCCGAAACGGAGGAAGAACAGTTTGCTTCTAAAAATTATTGGTGAGTTCAATTATATATTTTTGGCCTAAGCTATTGCTTACCTTCTTGATATGATTTTCAGTTCCGAGGTGATCAAAATAAGAAGAATATTCCATTTTACATATTTGGCAAAAATTTGAACTAGGATGAGCAAAATCTAGCATTGGTAGAAGTCTTTCCGGAGTTGAATTTGACAGTTTTGCAATTTCTCTCTCTCTTGTTTAGTTGAATTTGAACTGTATGATGGTGATGTTTGTTTTATAATAAGCCTATATTTGGAGGAAGCGTACTTTGTCTTGTGCCACTAAAAATGCTGGAGTTGAGTGTTGTTTATCGTGATTAAAAATAGGACAATAGTTACTTTTCTCGAAGTTTAGCTTGATGGCTTCGGAATGGTCATAACAATTAGTTTTGGAGAGGGAAAATGTATACGTTTGTATCTCTCCTTTATTTTGGCTCGACATTGTATTATATTCAAGTAGTCATAAAAAGTCAAATTGGAAATCACTAAAAAGGTCAAAGCAATAAATACAATTGAAGCTGACTGAAATTACTAAAATAGTATTTATAAAATGGCCATTGTGCTATTTTATTTTTGAAGAATATTGCCTCTTATCTGTCATTTCTAGATTATATTTGCTCTAATAATATTTTATTTATAATTATCAGAAAACAGACCATCATTTAGTAATGTCTATTCGAATAGAATAGATTGTCCCTTAAACACCTCCCACCATTAAGTAGTCTTTGTTATTAAATCGATAGAAATCCAAAGACAAAGGTGCCGCTTGAAACTTCATCTCACAGACTAGAACTCCTCTATTTAAAAGTTTTACTTTATTTGATCCCGACAACCCTAGAGCTATCAAATCATGTTAGGAACGATGAGCAAACGATGCTGTAAAACAGTATGAATGAGAATTATGCGGCTATCCTATATTTAATGACTAAATGAGTTGACCGCTACCGAAATCATACAGCTGTGCAATGTCGTTATTTTGATAATTGCCTGTCAATAGAACTCCATTCTTTATATCCAGACTTTCAGCAGAAATAGAGGGTCCACATATCTTTCGAACTGATCCGCTACCGACTCTTACATCCCAAATCTGAACTGTTGAATCCCATCCTCCACTAAAAAATACGTTATGATCATTAGGCAGGCATTTAACACAAAACACTCTATTTGTATGACGATTAAATGTAAGTTCAGAGGGCCCTCCTGCTTAATAAATCTATATAAATATTAAGGTACCTTCGTTGGTTTCATTGTTTCATTGTCAAATAATTCGATTGTATTGCGATCTGTCCCAAACAAACACCATTCTTATTTAATTTGATAGTCAGCACATAAATAGGAAGATTATGATTTTTCGAAGTGACCATAAGCAGTTTCGTGAGATTTATTGTACCATTTGATTGTTCCATCACAGTTGCAAGCCATAAAATCATTAGACGTTACTGGCTTCCATCTTATAGAAGTACAAGGAAATCCACTCATACGAGATGTATTGCCTATGGTTAACACTTTTCCCTCGTAAATGTCATATACCTTAACTTATCCGTTAGAGCAACCAACTGCAACTTCCCGATCGTCTTGATGAACTCTTACGACAAAAACTTCAGTTCTGAGATCTCCAAAAAAATTTACAACTCGGGCTGTGCAGTGTTAAGTATTGGTAAATTCTATTTTTCCAGGATAAAAATGTTTATCTTGTTTAAGATGTTCTTGCTGTAAAAGAAATTCATCCATTCTCTTGGGTGTTATGGTTTTTTTTGTCTTGTGTCTCTCCATTTTAGCAATATTAATAATAAGTTAGATATAGGCTACACAAATATTTATTGAATGAATAAATTATGTAATGTTAAGTACCTTTGTGCTGCTGCTATTCACACATTTCTTAGAAATATAGTTGATTATATATGTAAAAAACGCTATTTGTTTCAAAGTTATACTTTTTATAAAATGACTAATAGGATGATAGCTCGATAGATAATCACTCTTGACATATTAAGCTATATATTTATAAGAAATTTATGCCGATGGTTTTATCGGAATGATCTATTAGCTATTATATCGGATGATCTTATGTTATGATGACTCCACTGCCTTTACTAGAGAGTGATAGAGGCATTGATCGTGTGATTATTATCTCTTCATTTCCAAAGACTAACGTGTTTTCTTCACACCTAACGAATTCATTAACTGTTATTGACTTTCTTTTGTTTAGATCCATCAGCACTATAAAATTTTTATCATGTTCTTTCTCTTGAGAATTGTTTATTTCTTACACAAAAGGATACTGAACAAAAATGGCTAATTTTTTGCTATTGGCTAACTTGATTAAAAAAAGGATGTTTGGTTCTTACTTGAGCTCACTTAAAATATCATCTCTTTAGATTTATTCAGAGTTGTATGCAATTTCTGTATCACTGACTCTCTTTTTTATTGCTTTTTTGATTTCTCTCATTACAAACTTCTTATTGATTTCATTTAAAAATCTGCATTGCCCGAGAAGTCCCACATTTAATCCTCCTTCAAGAATGCTCATCATATTGATTGTTGATTTAGCCATATAATTTTGTATGTTTTCTTGTTGTACGGTGGATCTTTCCATAATTCTCTCGGGTTCTATTATATGAGATTCATATAATCTTTTTATATTAGCTATATTGGATTATTAATTTAATTACATGTTAAATATACTTGAAGGGGAATACTCTATTTTAGGTTAATTATTGGTCAAATTTTATAAAATATTCACTAGAATCTGTGATTATTCTTTTATTTATTATCTTTCTTTCGGCTTTGAAGAACTCTCCAGCAGTTTCTTATTTTAGCACTCCAGCTCTCTCACTTTATCTTTCAACTCATTTTATTCTTCCAACAGATTAGTTAAAATTTATTGATGCATGTATAATTATTCTTTCAAGTTGTTTATTTGCGAAACGTTTAGTTAAAAAGGACCTGAATTTTATTAGCAATTTGAACAGCTGTCTTATTCTTAAAAAATGATTGATTAGCCTGGATTTATTGATTCTAAACTCTCATTGTGCATCCGGCAATGGTTTTATAATTTCCTTTGCAATTCTGCAATGATGGTTTTATAGTGATCCTTCACTGCTTTTAGTCTATTGATTTCTTTTTCTCTCCTTAATTTTTGCTTTACTTTTTTTTGCAAGGTTTCTGTGTCTGAATCAATGATCTTTGATTAATTGTGGGCAGATAATTTTTATAATTATGACTCTTACTCTATTGCTTTTTCAATCACCTTTAAATTTCTTGAATCTTCATCCTCAGCACTATGGTTTTCTAAAATGGGAATTAAATTAAATTTTGTAAATTCATCGTCTTGTTTCTACTATTGTATTTCTTCTTTCTTAATTTATTGTCTTTTAATTTATTTAGTATAAACTTCATGTTTAATTTATTGAGTCTTTTCTGGAATTTTCATCCTTCCTGCACTTTTTGGCGAATTGACTTTTTCTTGTTTTGTCGGTTGAGTTTTATTTGACAAAAATAGTAATTTGAAGGCGAGGATGATGAAAAGGACATATCCACTTAAGTACAATAAATCTTAGTTAAACATTCTTATATATTATATTTTAAGAATCAATTAGAGTACAAATATACAGGAATAAAGACAACTAGCTCACCGACCTACTAAATAAAATTGATAACCTAAAATTCGATTGAATTAGTAACATCTCTTAGAAATAATAAGACTTTGTAAAATTGGTATATCCTAACATATTTATTTTAAAAGTTTACAGTATTTCATAATTTTGTTTATTTGACTGTCTCTAGAATTCAATAGTTAAAATTTCCGAAACAATGAAGTCTTTAAATACTAATTATCATTCAAATTTCTTCTTTTAATATCCTTAATATTCATTAAATCTTATTATATATATGTTCATAAGGAAGTGCATTGCAATGTCGACCAATTGCTTATTAGGATTGCGAAATTCATTTACTGAAAGCAGTACAAAGACTCCAATCATTTACAGTAACGGAAACTCCATCTTCTCTTTGGCTCAGTGGTGGGACGGATCTGCGCCTCGACCCTCAGACTACTACGTGCATGATTCTTTGAACACTGAAATAACTCAGGACTGGAAATTATAAGATGGCCTCTTTAGAGTACTTTTTAGTGCCAATCTATCCGATCCCTCAATGAATATCAATATAAATCACCTAAAAAAAAGTCAAACTCTCAATCAACTTATTCAACTCTCAGCAAACTAAAAAGAGCAGCTTGTTTAAAATCCATCTACTGTGATTATTGTACATCTTAAATTAGCTAGGAACCGATAATAACTGAGAATGGAGAAGAAAGGTAGGATCAGATATCAAAAAATATGCTGTAACTAGATAAACTTCTGCAAGATGGTGTAGGTCTAAAAACAAGTTTCCTAATCAATGCTTAAAATATTAATAATTTGAAGTACATTGAACAACTCAAGAGAAGAAATAAAGCTGTAAGCGCTAACATTGCCAAGACAACAACTAAAATCGAGGAAGTTATCTTTAACCACGGCTACAAACTAGAGCATATCTTTTTAAACAGTTTTATTGAGTCTGAAAACAAAAAGATAGCAGTTCCGTTCCAATTTTAGTTTGATTTAAAACCAATTCTTTCGGTTTTAACTATGATTGATTTTAAAGGAAAGATTATCCTTCCTGGAGGACAACACTATCAGCCAGCTCTTGAACTGTTTATGACGGCTGCTAAGTAGGTTGGCTTTACTCCTAAATTATAATTTGAGCTAGGAACTGACGGTTGGTACACCATGCTTTGATATTCTTATAATTGAAGTGCTCATTAACTAAATAAATAAACAATCAAATCTAAAATTGAAACTAACTGTGCAACATTGAACGCTTTTAAATCTTGTCTTGGTTTAATATTATATATTATAAACTGCTTCAAATTGATAGATAATGTCAAGCAACTAGGAGGAGTATGAAGTCTAGCGCATTGTGGCTAAGAGGACCAAAAAAAGTAAAGAATAATTTCAATATAGATGCCACATGGTATTGTGTGAAATGGGTTGGATATCATTAGTCTGAAAATACATGGGAGCCTATTGAGTATCTAGCTAATGCGCCTGAGAAAATAAAGGAGTTTGAGGAAAGCAAGCTAAAAAAGAAAAAAACTTCAAACAAAGCAGGTTCATAAGTTAAATAATCAAAAGATAAAAATAGATCCATAAAATTGATTGAAGAGAGTAAAAGATAGACATTGTTAGTTCATGAAGATAAAATAAATTCTAAAAGCCTCATTTCAGAAGTACAAACTGAAAACATGTTAAAAATTAATGAAAAGAAGACTACGAACGATGAGTTTATTAATCTGATCAGTGACAGTTCTAAATTTTCAGACAATGACAATAAGTCTAATCATGATAATCATTCAAACTTAGGTTAACTTTAACACAAAGAAGCTTTAAAAGATCAAGCTGAAGCCTAGAATCCTAATGAAACAGGAAACAAAGAAAATAAGCAATATAAAAACAGCATCGAGTAAAAAAGTTCCCAACTTCTCAATAAGCTGACAGCAGTTGGGCTTAACGAAAAATATCAAGGGTTTTCATCAAGATCCATAATTATTAAACAGGTGGTAAAGCTAATAAGCGAATAATCAGTTGTCCTCTTCGAATCAAAAGGAAAAAAATATAAATCTTCGCTCGATATTATCAAAAAGTACCATTCTTAAGATTTACAATCTTTCTTTGACAAACAAATGAAGCCAGTAGAAATGTGCAAATTTTAAAAAAATGATGATTAAAAATGATTTATTTTGTTTGTAAATCACTTCAAAGCTCTTCCTATACTGCTTCGGCTTCCACCACCTATAACGGTTCAACCCATTCATGTTCGGTGTGGTCTTTCAGCCATTGAATAATTCCTTCTTTGTCTCTCCCTCCATTAAATGTAATGGGATCAGCAGATTTATCCCGACCGTAAAAGTATATAGTTGGATATCCTGAAATTGACAATTCTTCAACTTCGTTGAGAGTGCCGTCGAACTCAGCCAAAACGATGTTAGAATTGCTTCTGAGAGCTTAGGCTGCAGCTTTGAATTCAGGTGCAATTGTTTTGCAGTGACCACACCAAGGAGCATATATCTTGACCAAATATTCACGATCATCACCATTGATAACATCTCTAAAGTTATTTCCAACCAATGTTTTGACTGCCTCTCCGTTATCTGTCGGAATTGGTGCTGACTTTAAGAAAGGTTTCACTTCTCCAGCTGTGACCTTAGCAATAAAGCCTTGAATGTTTTCAGCACTAAACTATTCAATTTCAGCAATATATTTTTGTTTTCCTTCGACGAGATAAACCAAAAAAGGAGTGGAGATAGTAGTAAATCCTAAATACTCAGAAAATCTTTTAAAGTGATCAGCATTGGCTTATTTTTCAAGTAAGGTATAAACAAGCTATTCAGTAGAGCTTGCCGCAATCTCTTCAAAAGTTGATTGAGCCTGTTGTCCTGCAGCATCTGACTCAACAAAGAGAATAAGGGCGCTTCTTTTTTCTTTGAAGATGGCATTGACAGCTTGATCTCCGAATGGAACAAATTCTGCTGTCGCGAGGATGGCGATCAGAGCGACTAAACAAAGTCCTGATAAGATTTTCATCTATTAAATTTAAGATATTATATCAACTCGCGAAATGGTATTATTTATAGATCATTTAAAATATTGTACTATGCTATAAAGCCAAAAAAATATATATTATAGAAATTTGTTACTATCAAGGGATCATTCTATATCAATTTAATTTTGACTTCTAAAGATGCCCTCACAAAAAGATGATCTTTTAGCCTTCAGCAAACATTATTAGAGCACTAGGCTTGCTTATAGCATTTTGAACTTATTCACTGTTTAGACCAAATGAAAAGATTGACTACGAGATAGGATGGGGTGCTCCTATTCCTATAGGAGAGGAAAAGATTATAGTTGGTCCCAGTGGCAGAGATAATCTTAAACTTCATCTATTTATCTGTCCATATTAATGTTGGCTTCAGGAATTGATTCGAGGAACTACCAATAATGGTCTTGTGGCTGTGCTATACCCTCTTAAAATATTTTAAATAATGGCTCATCAGGTCCTTGGCAAGAAACTTCTCTAACAGTTTATGACTTTTCAATGTTCCAGGTTGCATTGGTAAAATCTTCAGCTAATTTGCATTTTTCACCTGAGTTTCTTTATTCCTAGATTGACTCAGTCATTTGAACTTTATTAGATGTATTTTTCATCTTTGATTCTGCATTAACCAATGACCCATCACCTTGTTGCTCTAATAGTTCACCCTTCTCAACCTAAACAGACTATTTCTCTTTCTCATTTTGTTCCATATTCTCCAACAAGAATTAACGGTCAAATTAATCACTTCTTTTTGGTTTGCGTTTTTTGCAATTCCTTCTGAATTAATGCATCATAAGAACAAGATTGTCCATTCTTTCATTAGGCTCTTCAAGAAGAGTCGAATCAAAATTGAGCATAGCTGCCAAGCAAGAAAGAATTTCTAAATAAATTAATAAATACCCTTTGCCCATCCAAATGTCTATAAACAAACCAAACGCACTTTTTTATCAAAATTACCATCCACTACAGCCATCAATTTGCTCAAATAATCAGCCTCAAATTCTCTGATGCTTTTGAACTATTTTCTTTCTCTTTGTCGTATCAAATAATAGTTAACTTTTGTAAACACTTTTCTGATTGAAGAATAGAAGAAATTTTTTATTCCATTGTCTGTCCTGCCTGGCAAATGTTCAGCAATTAATGACCATTTATTTCCAAATTAAATCTGTAGTTTAAATAAATAGTTCTGCTCTTCAATTGACCACTAATTTTTGACGATAGAAGGATTTAATTGATGTTGCCACCTACATTAAATGATGAATACCTCTCTCTGCACTGCTTACCACTCTTTAGACGCCCAAAGTTTGAATGGAGAGCCGTAGCGATATCCGCCCATTTAATCTTTGATCCATTTGATTGATGAACAAGTGCAGTTAATAATGAATCTTACTAAATCAATAGGAATATACCTCAGATGTCCAACTTCTGTTATTGGATTTCATTGGATGCAATCTATATTTTTATTATATTTCACTGATTAAAATCAATGAATTTACGCCCTTGTCCGCATTTTTAAACCACAAAAACTGATCTGTTAGATATAGACATGATAAATTGTATTTATCCAATAAAAATTGCAAAATAACTCTTACTGATAATTGAATTTTGAATTATTTTTCCAAATTTGGCAATCAGAAATGATCATCCTCAAAATATCATCAAGTTATAAACTACAGGTAAAAATGATCCAATGAATAAAAAAATGAATCGAAATTGTCTAAATATTGGTCCCCTTATTTATTCTTAAAAGGTACACTTGTTGCAAAAAGTGCGTTATATTGACATTTGCCTATCTAATAATTATATAGATCCAAATTAATAGCATACAATATATATCATTTCACCATTAGATGTTTTTAATTCCTCTTGCCCTTATCTTTGGGGGGTATAGTGCCTTTAGCATTTTGCTTTTCTTCTTCCCTACTATTCTACATAAGCCTGCACGGTATAAAAATAATCTGTTCAATCATGCTATTCACACAGAAAAGATTTTGAGAATACCACATAGAGGCGGACCCAGATATACAACGGAAAACACTATTGAAGCATTCAAAAAAGTATTACCAGTGAGCGATATGCTGGAGATGGACGTATGCGAGACAAAAGATGGCATTTTGGTTGTACATCACGATCATGATCTCGAAAGAACTTGTGGAGTTAAGGGATTTATTCGAGATGTTAACTATAAAGATCTTCCTCCTTTCAAAGCTGAAATAGAATTGAACTTTGCCCCTGAAGGGAGAACAGTAAAATCAAATGGAGAGTCAATTCCAACTCTTGAATAAGTCTTTAAAGCATTTCCAAATACACCTATGAACATCTAAATAAAAACTCCATCTGAAAATACAGTGAAATCACTTATTCGCCTCATTAATACTTATGAAAGGAAGAACATTACTATTGTTGGAATCAGAGGAAAAATGCAGAATGACCTTAGATCTTAAGATATAAATAGTTTAAGATTCATCAACGATAGTCAATTTGGATTTTTGGCCATTGCTTACTTTACAGGATTGCTGCCTTTTATCTACATCTAGGAAGTAACTCTTCAGCTTCCCCTCTTTACTTAATAATTCTACCAATGGAAACTGAGAGAATGCGGATCAACCTGGAAAACACATTTCTTTTTTAAAGGTTTAAAAGTGGTGAACTTTCTCTTCCGCCCCTTTATTTCTCATTTAAAAAAAAGAGGAATAATGACATACTATTGGGTTTGCAACACTGAGTAATAATACTAGAGAGCCATTAAGGGTGGAGCATGTGGAATAATGACCGACGATCCTTTTTTACTTGATGCCTATCTGAAAAAACGTTCTGGAGAGGATCAAAACGAACTGCCTCTTGAGAAAGATAAAAAAGATGTTTGACTGAGTGAAGATATCATCTATCATTATATTAAGCATTATAATTAATTTGACAATTTATTTGAAAATGATTCAAACAATACTAAAATTAATTAACAATTTTGGAGGAGCCTATCCATTTCATGAATTGTTCGGATAGTCTCGAAAGAGATTAGTCTTATAACATTGTATTATTGATACATCTGCGATCCTTCATCTGCCCATATTTATAGAATAAATTGATTTCTTTTAAATATTGAAAAAACTTTGATAATTTTATTGTATACACCATCAATGCGATCTACCTTCTGCCTCAACTCAGTTTCGTCGGCTCGCCAAATCAGTCTTTCTCCTCTCAACAACTCCTCCTCTAAACAGTTGTTCGCCTTTAGCAAGGATTAGCGTTTCAAGCGACCTACCATATAGTATACCAAATATGATATAGCTGCGACAGCATTTATAATATCTCACTGGGAATCAAAAAATCAGGAGCAGGCATCGGATATGGCAAGAAGAGTGACTTTACTAAAGATCTCACTGCTTCGCCAGGATCATCTAAATATCAGCTTCAAACAGTTTTTGATAAGAATAGAACCAGTAGAAAGGGTTTTAGCATGTATGAAAGTCGAGAAGTAAACATTTTGTGATTTAGAAAATTCCAGATCGTGGACATATCCCCTTAGATCCATTGAAAGTCCCAGGGCCAACAAAATATGATAATATGAAGCTGAGCAAGGGGCCAAATTTTACAATGAGAAAGAAGCTGCCAGTTATCGACCGCACTATGTCGATTTAGCCTCAGAATATAAACCCTGGAGCTGGAAGATATGAAAATCCTGAAGCCCTATCGCCCAGAGGAAGGTACAGTGTTTCAAAGCATCGAGGGACAGGTGCTACTATGTTTAATCCGAAGACATCCACCAGATTCTTTGAGTTTAGTAATGTTCATTCAATTTAGAAAATATAAATCCTGGTCCTGGAAAATACGAATAAATCAACAATTTAAGTGATCGTGGACATTACACTATCACTAAATCTCATGGGTTTGGACAAAGGTTCTTTGATAAGGAGAAGAGAGTAGGCAAAATAGAATATAATGCTATAAAAAATTATAGTATAATTTATATAACATAGTTCCTGGCCCAGGGTCATATCGAACCCCTTCTGACTTTGGTCACTACGATGGTAATGTCTACAGTAAGACGGGAGGAATTGCCTATCTGAACCCAGTAGAAAGTAAAGCAAAAAGATCCTCGAGCAAGGCTAAGTTATGAATGAAAAATTGATGTTAATAAATCATTAAATAATTTTGACAATATTGATCAAATCGAAGAGGATTTATCTATCAGAAATAATATGCCAAGGGATACATATTTAAATATGACTCGTCTACCTTCACTACTTTGGCAGGGTCAAAACCATAATTGTCAAAATTTGAGATGTTCTTCATGTACCATTTCGTATTGTTGGTTACTATATAGTAGCCAGGTAAAGTATCACAGCTGCACAGCACAGCATCTCCCAAAATTTGTGCTGGAGACAGAGGAATTTGGTTATACATTCTAGATTCCACTATAGTCGAGGCGGATTCTAAACATATCCTTGAAGCAGTATAGCCTCCTCCTTGCAAAGTGACCATGCTTTGATTGATAAATAAACCCATCCGAGATACTTTATACATCTCAATAAACCAAAGACGCGATTCGCGGAGATCCTTATCCCCAGATTTAATCATATCAGTTGTTTGCTTTGACTGATGCAAGTCCAATATATTCATCTGTTAGCAAACAGCAGACGCCAGTAATAAAACAGCGAGTAAGATCATACTTTTCATTGCAGTACTGATAGATTAATTTCAAATTATAAATCTGCGAATAAACCCACCCTGAAAGATGATATGACTATAATTCAAAGATGAAAGAAATCAATTAAACATCTCATAAATAAGTAAAATATTAAATATCAATTTGGGGAACAATCTATTTTAAGTTTGGTTGATTTCTCTTTGGCTCGCTTTGGCAGCTCTATATCTTTTCTCGTCAGAACATGCAGAAATTCCTATTTGCTGATTAAACCATCATCGTTTTCATCAATGGCTTGGAATAGTTTGCGAATCTCAGTCTATGAATATTATTTATTTTCAAGGAAAACAGCTATTTCTTCAAAGGTTATAAAACCGGTGTGCTTGATGTCGAAATATGCAAATGCTTGTTAAAAGTGATTTATAGTGTACTGCTTTGAACCCAAAGCTGCAACAATAAATTACGTAAATTCGATATCTCCGGATCCATTGGTGTCAACTATCCTCATCAGTGAGCCAATTCTCTCATCATTCATATCTTTCCTGGATTCAAATGCTTGTTTAAGTTCAGACAGGTTCAATACTCCATCACGATCCTTGTCGAACTGTTCAAAGATTAATTTCATTTCTTTTTTTTATTCCGAAGTCAATATCTGCGAAACAATGAATGTAAAAACAACGGCTTACAATCTATTAGAAAACTTCGTTATCTTATTGGTACATTGAAAGAGGAGATAGTATCTAAGACTTTATCATAACTCAGATTTACTGCTTTTTTAGCAAGATAATTTTGGATATATGGATGATTATAAGCCTAAAAGGCAGAGAGGCGATGCTCAGGGTTTTTTATCATCAGTATTTTTAAAAGATCTAGGCATTATTTTGAAACTTGCAAGAATGAAGGCAATTTAAAATTAGGGTCAGTTGATAGTATGTTATGCATGATTTAGATCTCAGTCTATCCCTTAAAAGGAGTTTTAGAGCTGATCATCATATAGAAGATGATACCAATTGACCATACATCACATTTTTCATTGTAACGTTTACACAGCACTTCGGGAGCGATGTAAAAAGGTGTACCTATTCGAGTAGTCAATGGCTATTTGTTATTATACCTAGCTGCTATTCCAAAATCTATGAGTTTAAGAGTATTCGTATCTTTCTCGAAGAGTATATTTTAAGGTTTCAAGTCACGATGAACAATCCCCCTTGAGTGCAAATACTGTAATGCTCGTAAAAGTTGTATCATAACCTATGCAATGTCATCCTCCGTCAATTTTTTCATAGCAATCCTCTTGAAGAGTTATCCTCCTTCGCACAACTCAAGAATAAGCACAAAGTGAGACTTATAGTCATAGACTTCAAAAAGACGAGCAATATTCGGATGGTCAAGGTCAACCATTATTGACATTTACATGAGTAGCCTTTACATTCCATCTTTATCTAGACTTGTTTTTTTAATTCTTTTGGCTGCTCTAAGCACTCCTGTGTATTTGGCCTTAACTTTGTAGACAGTACCAAATCCTCCTTTTCCCATTTCCTTTAACACATCGTAGTCATCGTGGTAATTATTCTTCTTCATCTTGATGAAGGAATTCCATTTGATTTTTATGTCTTAAATTACTTTGTTTTATTTTTCCTCTAATAGTTTGATATTTGTTGCGACCTCTTGCTCCCCGAGATAAGTATCATCCCACTCTTCATCAATCTCTAGCTAATCAATTTCCTATTAGCATTACATCAATTTTTGAGAAACTTTGGCGAAGGAGAGTTTGCTTGGACCCATATGTCTCTCCATTTTGAGAGTAGAGAAAGTCGGTAAGGTAATGTTATGGTGCATAGTAAGAGTGTTATTCTATATATTTCCCATTAGTAATAGAAGATTTATTAATGACAGAAATGTTTCCAAATACTACCTTAAAGATATGACAATAAATCAATAAATAATTGTAATCCTTCGGTAGAATTGCAATAGCTCTGTAACTTTGATATTATTGTTTTATTTATATTAATATAGATTTACACAGTCGAATTTATTTAAATTAATCCAAATAGAATTGGGATATAGAGTTAAAGATGGAAGAGACATCACTTATCAGACAGTTATATTCCAATCTCCCCCCCAATCATTAGACTCATATTATATTTTTATAATATCTTATCTACCTCCTACTACTCACAGTTGAGGTCATTGATTTTCTGAAGAGCAGACTTACGAATTGCAATTGCGAATTTACCTTCAATGGACTTCTTTTCCAGCATTATTTTACTGATCTCTCGCTCGTTTATGCTCAACTACAGATAAGAGTCCACCTCAATTAAAACAATCTTCATTTTGGTTACGTAGTCACGAGTACTGATAAAATTTCCAAATTGACCAATTCCGCTACTTGAGCATCGCTTTTCAATATCAATTTGCCCTGAGTTGAACTGCTCCATAAACTGTTGTATTTCTTTATACATAAAAGCCGAAATGAAAATATAGAATTATTGGCTGGAGAGTATGTCAACCTTTTTATTATTACAAATCTCCTTAAGTTTTATGCTGTTCAACAGTCGCAAGAGAGGGAGCTTTCTTTTAATGCAATCCACAGTTGGTCTTAGAGGAGTGTTTTCATCACGCGAAATAGAGCAACTGATGTGGTAGTTACGAATGCACTGACTAATCACACTGGCAGGGACACATTTAATATTGTTCATGTTGGAAATAACTGTTTCTTCAGCCAGCATTCTATTATTGATCAGTATCTATTTGCGAAGTAAATCTGCAAATTAAGAGTTAATGTTCCTGAAGTATTCCTCTATCTTAGGTAGATTGATGCGGTCTAATATGGCAGGAGAAGAGTCCTTAGCTCTAGCAACTGATTCCTATGGAGGCACGATATTTCTGTTGGATATGCCTTACTTTGCAAGCTATTTTCCAATTTCAATCTTTTCTCGAATAGATTTGAGAGATGCTGGAGCCATCTGCTTGAAGAATTGAATTAAATACTGATAGAAATTATTTTAGCTATCTTCCCCTTTCAAGTAACCTAATCTTAGTATTTCGTTGATAAACGTCTTATAGAATATCTTACGGTCTTCCTCTCTCAAGATTCCGTACTTATTGATCATGCTCTTGTAATATATTAGGGCATTGCCTAGTCTGTGACTAGTTTAGGCTCTAGTGTCTTAATCCTCTTTTAGGGTATTGCCCATTAAAAGTTGTATGAATGTCTTTCCCAAATTATCTTGCTTTTGATACTGTTTCTCCTCATAGAGGCCATCCAGTGTGATTTGATTAATTATTTGATAATATTCA
>Ga0302280_1000095_pt1 | contig 81917 bp, 80 predicted proteins | sample III_Fen_E1_1_FD_198771 | JGI IMG/M metagenome (GOLD analysis project Ga0302280, IMG submission 198771) | Peat permafrost microbial communities from Stordalen Mire near Abisko, Sweden - III_Fen_E1_1 | ecosystem: Environmental > Terrestrial > Soil > Wetlands > Permafrost | place: Sweden: Abisko... | reverse complement strand
AAATTTATTATTACTTAAACTATTCCAATCCCATGGTTTGTCAATGTTATCTTTCACAATATCAAAAGTAATGTTTGGATTATCACTTAAACTACCCCAATCCCATGGTTTATCAGAATTATCTTTTACAATGTCAAAAGTAATATTTGGATTATGACTTAAACTAAACCAATGCCATGGCTTATCAAGGTTATCTTTCACAATATCAAAAGTAATATTTGGATTATCACTTAAACTATACCAATCCCATGGCTTATCAGGATAAGCATTCACAATATCAAAAGTAATGTTTGGAGTACGACTTAACCAATTCCAATTCCATGGTTTATCAGGATAGGCTTTTATAATATCAAAAGTAATATTTGGATTACCACTTAAACTATACCAATTCCATGGCTTCTCAGGATAAGCATTCACAATATCAAAAGTAATGTTTGGATTATGACTTAACCAATTCCAATTCCATGGTTTATCAGGATAGGCTTTTATAATATCAAAAGTAATATTTAGATTACAACTTAACCAATCCCAATTAAACTGCTTATCAGAGTAAGCTTTCACAATATCAAAAGTAATATTTGGATTATAGCTTAAATTATACCAACTCCACGGCTTATCAGGATAAGCTTTCACAATATCAAAAGTAATGTTTGGATTATAGCTTAAAGCACACCAAACCCATGGTTTGTTAGGGTAATCATTCACAATATCAAAAGTAATGTTTGGATTAAGACTTAAACCAAACCAACACCATGGCTTGTCAGGATAATCATTTATAATATCCAAAGTAATATTTGGATTACGACTTAAACCATACCAATTCCATGGCTTATTAGAGTAAACTTTAATTAATTTTATTAATGAATTAGACATAATGATAATATAATAAATTAAAATTATTAATTTATTAATCAATTTTATTTTCTAGCCATAATCCATAGCCCATAGGGCAAGCAAAGCAATAAGAATTATTAACAATGTATTAATAAATAATAATTGAATTAATTTTAATTTTATTTAATAAATTTAAACAAAACATGACTGATAATTCTGTAACACTAACTACAAAACAAATTAATAAAATTTATGAAGACTTTAAAAACAAGGAATTAACACTTGATGATCTTTCTATCTATTCTATACCAGTTTCCATTACTAATAATCTTATTTACTTTTCTTGTGATATACCTATCCGTCGTTCTAGTTTTTTTAAAGAAGGATTGATAACCAAAAATTATTATAACTTTGTTTTAGATAAATTAAAGAATGGTCATACAATCTGCTATAATGATGAATATGATGAAAGATTTACGTCATTATTTATATCTCTTGAATATATTACATTTAGTGATGATAAAGATACTATCGAATGGTATATTATCAATAACGGACAATATACACAAGAAAGTTTTTTTGAACCATTAAGCGATTGTAAAGAAACCTTTGGTAAAGCTTGTGGATGATGTAAGTTAATTTATAATGATAAAGTTGAAACTAAAGATGTAGTGCCAGAAATGCTTAGTGAAACAAATTTTACAAAGTTTTGTAAGGTTCAACTAATGACTGGTAAACTTATTAAGCTGCGTGGTTTACCATAGTCTTTATGTATATATTCTAAGTTTGATAATACCTAAAATATTATTATCTATAATAACTTGCATTGTTGTGGTTATATCAATATCGTTAAGATCTTTAATTTTTTCGTATAATTGTATGTATAAATCCACATATTCTAACTCATAATCTGTAGTACCATTCTTATAATCATTGATTTCTATTAAAATTTCTTGTTTTAATAAAGCAAGTGACATGAATGCTGCTTGTTTAAGAATTTGTTTGGTATAATGGATATAATTTAATACATAAACGTAAGGAGACATAATTTATTTATCCATATATTATAAAAATGTTATTCAATTTTTGAATAATATTTTTATAAGATAAATAAATGAATACCACCAATCCAATAAACATCGATGATCCATTACATGATAATATAGATAATAACATTGATGATCTATTATCTTGTCTATACAACTGTAAAAAACCATTACCGGTATGCAGCAATGACTGTGATAAACAATATAATAATAATGAAACTGATTATCCAAATTATATAAGATGTAAACAGTCTTGTATAGACAATAAGACGATTTGTACAGATTCGTGTAAAGCGTCAGGGATATGGAATAATAAAAATCCATTCATTAATTGTTCACAAAATTGTTGGTATGGATTGAGTTATGATAATAAATGTATTATTCATGGCGAGAAAGATATTGTAGAGTGTTGTAAAAGAACTTGTTTACCATCTGAAGATGTGAATTGCGATAGTTTATGTAATAATATGCTTAGTTTAACAAAAAATAATGAAAATATATCTATTAATGATTTGAAGCTGTCTCCCTTAAAAACAGAGAAACATATTCATTATTTTATTATAATAAGTTGTATAGTTGTAATTTTTATCATCACCTATAAAATATTAAAATATAAATTTAAACCAAGAAAATAAGATTAAAAATTTAATTGATTTATTTATTTCTTTTTAATATTTTTGTTAAAAATGTCTACTGTAATTATTGATAATAATGTTATTGAAAAATATTTAAGTGACAAAGCTAAAGAATATGTAGGTTGTGATGATCATAGAGAATTATATACTGAATTAGTAGTAGAGTGTCCAGCACATTCAAGATATTTTTTATATCTTTTGTTTAAAAATAAAGCAGTTTTTGATCCACAATCTGTTAGTTACGATATACATGAAGATGATGTGAAATATGATCGTTTACCATCTATTTTAAAAGAAAAAGTTTTAGGAAAAGATTATAATGTTATTTATAGATATGATGACTGTGGATCATGGGTTATTTTTTAGAATATATATTCGTATTTTATTTACCGGCTACACAAGAAAATGGTAATACAACAGAACATTATTTTCATTATTGTTTATCAGATAAAAGAGGTGCTATAATGGGTGGAAATGAGTTAGAACAATCAGGGTTAAATAAATTAGAAAAACTCGAAGATTTTTTTTAATAAAGATATTCGTGAAAAATTGCGTCAAATCTAATAAAATTATAACTTAAAAAATATATTTATAAAATTAAATGACTGAAATTAATACATCAAGCGATAATGATATTTTTATAACACTTAATATCATTAACGAATTAAAAAAAGAGAAAAAAATATTTATATTTTATTACCATTAAATATTATCAATAAAATGAAAGAACGATTTACAGAAATATTTTATCTTACTTATGGTGATATTATAATATCCAAAATAGATCTTAATAAATTTCCAGAAATGATTGACCAAACTAAGCATATAATTACAAACAATGAAAAAAATACATATTTTGATGCAAAATGTATAGTGCAAAGTGCAAAATATAGTAATAATGGATTTTGTTTCCATTTAAATGCTCTTTAACAAAATCTTTAATTTATAAAAATGACAAGCATGGAGATTATTTCATGGGGTTTTCAGATATAAATCCATATGATTTGTTAATGTTCAAAAGACATTGTAAGTGGTCTATAAAAACTAAGAATGATATTATATGGAGTTCTGATATAAATATCGATACTTATGATGGATTTAGTATATGTAATGATTATTATTACGAAGATTATGAAGATGTTATTAAAAGATTACGTTATATTGATGGTAATATAATATTACCAGAATTACCTTAAAAAATTTTAATAAATATTATATTTATTAAAATTTTATTAGCATGTTTACGGAAAATTTCAGGTTATAATTAACACAAATACTGTTATTTTTATTACTTCGTCTGTTTCAGTATTATGCATCTATTTTTACAAAAATATTTATTTTGTAGCACTATCTTTCCACATAAAAATTAGGTTATCTATACCATTTTTTATGTGGTTGACTGTAGTTTATTAAAATAAATTATATTATTTAGTTTAGGAAAATAAATTAATAGACATTGTTATTTTTTATTCTTTTAATATATGCTTCATCTGTTTCAGTACTATGCTTAAATTTACATTTATTTCCATTTGAGCAATATTTACCAAAATGACAAGTCAGTAACACTAAATCTTTATATGAATGTGCATAAGTACAATCTTTAAATCTACATGGGCATTTTAGTTTAACAGATCTGCATAAAGTTGTATGATTTTTATTTTTTACCTGTAATTCTTTGTTTTTATTGGTAAGAAATTGAAGCCAGTTTTTATTACGTAATCTATTATGTAGATAATAATGTTTATTAATAATTTCACTAATAGAAACAAGTTTTATATCATTTATTCCATCAATGTTATTTTCATGGTTTATCATTGATTTCAATTTTTCTTCACCTGATACTATATCAAAATCTAGGTAAACGTATAAAGAACAATATTTTGATTTATAACAATAGTAATAATTATTATTTTTGTATTCTGTTTGTGACAAAGTATAAAGATCTTCTTTTTTAAAAAACCCATTAGTCTCTTCACAAGCTTCTCTAGAAGCAGTTTCATATAAATCAACATCTTCTTTATATGTTTTTCCTCCAAAGTCTTCTAGAACTCCTTCTCTGTTTATCATTAAGACTTGTATTTCGTTATATCTTTTATTGATTGTATAAAAAGTAATTCCGGCAGCTCTTACTGAAGAAGTAGGACTATTGATAAAAAAAGTAGGTCTTTCATTAATCAAATCATCAAACATTTGGTTATTAACAGATTTATTAAAAGGTTTATTGAAGTGTTTAACAAACTGTCTAGCCGAAGGTCTACCTAAAGGTTTATCTAAAGATTTATCCAAAGTGTCGTCATAAATTTTTTTATTTAATTCATGAGATACTGGAACGTTTTCACCAACATTAAACCAAAATAATTTGTTTATGTAGTCAGCGAGACCAAAATATTCAGTAAGTTTATTAGAATCTTGTTGAAACATTGTGAAATCACTTGAGTAATTAACAATAATAGTTGCTGAATGGAAAAGAGGATGTTCTAATGGCACAGAAAGATTAAAATATCTACTTTGTACATTCCAAACACTAATTTCTGCATGTACTTTTTGTTTATTTAAAATTGTAGCAATATAAGCAGCATGTCTTTCTGTAGAATCATCAAGTTTTGGAGGCATTTTCAATGAATCGAAAAAAGATTGATAATCATATTTATTTAGATCTAAATGAGGAGGGTTATTAATAGGTTGTTGAGGAGTCAGTAAAGATTTTTTAAAATTATTAATCCTGTCTGGATGTATAAAATTTTTATTTAATTCATTGTTCATCAGAGTCAATAGATGTAATGAGTCCTTAGTTTCTAAATTATTCATTTAATTCTATGTTATTTGAAAAAATAAACAAAAATAAAAATTATATTCAATTTTTATTTTAACGCTATCACAAATTCACCTTTTAAAAAATAATTGAATTTATTTTTTAACTTTATGTATTTTGTTAAATTATGTCTTCTAAAAATATTACAAACGCTGTTGATAGTAATGATATCGAAACAAATAATAATATGATTGATAGTACTAAAGATGATGAAAATATTCTTGATACTGTAAAAAAATTAAATATCGATTTCATTTATATGGATAGTGTACCTAACGATGTTAATAAAACTATAATGACATTACCAGATGGCGATACATATGAAGGATCTATTAAAGATGGTAAATTTTTTGGTTATGGTAAATATACATCTAAATGCGGTAAAATAATTTATGAAGGTGATATTAAGAATAGTTTAAAACACGGAAAAGGAAAATTAATCCATTGTGATAAAGTAGTATATGAAGGAGAATGGAAAAATAATAAAAAAAATGGTTATGGTAAATTGATTGAAGAAGGTATAGAATATAATGGACTTTTTGATAAAGATGTATTTATTAAAGGATCAATAACAGCTGTTAATGGAGATATTTATGAAGGTGAATTCGATGGTAAATATCATGGTAAAGGAAAATTAATAAGACAATATGATAATATGGATACAATTTATAATGGATCTTTTGAACATGGATTATATCATGGTTTTGGAGAATTACGGATTCATCATAAAAATCCGTATAGTTTTAATCGTTTATTGTCTTTTTGGAAAAAAGGTTTTCCAATTGGAAATCCAATTGATTGTTAATTTTTAAATATTCAGATAATAATTGTTGAAGGATTTGACCATGGCACATAATTTTGTCATCTTTGTTATAATAAGTATCTTTTTCAACACACCAACAATACATATTTTTACCTATTAATTCAGCAATATTTACTTCTTTTTTATTTATCTTATTTTTAATGTATGAAACATACATTTCTAAAACCTTTTGTAAATCTCCATCTTTACCAACTTTGTAAGGATTATGCCAAACAGAATTAGTTTCTGGATAACGTTGTTTATCTACGAAAACAATCCCTCTTCTACCTATATAAATATTTGATGAGTTTTCAATAACCTCTTTTAGGTCATTATATATAGGTCTAATATACTTAACTTTTGAATTACAAACTTTACCAATTTTATTTTCTGTCACAATGTGACTTTCTTGCTTATTAACAAGTGAATTAGACATTATTTTAATTAAATTTTTAAATAAGAAATTTATTCAAATATTATTATTTTTATTTGAATAAATTTCTTATTTAAAAATTTAATTAAAATAAAGCAACCTACTAACAATGGATCATTCTCATCGTGAAATAATAAGTGATTTAAAATTTTTGGGAAAGATTGAAAGGAATCAGAAAGTGAATGTGAAATTTATGACAATTATACCTGATAATTTTTTATCAAGAATTATTAGAATGTTTATCAACCAAGATAATCGACTCAATACTCTTCATCTTATCCAACGCACTATTGCTGGAGCTTTTGATATTATTGAAGAATATCATAAATCTGGTAATGAATCCAATAAAGTTATTTTAAAGCATATTATACGAGATTTAAACGCATCCAAAATTGGCTTGGGCAATCTTAGGTATACTTACTCTTCTGATATAAAATTCTGTTGTGATATAGATACCCAAATACAATTAATAGATGCAAAATTAGGAAACCTAGGATTTTCTGTTGAAGATCCTATAAATAAGATTGATAATATTAATGACGAAGATACAAAAATAACAGAAAAAATTGTTAATGAAAAACGAAATGATAAACAAACAAAAAAATAAATTTTTATAATTGAATTTAATTATAAAAATAATTTACAAAATATAAAATATGTCTCTACCTATGTCTAAGGAAAATTTATTTATTAAAGATATAAATGCATATATGTTTAATTGTCCTCATTGTAATGGATCTATTATTATAAATCCTAAACAACTTAGATGTAAAATATTTAGACATGGTGTTTATAAAAATAACGGAAAGCAAATCAAACCACATTTAGGTAAAATGAAATGCGAAGAATTAGTTGTAAAAAATAAAATCGAAGGATGTGGTAAACCATTTAGATTTGATGGTATAAAAGTTGAAATATGTGGTTACATATAAGCGACAGTTATTTTCTGAACATTTGCATCAAAATACATTTTATTTTTTTTGTTTTTTTTTCCATAAATTTAAAGCAAGTTTGTTTATTTGTGTACTATTCATTTTTGTAAACTTTTCTGCAAGTTTAGGGATTATCTCTTTAAAAAAATCTGCCTTTGTTTGTTCTTTATCTTTATCAATCAACTGTATATGTTTCATAGCAGATGTTATACTAATTTCATTAGCTATAGTTCTATTTTCATTCTCTTGTGCTTTAGTTTTCTTTTCCTGTTCTTGATATAGTTTTAAATTATTAGCATCAGCATCTATTTTAAAACCACATTTTATAGCATTTTCAACACCCCATTTACCTTCTTTGAAATGACCTGTTAAACCTCCAGCAATTCCAAGGAGATGGAAACGAGTATATTCATAAGCTCTAAGGTCAACAAAGAGAATACATTCTTCAGGAAATTTAAGTTCACAGGCTGCATGAATAAATATATAAAATAAATTAAAATTTTTTGTCTTGTTATAATGATTAGCTATGTCAATAAACGGTTCAACCCTTGGTTGCATCTCTATAGCTCTCATGTAATAACTTAAAGAATCTTGCCAAGCATGACCAAGTTTTTCTGATAAACGACCAGCAGTAAATAAGCTAATTACTTTTTCTTCCCAGAAGCCATTATCGATAGTGCTTCGAAGCTTATAATAATAGAATGAATCTTCTATCTCATTAAGACAAGAAAATGTTTGAGCTAGATAGAAAATGTTTCTAGAATTAGTTGGATCCTTTTTCACTTCGCGTAAAAGAATAACCTTATCTCGATGAAATCTTTTACCAGATTTATCATCGTCTTGAGTTCGGTCTTGGTATAAAACAATACCACAATCTTTAGCCATTCGATAGATAAAAATATCAGTATCATGGTGACCATTTTCTAATTTTTCTGCTTTAGTGTTATTAAGATATTCGTGAACAGCGCCAGTATAGCGCCAATTATTTCTTGGTTTAATAAATCTTGGGTTATAATAGGTATCATAACCTCCAGAAAACCATTGTTGATTGGTAAGAAAACTACTGTATTTTTCTGGTAACATTTTTTTAGCAAATTGAATAAGTTTATCTCCACCTTTTAACTCATCATTGACATCCATAAGAAGAAGGTATTCAACATCTAAAAAAGTATCAGCAAAATCTAGTAAAATATTTCTAGCAACAGAAAAATCAAAATCTTCAGGTGGAACTGCATCACCTTGTTTAAAATGAAGGGTAATTTTATTAGTATTACAAAAAGATTTAATAATATCTTGAGTACCGTCGTCAGAACCAGTATCGTATACAATGATAGATTGAACATATTTTTTGACGCTTTCTAAAGTAACAAGAATTCTTTTCTTTTCGTTTTTACATATCATAGCAGCAGCAATATGTACCATAATTAATTTAATACATCCAATTACATATTTTTAAATATGTAATTGGATTATAAAAACATAAAAAGTGGTTAAACCATAGTTTTATAAAAATAATTGATTTTAATAAAACTTTTATAATTTTATTAATTATGTGTATAATTTGTCAAAAACAATACAACGTAAATTTCATATCACTTTCTTGCAATGGTTGTACAAATATTGCTACTATACCAGACATTCTTATAAATCTCATAAGTCTTTATTGCCAAGACTGTACAAGTCTACATATTATCCCTAATACTCTTATTAATCTTATAACTCTTTATTGCTATGATTGTACAAGTCTTATCACCATCCCAGATACTTTTATTAATCTTACACATCTTTATTGCCATGACTGTACAAGTCTTGCTACTATTCCAGATACTCTTATTAATCTCATAACACTTGATTGTAATGGTTGTACAAATATTTCTACTATTCCAGATACTCTTATTAATCTGATATCACTTGATTGCCATAGTTGTACAAGTCTTGCCACCATCCCCGACACTTTTATTAAGCTTACACATCTTTATTGTAGTAGTTGTACAAGTCTTGCTACTATTCCAAACAGCCCGAAGGGCACGCGTAGCAATCTCATAACACTTGATTGCAGTAATTGTACAAGTCTTGCTTCTATCCCAGACATTCTTATTAATCTTAAATCACTTTATTGTAGTGGTTGTATAAGTCTTGCTTCTATCCCAAACACTCTTATTAATATCACACAGATTTATTGCTATAATTGTACAAATCTTGCTATTATTCCAGATACTCTTATTAATATCATATATCTTTATTGCGGTGGTTGTACAAGTCTTTCTTCTATCCCAGAGACTCTTATTAGTCTAGAGGGACAAGTATGTAAGACAAGTCTTATAGACAAGCCGCTTAGCAATCTTATAGCACTTGATTGTCATGGTTGTACAAATCTTATTTCAATACCATCTAATAAGTATAGATATATAAATTGCGATAATTGTAAATGGTTGAATCATTATACTAATAAAAACTATGCATATAACATACAAAAATTAAAAATAATAGGTTGTTGGTTTAGACGTAATATAAAATTTTTTATTTTTAAAAGATGGATAAAATCTCAAGAAGGAGTTAAATGGTTATACGATCCTGCTAATATAGGTGGTAAAGTAGTAAAGATTAATATTAATAAAAGTATAGAGAAAATGTTGTATAAAGAATGATAACAGTAAAATAAAATTTGATTTATTTTTAAAAATTATTCAGAAAGAATAAATCAATAACCATGAATAAAACAATTACAATCTTTGAAAAAATTAAAGAAAATAATGTAAAACATACAAAAGATACCACATCACGTTACACAACTATAAGAAGACCTATTATAAAAACAAATCCTCAAACAGGTCAGCAAACAAGATATAAAAGCATAAAAGAAGCTTCAGATTTAAACAATGTGGGTGAATCTTCGATTTGGCATGTAGCTAATAATAGACGTAAAACGGCAGCAGGATGTTATTGGAAATACGCAACTACTAGAAAAGAAATTAGAAAACCTGTAACTTTTATCGAAGGAGAGATATGGAAACCTATAGAAAATACCTTTAATATTGAAGTATCTAATTATGGAAGAATTAAAAAAGGTAGTATTCTTCTATCTATTCAAGAAAATGAAAATGGTAATAGACGTGTCGATTTTACTATGAACGGGGTTTGCAAAAGTAGAACAATTCATTATGTGGTAGCAAAAGCTTTCATAGCAAATCCTTTAAACTTTAAAAAAGTTATGCATCTGGATGGTGATAATACCAATAACAATGTTGATAATCTGCGATGGATTGGTGATAACAAGTTAACAAGTGTTATGGATACTGCTGTAGATTGTGACGATGATAAATATTCAATGTATTATAAGTAATATGCGAAAGACAATATATGAGATAAAAATATTAATTAATTTATAATAAAATTATAAAGTTTTTCTAGTTTTATTATAAATAAATGACAGAACGTGTGTTAGCAATAACATATCATACACTTGATAACGATAATATAAAATTATGGATGAATACTGCAGAAAAATGTGGTTTCCAATATAAAGTTTTAGGAATGGGACAAAAATGGCTAGGGTGGAGCAATAGAACGTATGCATATCTTGAATATTTAAAACAAATAAAAAATGATGTGGATATTGTGATATTATTGGATGGAAATGATATATTTTTTGTAGGAGATGTTGATGAATTTTTACAAAAATTTAAAGCCATGAATGCTTCAATCGTTATTGGAGCCGAGAGTGCTTGCTGTACCCAAAGATTTAATACACCAGAGTTACATAAATTGGCTATCAATTTTTCAAATAAATTAGCAGTCCCTAATATACCATACAAATATATCAATGCTGGGACGATATGTGGTTATGTTCAAGATGTCATAAATTTACTAGAAATCGTCAAGGACGATGAAGATGACCAGGCTGGTTATATGCAACAATTAATAAGTGACCCAAAAAGCTTCAAGTTAGACTATCATCAAAGCCTCTTTGGTGAACACGGCCACGGGTCCCGCTTCTATGACGATGATAAAAATTGGATTTATGATGAAAAAACTAAACGAATTATTAATCTAATTACTGGAGAAAAACCAGTTATCATGCATTACCCAGGTAGTGGTGAAACTCGTTTCTCAGAATACGACAAATTCACAAAAAAAATAAAGGGTATTAAAGACGATACTGATGATGATAATATTACCAGTAATACTTTACAAGAAATTATAAAATCTAAAAATAATTCCTCAACCTCTTTGTCAAATACCAACAACTCAAGTCTTATCGAAGAACTTACTAAAAATTTAAACAATACTTCAACATCACTTACAGAAAAATTTAAATTATCAAAAAATCCCTTGAAAGAGTTATCATCAAAGTTCAATACGGCTACTCCAAGTAATAAGAAACATCTTATTATAACAGTCGCTCTTATTACTATCGCTTTTTTTATAGTGTTTATCATTATTTGTCTATTATACCAATTAATATTTCCTGAAAAAACAGCTAATTCTTCATTAGCTGATTCTTCTTTTATTGAAAATCCATATGACTCTTATAATCCTTCTTCGTCGCCTTATTAATTATTTTTATATATAATTTTTATTTGATTTTTTCGCAACATATTATTTATTAATAAATAATATTATGAATAAATTTTTATCAACAACTGGACAATCTATTATAAAAGGTTCTCTTTACAAACACTACTCTGGTAACATATATGAAATTATCGGAGTTGGAAAACATACAGAGACTAGAACAGAATATGTTATCTATAAACCAAAAGATAACGATGACAAGGAAGATAAAATATGGATTAGACCATTGGATATGTTTTTAGATGAAGGAACATTTAAAGATGATAGTATTATGACAAAACGTTTCGAAAAAATTAAATAATTTTTATATAGCTTAATTGGTAAAGCATGATACATATACTATTAATTTAATAAAAATTTTATTAAATTAAAAAATATTATAACTTTATAAACTGTTGTTTGTAGTATTCAAAATCATGTAGTTTTTCATAATTTTTCATAAGCTGACAACCTTCCACAACATATTCTGAAAATTCTTTTGCTTTACTGTTATCAATTATTGAAATAATATTATTACAGCTATTATTTTCTAAATCTAGTAATGATATAGAATTAGCTACAATGTATATGTCTGTATTAGCATCGTATAATAAAGCTTCATCAATATATTTATTACCATAGAGACAAATAGCATAACGTTTGAACTTATTGGATTTAGAAAGTGTGGTAAAACCATAATCAAATGTTTCGTTAATGACACTCATAATTTATTTTAAAAATAAATTATTTCTTTAAAATACATTTTTCTAAAGTATGTTTAATATGCTTCACCATTACAAGCTTGTAAAATATTTTTCTTGCATATTTTACCACCTATATTATTAGGATCATATAACCATTTTACACCATCTTGTGATTTTATCCATCTTTTGAAAATAAAGTATTTTAAATTCTTTCTAAACCAATGACTTATTATTTTTAATTTTTTTATGTTAGAATGATAGTTTTTATTATCAGTATGATTTAGCCATTTACAACCGATACATTCTACATAATACCTAATTTTATATGGTATTTTAATAAGATTTGTACAATCCTGACAATAAAGTTGTGTTAGATTTATAAGAGTGTTTGGGATAGTAGTAAGACTTATACAACCACCGCAATAAAGTGTTGCAAGATTAATAAAAGTACTAGGAATAGTAGCAAGACTTGTACACCCACGACAATCAAGATAATTAAGATTAGTAAAAGTGTCAGGGATTGAAGCAAGACTTGTACAACCACTGCAATAAAGATGCGTGATATTGATACGCGGATTCGCAACTTCATTGCCTTGCTTGTCTATAAGACAAGTCTTATAGACAAGAGTGTTCTTTTCAGGTGCGAAGCTTGGGATAGCAGTAAGACTTGTACAACCATTGCAATAAAGATGCGTGAGATTTATAAGAGTGTCTGGAATAGAAGCAAGACTTGTACAATTACGGCAATTAAGTACTGTGAGATTGATAAGAGTATCTGGTATAGTAGTAAGACTTATACAACCACTGCAACGAAGCTGCGTGATAATACTACGTGGCTTTTCTGCCTCGCTTGTTTTATAGACAAGCGAGCCTCCTTTAGAAGCGACACTTGGTATTGTAGTAAGACGTGTGCAATTATAACAATCAAGTGTTGTGATATTAATAAGAGTGTCTGGAATAGTAGCAATATTTGTACAATCATGGCAATCAAGTATTGCAGTCTTAATAAGAGTGGTTGGGATAGAAGCTAGACTTGTACACCAACTGCAATAAAGCGATGTGATATTAATAAGAGTATCTGGGATAGTAGCAAGACTTGTACAATTACGACAATAAAATATTGTAAGATTAATAAGAGTGTCTGGAATAGTAGTAAGACTTATACAACCACTGCAATTAAGTGCTGTAAGATTGCTACGCGACTTCACTGATTTACAGACTATATCACCCCCTTCTAGAATAGAAGTAAGGCTTATACAATCACTGCAAGAAAGTGTTATTAGATTAATAAGAGTATCTGGGATAGTAACAAGACTTATACAACCACTGCAACAAAGCTGTGTGAGATTAATAAGAGTGTCTGGTATAGAAGCAAGATATGTACAATTATAGCAATAAAGTGATGTAAGATTAACCCAAATGACAGGCGGCACCGATGGTATAAGTAAAACAATATCTATTTCGAGCGCGCAGCTTGGGATGGTAGTAAGACTTGTACAACCACTGCAATCAAGTGTTGAGCTATTTACGTTATATTGTTTTCGACAAATCATACACATTTTAATAAAAATTTTTTTAAATTTTTATTAAAATCAATTATTATTTATTAAAATTTATATTTATATTAAAATTTATTAACAGGCAATATGATATAAACATCATCCCCATTAGGTAAGTTATGATAATTATTAACACCTTTCTCTAGATTATCCATATATTTATAATTTACTGGACACAATGCAAATACATTTGTAATATTCTTTTCAACCATTGTTGTTATAATATTAATGTTATCTATCAAAAAAAACTTTGTAGTCCATAAAGAAAAATTCATAAAATAATTAGTATGAGTAGCAGCATTAACGGTATCTTTCTTTTTCTTAACATAATCATCATAATTTAATGATAAAATACCTACATATGTTGCATCTTTTGTTTTCCAATATTGTTTCTCATCTTCTAAATTTATACATAAATTTTCTTTAGTTTCCCAATCTATAAAACATATCATATTTTTATTTTCTTTTTCCAAGTCTGAAAATAGTTTACCTGAATAATCTTCTATAGTATTCATATCCATGCCTAAATTACAAACTAATTTTTTAATATCAATACCATTATTTTTATTATTGATGTAGTCATTTAATTTTTCTTTTTTTACTTTTATATAAACACTATCTTCTTCAAATTTATCCAAAAAATTATCACATTTTTTAACTCTTGATTTTCTTTTCTTTCTTATAGCTTCTTGTTCTTGATCATATTTTTCTTCTGTCATAGTGTCGTTTGCAAACTCTCCATTGCTACTAAACGAACCACTTAATCTACCACCTGCTAATATATTTCCTATAAGGGTATTAAAAATATATTGTGCTTCATTGTTATGAGAGTATTGTTCTTGTTCATCATCAAATTCGCTTTCGTCTGTTTCGCTATTTCTTTGTGTTTCATCATCTTGGTATGAAGAATTTCTTAATAGATGTACAAGACTTTGGCAATTTTGTATTTTTATTCCAGTGACATTTATATTTCCTATATCAGCATTACTAAATCTACAAGAAGCAATTTTTGATCTAGTTAGATTAGCATTAGTAAAAAATGTATTACTAAAATTAGAATAAGTTATCAGACAATCAGATAAATCTGCTTCTGTAAAATTACATAGAGAGAAATCGTTATTTTCTTTGAAAGAAGAGTTCATAAATTTAGCATTATTAAAGAGGCATGATATTGCTTCTACTTGTTTAAAGTCAGAATCAGTGAATAAAATTTTTTTAAATTCTGAGCCAGATAGATCAGTTTTATAGATTTTACATTTTGAAAAATCAGAATCGGTGAAATAAGAGTTTGTTAGTTTTGATGAAGCAATGGAACCATTAACAAATTTTAATTTATCGCACTTTATACTAATAATTTTACAGTTGGTTAATTTAGAGTTAAAAATACTTGTGTTGTTAATTTCGTCTTTGAAAACACAGTTGATGAAAGCACAATTAACGAATTTAAATTGTTCGATTTTATCAAAGGTTATATTATTAAAAGAATATTCTTTCAAAACTGTGTTATTCTTAATTAAATTATTGGCTTTATCACTTTCTGTAATTTTCTTAATTCTTGCAGCAGCTGCATAAGAATTTGCATAAGAATTAGGGTTAGGATTATTATTTGGTGAAGAAGATGAAGAAGGGGTAAGAGAAGCAGGTTGTCTAAATATAGATTCGGTTGAAGTAAATGTTGGTGGTCCCAACAAGGAAAATAATAATTCGGTTGGTATAATATTGTTATTAGTCATTTTTATAAAATATTATAAATTTTTTAAATAAAAATCAATTATTATTTTTATTTAAATTTTTAATGGTTTTAAAAAAATAGTGTTGTTAGTCCAATTGATCAGCTATTGAAATAACACATGATTCAGATGTATTTTCTTGCTGTGGAGAAGTATTATTATTTTGTGAAATACTAGATGTGTCGCAACAAGTTATATTAGCTTCACAAACTTGCGAATGTTGTGTACTTTGGGTAGATCCTGATGTTGAACAAGATTGAGATGATGTAGATTGTTGCGTTGTGTTGCATTCTTGGTTGGATTTTTCATCTAGTTGATTAATTAAGCCATGCATACCATTTAATAAATTTTTGATATCAAATTCCCCATTTTTTAATCCACCTGTTAAAGTACCTAAAATATCAGTAAATACTCCTGACGACATTAGAGATGTTATTGCTTCTAATGGGGAATTTTTTGTTGGATCGATCCCACTGTTTTCTAGTTTGCTAAAAATCCCTGATAATAAATTATTTTCTTTAGATTCACCAGAAAAAAATGATGAAGGTGATGATTGTGAAGAATTTATTTTATTTTTTAATATTTCTTTTGCATCTTTTGCTTCTTTATCATTAGGTTCGCAAAGAGAATAGATGTTAAGAAGATGATCCCAAATAGCATTTCTAGTTTCTTCATCAGAAACTTTAAAGATGTTATAAATATCTATATAAACACGACTTGAATAGGTTATACTTTTATTAGTAATTTTAGTTAAATCTCTTGATAATAATGCTTCTTTATTAGAAGCACAAAAGATTTTAAATGCTTCGATATGTTTATTAATAGGAGAGTCATCACTGATTTTTGTTTTAGATAATAAAAATTTGTATAGTTTTAATGCATGATATTTTTTATTAGATCCATACAAATCATAAAGTTCAATAACAAAATTAGAAATTGCTTTAAAAATTACTAAGTTAGACATTTATGTTAGAATTATAATGTTTTAAGTTATTATTTTATTTTATTTTTAGTTTTATGTTATTTGCATTAAGTTATTTTTTATAGATCGAGAACCTGATTTATTACCTTTTAATTCTAAGACATGAGCACTTATTATTTTCATGTTAAAAAGTATAGCTTCTATTATATCAGTTGTTATAATATTTTTATTAAATAATTCTTTTATTTGATTTTCTAGAGCAATAATCTTTTCACAGTGAATATTATCATTACAAATATCATTGATTTTTTGTTTATCTGATTCGAGAAGAAAATTAATTTTGTCACTGATAGAAATATTGTTTGTTTCCAAGTTTTCAATTTTTTCTGTTAAAAATTCATTCAGATCTTTTTCAATGATTTGTAACTTATTATTAATAATATTTTCTATCTTCTCAACATCTTTATTTAGTGATTCCATACCGATATTTATACATGTGTTAACACTTTTATCTATTTTTTCATCAATATTATCAGTATTTTGCTTATTTTTTGTTTCAATTTCATTAATTATTTTAGTATTTTGTTTTATCGTTTCAGCATTTTTTGTTTCAATTTCATTAATTATTTTAGTATAAACTCCGTATATAATCTCCTTGTTTTCTTGTATTTTTTTATTTATTTCATTAACAATGTTTGTATTTTTTATTTCTAAATCATGCATAATAGAAGAAACATATGTAGGTATGTTATTAACAATAATATCTTTCATAGTATTTTCAAGTGTATTAATTTTGATATCTAAGGCTTGAGATTTTATTAGATTTGTATTAATTATAGAATCTAATTTTTTATATATGTCTGAAAAATCATTAATAACAGTATCTTTATTATTTTCTATATCTTTATCACTATCTTTATCATTATTTTCTTTATCTTTGGTATTGTTTTTGTCTATTCTATTGTTTATTATTTGGAGATAATCAGATACATGTATGTTTTCATTAAAATTTTCTAATGTTTTGACTCTATTTTGTAATAATAGGTTTTCATGATTTTTTATTTCTTCTAGAGATTTATTTTCTATAATAAAATTATTTAAATTTGTTTCAAGTTCATTTATTTTTATATTTTTTTTATTATCAGATTTCGTTAACTGTATTATAGCGTTTTTCATTTTTTTATGTTTAATGTTCATAACCTTAATAGTTTCCTGTCCTTGTCTTATTTTGAAATGACTTGTCATTATTTTTATTATTATTAAAAATAATTATAATAATAAAAGTTATTTATTAAATGGTTAAGATTAACGATTCTAATTTTATTATATATAGCTTAGACACCACAGAAACTATTATAGAACGTATTGCTTCTATATATTCAACCATACCATTATATATTTATTTTGCAGATGGTCTTCCTGATGTTTTAAATAACGATACAGAAAATATTATCGCTAAAGATCTTTTAAAACAAATAAAAAATTTTGCTAAAGATAACACTAATTTTAAAGAATTATACGATTCATTGCAAGACAAACTTCCTTTAAAAGATATATTAATACCTTATGTAGTTTATAATAAATCATTCGAAGACACACCAGAAGACTTTAGGGAAGCTGTGTTATTTGTTCTACAAGAAGATCTACAATCTATTCTTTCTTCATCAAAAGAAATTGAAGATGATGAAGAAGACCTTGAGAAAGAGAAAGAGAATGAAGAAAAGGAAGAAGCAGAATCTAAGGAGGAAAGTAAGAAAAAAGAGAAGGATAGAATGAGTGATGAACGTTTAAATGTTAAAGATATATGGGATGAAAGGTTTACCGTAAAACAAAAAATCAGTGATGATATTAATAACAACAAAAAATCTTCCAAAGAAACTGAAAAATTATATAAACAATTTGACAATGCTGAAAACACAATTGTTTTTACACCTTTCGAAGTTAATAAAATTAATTTTAACCTAGTATTAGATTACCCAGATACTATCAGTTTATATGAAATTTTTAATAATATTAAACTTACGTCAGAAATACCGTTTAGCTCCATATCTAATTTTTATAAAATATTAAAAGAATTTGTCCCACCTGAAGATTGGATTGTTTCTGTTAGTGATGGTATTATTTTAAGAGTATCTGAAAAAATCGATAACCCTTCAATAGAAGATTTTACTACTATTATAATAAGTATAGAAAATAAAGAGGTTATAATAGGTATAAATACAAACATAAAAGGTACTAATAACATTGATAAAGATAAGTTTATACAAAGAATATTAGATGTTATTAACATGAGTAATATTAAAATTAGAAGGATTAATGAAAAATCTGTAAATGGATTATTTTATTTTCCTAATAAACAAATTAATTCATTTGTTCTTACAGATATGTCTCTTAATAATAAATTATTTTCAAAGTTGATATCAGTTGATGAAAGTTTAAAAACTAATAAAAAAAGTAATATTGTTTATGTTCATTTTTATTCTCAGAAAACAGGTCATATATCAATAAGTATTTCAACAAAAATTATGACAACTTTAGAATCAGAGATGCGATTTCAAGATACTAAATTATTTCCTGTTGGTAGTTATTTTATAAGAATGAAAATTACAAAAGCTGACAATGATAAATCAGTTAATGAATTTCAAAAAATTTTTTCAAAACTATTAGATATATACGATACAGAATCAATAGATATAATAAAAACATATAAAAAATATATAAAAAATTTTGGAGAAGAAGAAAAAATAGACGTGATTGATAAAAAAGCCCAGTCATTAACTAAATTAGAACCAGAAATTTTTAAATCAGGATATACTAGGCACTGTACTTCGCCTCCGATTATCGTATCTGATGATGATGTTAATTTATATCCAGAAGAGCAAGTTATGCAATTTCCAATATATGGAGAAAGTTCTACAAGAAATTATGTATGTGATAATAAAAAAGGTTTATTGTTTCCAGGTTTAAGAAAAAATAAACAATCATCATCTGAAAAATTTCCTCTTATACCATGTTGTTTCAAAAATTCAAGAGTTGATGACCCATCATATAAAAAATATTTTTATGGAGAGGTAAATGTTGAAAGCAAGATGAAAAATTATAATTTTATAAAAACTAATAAAATATGTCCCAATGATGTATTTGGATTTTTACCACCAGATATCATACAGATGTTTAAACTTATTGATGATGAACATGATTATTATAGAAAAGGTGTTTTCAGAAATAAATCAAGTTTTCTAAATTGTGTGTTAGAAGGATTATTCGATCAAACAAATATATTAGAATTGACTGAAGAAAATGAAAGGGAATCTTATTTAATCGATATTAGAAAAAAATTAAAAAAAAATAGTATAGCAGCGGCTTGTAAACAAGAAATGTATGATTATTCAGAACAAGAAATATTAAATATAATGTCTGATGAAACAAAATATCTTGATCCTAAGTTATTTGTACATGCATTAGAATTAGAATACGAATGTAATATTTACATTTTTACAAGAAATAATATGACAGGTGAATTAGTAATACCAAGACATTTACAATCATACTGTGTTACTAAAAGAAAAGTACCATCTATATTTATTTTTGAGCATATGGGAGGAGAATCTGATCATGCTCAATATCCACAATGCGAGTTAATAATTCAGCATAAAAATGCAGATGTTGAATATAATTTTGAATATACTAATGAGGTTAGTGTTGGTGTTCGACATATTTTTAATAATATGGATAAATATTATAAGTTAGATAAACAAATTAAAAATGTAGAATTAAAAGGTTTTAATTTTATAAATCAGTCGATAGATTCTTATGGTAAAACAAGAATAGTAAATGTGACTTATAGTGATAAAAAAAATGAGTCTGAAAGAAAAAGTAAAGAAAAAGAAGATATTTTGGTAACTATGAAAGTTGATTCAATACAACCAATGTTAATACCAAATATCGATAGTATAAATAAAATAGATGTAGAAAGGGCATTACTTTTTGCTGCTGATCATAATATAATAATATTATCTCAAACAATAGATGCAGATGATAAGAGTAATATTATTGAAATTAATGGAGTTTATAATAATATACATATCAGTATACCAGTATATAAAACTAGAATTGTTAATGGAATACCAGAAAAAAATAGTATTGTTTTAAAATTGGATGAACAATCAATGTTGGATGATTTTAATTATAAGAAAAAAACTGCTAGGTATATAATCGAAACAATGTTTTATTTATATTCTAAATATATATTTGAGAAAAAGAAAAATATTAGTGATAAAAGTGTATATAATTTTTTTAAAAAAAATGTAAGTATAATTCCAGATTATAATTATGGAATTATATCTAAAAATTTTAATGATAATAATATTATTGATGATAAAAATAAATTAATAGTAACATCTGAAGAAATGAGCAAACGATTGGTATATGTATTAAGAAATGAAATAACAAGAGATAAGGATAAGATAACAAATTATTATAAAAATGATATGTTACAAACATATTATCTTGATGTTTTAGAATTTGATAGAATAGGTACACAAATAATTTTAGAAGGAGTTAATGCGGTTTATAGTTGGATAAGTCAATATAATATGAATTACAATTTATCTGATGGGGTGATGCAAAAAAGTGAGCCTTATATGTTTAAAAACATTAATATAAGTAATGACATTTATATTGCACAAAATACAGATAGTGTTAATAAAGCTATTAATATTATAAAAACATGGAATGAAAAAAAAATCAATATTGGTGAAACTAATGATGAAAATAATACAGGCTTTAGTTATACATTATATGCGTATGAATCAAAGAATAATATAAAAATATATAAAATACCTGGTATAAGTACATCTATGGATATTAAAATAATAGGTTATAAAATAAATGGGGTGTCAAACTTCACAGCTTTATTAAAATTATAATATCTTATAGAGTTGACCAAAATCTAGCGTAACGTATAACGTCTACATCAGTTATTGGATTTTCTGGTATTTTTGGTAATATTTCATTGATTACATATTTTACTTCTTTATCATTTAATGTTTTCTTGCCTCCTCTGCTAGCTACATATCCTAAAAGATATGCTAATGGATTTATAAATTTTATTTTGCTTATAGAAGGAATTTTACCTTCCATTATCTCCATATCAGAATCAGATAATGAAAGAATACCATTTTCTGATAAAAAATTTATGTATTGACTTAAATTAGATGCAAATAATTCGCCAGCATCTTGAGATTTTATATTTATTTTACGTTGTAGATCAAACATACCACCAGAACCTTCAACAACAGTTCCAACATTCCCCATTCCAAGACGTCGTCCGACTCTATCAAATGCACCCATTTCTGCTTTATATTCGCTCATATTTATTAAAGTTATGATTAATAAATAAAAAATAATTTCTAACTAAGTGATAATAAGAGTTAATATTTTGTTTTATTATATATTTTTAAAACAATTTCCAAACTTATAATTAGTTTCTAAAATAATAAAAATATAAAAAACTAAAATAGAAATAATAAAAAATATGTTTTGTATCAATCGAAAATCAATTGATACAAAAATAATAAAAACAATTTCCAAACTTATAATTAGTTTCTAAAATAATAAAAAATATAAAAACAATTTCCAAACTTAAGTTCACGCTGTCAATTAGTTTCTAAAATAATAAAAATATGTTTTGTAAGTTTACTTCGTTCGATCGAAAAATAAAAGAAATAAATAATTGATTTATTATTTCTTTATTTTATTTTTAATAAAAATGTTTGACGTTATCTTAGCTACTACTAAAAAATTTGGTATTGGTTTTAAAAATAATATGCCTTTTTATGACAAAGATGAGTTAGCTATTTTCAAACAAAAAACTAACGGTAACGTATTAATAATGGGAAGAAAAACTATAGAAACATTACCTTTTCTTGAAAATCGTATTATTTATGGGGTAACAAAAAACCCAGAACTATCTGATAGTTTACAGATAAATAATAAAGTAATTTTTCTGCCAAATATTATGGAAGCTGTTGATTATGCCTTAAAAAACCATCCATATAAAAAAATATTTATTGCTGGTGGTTCCGAAATATATAATGAAGTGTTTAGACAATATGGAGACCATATAGATAAAATACATATATCTATTATGAATGACGAAAATATAATTTGTGATAAGTTTATAAATTTTTCTTATAGAAACTGCACAATTCTTGAACAACATGAAACATCTACTTTTAAACACTACGTTTTAGGAATTAATTCTTTTGGAGAAAATCAATATCTTAATGTATTGGAAAACGTATTTGAAAAAGGGTTAATAAAAAAAGGTAGAAATGGTTATACCAAATCCACTTTTACCGAACATATGAAATTTGATTTGACTAAAGGATTTCCATTAGTTACAACTAGAAAAATGTTTATCAGAGGAATTATAGAAGAATTACTTTTTTTTCTAAGAGGAGAAACAGATTCTAAAATACTTGAAGAAAAAGGTATTAAAATTTGGTCTGGTAATACATCTAGAGAATTCTTAGATTCTATTAATAAAACTGATATGAAAGAGGGTTTATTAGGAGAGATGTATGGGTATCAATTTAGATATTTTGATGCACCATATGATAAACAAACTGGTAAACCAATAAGTGATGATAATGGGTTAGATCAATTTTCTAATCTTATCAATGGGATTATTAGAGATCCTTATTCACGTAGACATCTTATGACATCTTATAATCCTAAACAAGCTGAAAATGGGTGTTTATATCCTTGTCATTCATTAATGATACAAATTTATATAGAAGATAATTTTATGGATATGTTTTGTTTCAACAGATCAGGTGATTTGTTTCACGGTATCCCTTTTAATATAGCTAGCAGTGCATTATTATTACATATAATTTGTAAAATAACCAATTACACCCCAAGATTTTTAAATATTACTGTTGGCGATGCGCATATATATGAAAGTCATTTTAAACATGCGGTTTTGCAATTAGATAGAATAGCTATAAAGTTACCAACAATCTTTATAAATAAAGAAATTACTTTAACAAATTTTCATGAGTTAAAATATGAAGATTTTGTGTTAGAAAACTATATTTCTCATCCTGCTATAAAAGCAGATATGGTTGTTTGAATTTAAAAAGATAAAGTATTGTACAAGTCTTGCTATCATAAGCGCCACACCTGATATTACAATCTTAAAGGGAAGGTGAATCAGAAGGTATAAAATGGTTATATTATAACAAATAATAATAACAAATAAAAAAATAATAAAATAAAAATTGATTAAATTTTTATTTTATTATTAATATTAAAAATGTATACAAATTTCTCAACTGAAGAAAATAATAAACTCGATGATGTTATTCGTCGTCTCGAAAATTTAAATCCTCCATATAAACAATACAAATATAATACTGTTAACCCCAATGATTATACACATTATAATAATATCAACAACTTTAATCCTAATGATAATAATATTAACAACTTTAACCCTAATGATTATAACTTTAGTATCGATAATCCTAATGATTATACAAATATTACAGAAGATGATAATAATACACCACATATCAATTTTATTGGTTGTACTAGCATGCATGAAAATCATAATAATTTTGTTCAACATGACATACCTAGTGTTACACATTTTGTTGTTACACCTAGTGTAACTTATTGTAATTGGTCAATTGAAGAACGTAAAGAAAAACTAACTGAAATAGGTAGGTATAACATGTCTGTTATTAAAAAAGATATTTTTAATTGTTTAAAAGATACCCCACTTAATCAAAACATATCCATAGTTAGTTGTAATTCTGATAAAGAATATAAATTATTGTTGGATGCACGAATATTATCTAATGACAATCCTATTTTTACAGAAGATCAATTGAAATCATTAGTAGTAAATTTAGTCACAGATCGTCTTTTACAAAGATTTCCTTGGTTAGAAAATTTAAGTCATAATGATATAAATATAATCCTATCTTTTCATGATAATATTAGAGATAATATAATTGAATCTAGTGATAACACAATTCTTAATAGTATTAATAATATTAATGGTAATAATATTAATGGTAATGCAGTTAAACCTTTTTTAAATTGGAATAATCCAAAAAATAATATTATCGAAGTAGTAAAAGACGACTTACCTAAGATAGATTTAAATTCTTTTCCAGCAATATCATCTGTTAACATAAAACCTAAAAAAACAAATTTTTATAACCCTGAATTAAATTCTAATAAAGTAACATATAATATTGCTACACCTAATAATGAAGTAACCAAATATTCAAAAGAACCTATTTTATGCAAATCTGTTTTTAGTAAAAAAACAATATGCAACGATAAAAATTGTAAATTTGCACATGATATTTATCAAATCAACACTGTTATAGAAAATGAAAATAATGAAAATGATAAAGATGATGATACCAAAAATTTACAAGATGATGATGGATTTGTTAAATATACTAATAATAAATCATTAAATAAATTGAATGTAAAAGTATTAGACATTAATGACGTCGAAAATGATTTTAAAGAAGATGCTAAAAAATATATTTATACAAAATTATGTATCTCTGTAGAAAATAACATAAAATGTAAATATGGAAATAAATGCAATTTTGCTCATTCGTTAGATGAATTGGTTGTAAATAATTGTAGATTTGGAGACAGGTGTAATAATAAATATGTTTGTAAATTTAAACATCCTTTAGAATCCAAGGAAAAGTATATTACAAGACTTAAGAAAAATAAAATAGAATATTAAATACCACCTTGTAAAATTATTAAAAATAATTGTTAATCATGTTTACTATATTAAAAATTTTTAAAGTAAAAATTTACTTTAAAAATTCTATAACATTATTCAATCTTATTTATTCTATAACATTTTCCATAATCTTTTCATAAGATTCTTTGATTGTGTTGGTAAATTGATCGTATGTATCTTTCATAAAAGCATCGCATATTCCTGACATAATAAATTTTCCGCTATGAAATACCAAAAACGTATTATATCTTTGTTTTTTTAATTTTTTTGCTTGTTCTTTTTTAGGTAATGTATCAAGATAATCACCATATGTTAATGTTCTTTTTACCCATTCATCATTTTGATAAGACATTTCCATTATTTGAAGAGATAATATGTTATCTTTTATAGGGATTTTTATATTAACACCCGTGTAACCAAATGATGTTTCTAACAAAGCTCTGTAGTTAGTTTCTTTGTTAATAAACTGTGCTAATTTTTTTCTATCAATAGTAAAAGAAACACCAAAATCAATGTTCTGCATACATTCTAAGAACATAAATTTAGGAAAAGTATCAATATCGTTATTGATAGTAAAAAAATCAGGATTATTTTTAATATAATCCCAAAAAAACAAAATACATTTCTCAGCTTGTATATGACTTTTACATCCAGTGATTTGATAAACACCATTTCCACTTACTTTGAAATTTATCAACTTTCCTTCTACTAGCATAACAATAGTGAATGAATTTCTAAAATATTTCTTTTTTCTTTTTTTTAAACATACCCCCCTTAAGCGTCCTTCAAATAAAATAGTAATAATACTGCCATCTGCAATATCTTTATTTAGTTCTACCTTCACTTCTTTTTTCTTCCTGCCTCTTTTTTTGATAGGAGCGATATAGTCAGTTATTGGAAGATAATCAACAATTTTAATTAGATTAAGATCAATGTTTGAAACAGCTACCATGGTTTTAGTTGATATCTTCTGATCTTCAAATTTTTTAAAATTAATAATTAATTCTTTGTTAAGAATTATGTTATTATTATTTTCAACAACAATGTTAATATTGTTGTTAGTAAGATTATTGTCTAAACTCATTTGTTAGTTAATAATAATTTTTCTTTAAATCATTTATTTTTTATTGTTTTATTATTTAATAAAAGATATTTTTATTAATAAATATTATTTATATGAGCGAAAATACCAAAAATAACACCTATGATAACACTATTTTAAAATCTGGTATTTTTATTCATGAAAAGATTGTGCGTATACCAAAAATAATCCATCAAACATATAAAAGTTTGGAAGAACTTCCTGAAGAATGGCAAAAAACACCGAGTTTATGGAAAAAATATCATCCGGAATGGAAATATAAGTTTTGGTCAGATAAAGATTGTGATAATCTTATATTAAAATACCCAGAATTTTTAAAAACATACCAGTCCTATAAATATGTTATACAAAAAATAGATTTGATAAGATTACTTTTTATATATGAATACGGAGGATTATATGTAGATATGGATATCATACCTCAACAAAATTTAGATTTTTTATTTGAGTTAAATAGAGATATTTATTTGGTATCATCATCATTTTCTGGATTTTTAACAAATGCTATAATAGCTGGTAAAAAAAAATCAGTGTTTATTAAAAAATGTTTAAGAGAAATGGTTATTAGAAGGAAATACCCTAGTGTAATATATACTTTTACAAAACATTCATATATAATGCATACAACTGGACCTTGGTTAATTACAGATATGCATGCTAAATATAAAGAAAAAATAAGTAATACTATATTAACAAAAGTTATATCTAAATCATGTGATGTGTGTAGCGAAAAACCATGTTCTAATTATAATGGATTAACAAAAATATTACAAGGATCGAGTTGGTTAAGCTTAGATAGCAAGATACTTATTTTTTTATATTGTAATTCTAAAAAAATATTAATAACTATTGCAGTATTAATAATAAGTTTATATATAGCATATATTTATGGTTATAAATAAAATTGAATTTAATAAAAATTAATTTTATTTTATTAAAAATGTGTATAATATGTCAGAAAAAATATGACATAAATAACTCAAAACTTGTTTGTAATTATTGTATAAATCTTGCTTTCATCCCAGACACTTTTATTAATCTTACAATACTTTATTGCGGTGGCTGTACAAGTCTCACTACTATACCATATTTTAGCAGTCTAATACAACTTTATTGTCGTAGGTGTACAAGTCTTGCTACTATTCCTAACACTCTTATTAATCTCACACATTTTGATTGCAGTGGTTGTATAAGTCTTGATACTATCCCAGACACTCTTATTAATCTCACACATTTTGATTGCAGTGGTTGTATAAGTCTTGCTACTATCCCAGATACTCTTACTAATCTCATAACACTTTATTGTAGTGATTGTACAAGTCTTGCTACTATCCCAGACACTCTTATTAATCTCACAACACTTTATTGTAGTGGTTGTACAATTGCTACTATTCCTAATACTCTTATTAATCTCACAACATTTGATTGCAGTGGTTGTATAAATCTTGTTACTATACCAGACACTCTTATTAATCTCACACAGCTTTATTGCAATTATTGTATAAATCTCACTTTTATTCCAAACACTTTTATTAATATTTTAACACTTTATTGCCGTGGTTGTACAAGTCTTACTACTATCTTAAGCTTTGCATCCGACGGAGACACTTTTATCTCTAAGGGCAAATCCGTAGGACAAGTCTATAAGACAAATGAAGTAGCGAAGCCGCAAAGCATCACATTACTTGATTGCAGTTATTGTACAAGTCTTATAAAAATACCACGTAAAATTAATCATGTAGAATGCATCGGTTGTAAATGGCTAAACCATTTTTATAATAAAAACTATGATTTTAATATAAAAAAAATAAAAATAATAAGTAGTTGGTTTAGAAAGAATCTAAAATACTTTATTTTTAAAAGATGGATAAAATCTGAAGAAGGTGTAAAATGGTTATATGATCCTAATAATATAGGTGGTAAAGTGAGTAAACTTGCAATTATGAGAAGCATGATAACATAACATTATATCAAGTAAAATTAGCTTAAGCTTTAAAAATTTAAACAATATATTATTTAAATTAATATATTTTTAATAAAAATGTCAAATATTACAGAATTAATAGATGTAAACTTGTTTAAAATTTATATTCATTCTAACGAAGAATATATTTCTAACCATATTAAAAAATATAAAGCGTTCGAACCTTACATAGGAGAAGTTTTAATAGAAATTTTTAAAAAATATAAAAATCAACAATATACATTTATAGATATTGGTGCTAATATTGGTTATTTTTCTTTATTAGCTGCTTATTTTGGATTAAATGTTATATCATTCGAACCTATTCATAAAAATTATTCATTATTTTATAATTCTATTTTACAAAATAATTTAGACCATAAAATAACTGTTTATAAAAACGCATTATATAATCACAACACAGAACTTGAATTTGTTACATCTGATTATAACATGGGTTTATGTTGTTTGAAAGATAAATCTTCCCATATTACTAATATCAGTAATATTGAAAAAATAGATGCGAAAACATTTGATTATTATTTTGAAAAAAATGATCAAAAATTATTTTATATTGTAAAAATAGATGTCGAATTAACAGAATCAGAGGTTTTAGAAGGTATGAAAAATTCTATACCTTATATCGACTGTATAATTATAGAAATAGGAGAAGATAATAAAAATTGTATAAAACAATTGAAACAATATGGGTTTATACATGCTGTTAATATAGGCCATACAGGAGACAGAAAAACTGAATTGCAAATGGATACATGTTATTTAGATAATAATAAATATTATTATGATATTGATAATGTAGACAGTTTGTTTAAATCTACTAAGCAAATAAATATAGCTGTGTTTAAAAAATTATAAAATAAGTTTTAACCATAAGTTTAAAAAATTAATTTTTGAGAGATTAAAACAAATAGAAAAAAAAAGAATAAATAAAATAACATAAATCTTACCTTTCTTATCTTGCCTGTTAATCTATTTTTAAAATATCTTATATTGGAATAATACAATACAATAAATAATAGCAAAGAATATGTAAAATATACAGAAATCATGAATAATATTGCATGTTGGTTATTAATATTTTCTATATTATTATTGGTATCACCATCTTTAATATTACTATCTTTATGCTTAAAACTATATTTATAATCATTATCAAAATTATATTTATTATCTTCATCTCCATCATTATCATTAGAATTTTCGCTACTTTCAGCTGATATTTTTTTACCTATCCCTATACCTTTTTGCATACAACTCGTAGTATTACCAAACCTATCATAACCATCAGGAAGGTTATCATTATTACCGCAATATATTTTCTCATTATCAATAGGACTGTAAGATCCTAGGTAATCAAGATCCACAGGTAAAGATTTACCTTTACCTATACCTTTACGTAAACATTGATAACGAGTTCCTAATGTTGCAGAACCATCTAGTAAACTATGATGTTCTGCGTTATTTCCACAGTAAATCATTTTTATTAAATGATCTCTTTTAAAAAAAAGAATATTTTTCTTTATTTTTATTAATAAAGAAATATGAAATTTAATGAAATAATATATTTTGTCTTAATATTTGTTATGCTTATTTTTTATCCAACATATCAACCCGTTTTAATAGGTTATATTAGTAATTTTCCTTATAGTCTTGATATTATTGCTGGTCTTATTGTTACAATATTTATTATATTATTGCATAAATTATTATTAACAATGAGACATATTGATGAAGCATATGATTACTCTGATACATCATCAATAGCTTTAAGATGTCCAGGTAAATGTAATGAGTGTGTTCCAGGCAAAAGATGTTTGGTTTAAATAAAATTGAATTAAATTATTATAATATAATCTATTATTACTAAAATGTGTATCATATGTCAGAAAAAATATAATATTAATATCAACACACTTGATTGTCTTGATTGTCGTGGTTGTACAAGTCTTACTTCTATCCCAAACACTCTTATTAATATAATAACACTTGATTGCCGTTGTTGTACAAGTCTTGCTTCTATACCAGACACTCTTATTAATATCATTATACTTAATTGCAATGGGTGTACAAGTCTTTCTAATATCCCAAACACTCTTATTACTTAATTGCAATGGTTGTACAAGTCTTTCTAATATTCCTAAATCTCTTATTAATCTCAAACATCTTTATTGCAATGGTTGTACAAGTCTTTCCAATATCCCAAATACTCTTATAAATCTCACAACACTTGATTGTATTGGTTGTACAAGTCTTGTTACTATTCCAGACACTCTTATTAATCTCACGCATCTTTATTGCAATAGGTGTATAAGTCTTACTACGATCCCAGACACTCTTGTTAGCAATCTAACGCATCTTTATTGCTATGGTTGTATAAATCTTGTTACTATACCAGACACTCTTATTAGACCGAAGGGCACGCGTAGCAAGATCACAATGCTTGATTGTAGTGGTTGTACAAGTCTTGCTACTATCCCAGATACTCTTATTAATATTATAACACTTGATTGCCGTGATTGTACAAGTCTTGCTTCTATCCCAGATACTTTTATTAATATTACATCACTTTATTGCCATGGTTGTACAAGTCTTACTATTATACCAGATATTTTTATTAATCTTATATTACTTTATTGCAGTGGTTGTACAAGTCTTATAAAAATACCACATAAAATTAATTATGTAGAATGTATCGGTTGTAAATGGATAAATCATGCTAATAATAGAAACTATAATTCTAATATAAAAAAAATAAAAATAATAAGTAGTTGGTTTAGAAAGAATCTAAAATATTTTATTTTTAAAAGATGGATTAAATCCGAGGAGGGTATAAAATGGTTATACGATCCTAACAATATAGGAGGTAAAGTGAGCAAACGTAACATTATGCAAGGCATAATGAGCTTGCAATTATGCAAAGCATAGTAACGTAACATTATACAAAGCATAAGTAACAAAATAAGTAATAAAATAATATTAAAAATTAATTAATTTTTAATAAAATTGTGTTTTAATAAATGAAAATTAAAGAAATCATATATTTTTCGTTATTGTTAATAGTATTTACTCTCTACCCCATATATCAACCTCAACTCTTATACAAAATCGGCGGAGATATTCGTGTATCTACTTTCACTGTTGCATTTATAACTGCAACGATTTTGGCTTTAGTTTTTTATTTATTATTTTATAAAGTTAAAAATGAATCTTTCATGTTTGAGGTATCAAAATATAAACAATGTCAAGGTGGTGCCTACATGCATCAAAGTGATCCAGAATTACAAAAATATTGTACCTCTCTTCCACAAGATATTATAAATAATATTAATTGCCCTAAGAATGTTGTTTATACTCCAGAAAGCAATGCATCTTGGGATAACCCTCGCTGCAATAGTGATGGTACTCCAACAAGCGATTAATAAAAATGATAAAATTGTTTTTTGAAATTGATATTTAATAAATCGTTGAATAATATTAATAAAATGTCTAAACTAAAACATAAAACTTTAAAAACCAGATTATATTACGAAAAATATAATCGATATGCTAATACAAAGAGATATTTATTTTATGGTTTGATAACATGTTTATTATTATCTTCAGAAATAATAAATAATGTTGTTAATGCTATTTTATACAAAGATAAAGCAAAGGTTAGCACGTTTTATTAAATTAAGAGAAATATGTTTGGATAGATGTGTGATAATTTAATTGATTTTATAATATATTTTTTTATAAATATATTACAACTGCTAAAATGTGTAACCAAAATAAAAATTTTGTTTTTAACTATATAAATTGTGTCTATGATTTGTTAAAAACTTCTGAACAAATCAATTTATCTTCCTTGAATAAGGAATCATTAAGACAAAGAAAAAATATCAACATACCTAAATATATTAAAAATAATGATTATGAAAAATTTTTATTATTGCAATGCAAATTCAATGTACAAAAATTATATATAAAAAATATAAGTGATATGTCAAATATTTCAAAGAATACGTTGGCTCTTATGTTTGACAATGAATTTAACGAACCAATAAATATACCAAATTGGATAAAGTCTGTGTGTTTTGGTAAAAAATATAATCAACCTAATAAACTTCCAAATTCTATAATATATATTAGTTTTGGAGAAGATTATAATCAGCCAACGGAGTTACCAAACTCAGTCAAACGTATTACATTTGATTATTTTTCTAAATATAACCAATCAACTGTATTACCAAATTCTATTATATCTATTAGATTTGGAAGTTGTTACAATCAACCTACTCCTTTATCAAATTCAATAAAACATCTTAAATTTAATCATGATTACAATCAATCAACTCCTTTACCAAATTCAATAAAACGTCTTACATTTGGTCATGATTACAATCAACCTACTCCTTTACCAAATTCAATAAAACGTCTTACATTTGGTTATGGTTACAATCAATCAACTCCTTTACCAAATTCAATAAAATATATTAAATTTGGTCATCGATATAATCAATCTACTCCTTTACCAAATTCAATAATAAATCTTATATTTGGAACATCATATAACCAATCAACAGCTTTACCAAATTCTGTAAAACTTCTTGATTTTGGAGCATTCTATAATCAACCTACTACTTTGCCAAATTCCATTGAATATCTTAATTTCAGCTATAATTCTTTATATAACCAGTCAACTATTCTACCAAACTCAATAACTCATGTTAGATTTGGTAATAAATACAATCAACCTACTCCTTTACCAAATTCAATTACTCATCTCGCTTTTGGAGTTAGCTATAATCAGTCAACTATTCTACCAAACTCGACAACGCATCTTTCTTTTAGTAAAGATTATAAATATAAACAAACAATAGATCTTCCTAAATCGTTAATTTCCTTTTCATCTGGAAAACAATTTATTCATTCATCAGATTATTACAGTAATAAATCATGTAAAACTATTAAAAAAGCCAGGGTGTAAGAACTAATAACACTTCAGATTCTATAATACAAAAAAATTAAAAGAGGAAGATTTAAGAAAGAACCTTAAAAAAAGATATTTATTTCTTTATTAAAAACATTAAAGAAATAACAACCTAATGAAAATATTTTTTATATACTTATTTTTAGTAATAACATTGATACTAATTTTTATCTATAATCATAATAACGAAAAGAAATTACAAGATGAAGAATTTATACCATTGATAAACAATAACAATTTTACTGAAAATTATAATATAGTTCAGCAACAAGAGCAAGAAATTATACCAAATTTATTTTTAGGTTCTTCATATGCTGAACAACATTATAATAATTATGACTTGGCTATTAATCTTAACTGGCCTTCTAATCATGTCCAAATAGGTAATATCATAATATCTAAATATAACAAGAATAATATCAATGAAGAATATGTAACAGTTATAGGAATAGGTATGAATGATACTGAAGAACAAGATATAATGTTTGCTATACCAACAACTAATGACTACATCAACAATGCTTTAATAAATAATAATAAAGTCATCGTGAATTGCATGGCCGGGATAAGCAGGAGTTCGACGATAATTATAGCGTATCTATTGAAATTGCATCCTGAATGGAGTGTAGATGATACTATAACTTTTGTAAAAAATAAAAGAAATATTATAAATCCTAATCCAGGTTTTATAGATCAGCTAAACAAATTAACAGCGTGAACTTAAGTTTGAAAATTGTTTTATATTTTTTGTTTTATATCAATCGAAAATCAATTGATATAAAACATTTTTATTTTATTATTTCTAAAACTAATTATAAGTTTGGAAATTGTTTATTTTGTAAGTTTACTTCGTTCAATTGATTTTCGATTAATACAAAACATTTTTATATTTTATTATTTCTATTTTAGTTTTTTATATTTTATTATTTTAGAAACTAATTATAAGTTTAGAAATTGTTTATTTTTTATTTCTAAAACTAATTAACAGCGAAGCAAATAACTTAAGTTTAGAGAAAATATTTATTCCAAAACTATTTTCAACCACCTATATTAATATTTCTAACATTACTATCTATAACACCACCCCCTCTTCCTCCTTGACATATAAATGGACAGTGTTTAGAATCATCAATAATACAATCAAGGCATGTTTTCTGATCTGTTAAAGGATAATATTTATTTGTTTTAGATCCACAGCAATATGCATCTTGTATTAGATAATTATATTTAGTGGGAAAGATTTGACCATTTTTTTCTTCATATTTATTTAATTTTTGTATACAATCCAACACATCTTTTTTAATAGTGTTGGAGTTTGGTGGACACATAGAATCATTTTCTGCAACATGATTATTAATATCATTCAAAGTATTTAATTGAGTATTGTTTAATCTTATAGTATTATTGCTTGTATTTTTGTTAGACGAAGTGTTAGACAAAGTGTTATTAGAGATGAATAATGTTATTGTGAATATTATAATACCAGTAATTAATAATATTATTTCATATTTATTTATTTTCATTTTCTTATTTCTTTATTAAAATGAAATAAAATCTAAATATTGTTTAACATTGTTGAGCAGCACATACATTTGATGGAAAAGTCACAGGATATTGTATTAATTGTGTTTCAAACCATTGACCAAAAGCAGTTAATGTCATTGGAAATGGTATAGTGCCACCACCCACAGCTGGTTCATTTAATGTAATAATACCTGTAGATATATTATAAGATCCGGCTATTGTTAAAGCTATAGCATTATATAAAAACATATATGCTAGTACTATTGCAGTTTTTGCATCACTAGGAGGCATATTATAAATTTGAGATGTAATACATGATAGTTGATTTTTTATAGATGTACCATATGTAGGTGCTATTCCTACAGCATCGCTAATTAAAATTATTGATGATGTACATAATGATCCACTAATTGGATTAGGTAATAAATTATTAATAAAATTGTATGCATTATTTAAAAGTGCTAGTTGTGCGGATGTGTAATATATCTGAATTGGATTTAATGGTGGTGATGTTGTTGATACAGTATCAACACTTGTATCAGATAATGTGGTAATTGTAAAAAATTTAATAGCAGCTTGCTCAGCTAAAGTTTGTGGTGCTTTCTTTATAAATTTTAAGTATATTACTACACCAGTGATTATTAAAATTGCTACTAAAAACAACATTAGTATTTTATTCATTTATTATTGAATAAAATATTATAATAAATTTATCCGGCATACCATTCCTTAACGTCTAAAGATTTACATTCATCTGTATTTCTAAATAAAGCTATAAATCTTCCAATATTTGATGAATATGTAAGTATAGCAAAATCAGATTTTATTAAAGTATTAATATCAGTTATCAAATTATCTATCAATTCATTCTTTATATTGATATCTAAATTATTATGGCTATCTTGATCATAACCTGTAGTTTTTTTATGGATATAATAATGATTTAATTCAGGTAATGATGATATTATTTCAGATAATGATAATATGTCATCTGTCATATAATATATATTATCTATATTTAATAATTTTGAATGATACTTAATTTCTTCAATATAAATATTAATAGGAATTGGTGTAGCTTCTATATATTTATCTCCTCTTCTAATGTGTATTCCTATATATTTTTTATTATATAATGACATGAATATAGATTTATTTTTTGGATTATATATTTTTTTTGCATATATAGATGCTTCATCATATGTATACCCATGTCTAACATCATCCCACATATTTTTTGTTTTTATATAATTAGAATCAACTAGATTAGCTATTATATGGTTCTGATCTTTTTCTATATCAATAAATGATTTGGTATTAACTATAAAATTATTATTTATATCAAAATAATGTAGCCATTTACCATCACACCATATATCATCTATAAGTATAAAATTATAATTATTTTTATTAGCATATATACATCCTGCAATCATATTATTTATATTTGATCCAAATCCAGTATGTTTAGAAAGAATATAATATATATTATTTTTATGATTATTGGTTACTGCTGTTAAATACGACTCACTATTTTTTGTTAATAAATATAACATTACTAAAATTATTAATAATAAACAAAATAATATTATAATATATTTTAAAGACATTCCAACTATTTATTTATTAATTAATTTCTTTTTAAAAATTTTTGTAATTTTTTAGGAAAAATATTATAGATATCTTTATATATAGTTCCACCATAATATATAGAAAAAAATTCTTTATCAACAATATTATTTTTTAACCATGGCTGTTGTAAAAAATTAGTATATAATATATCATCATTGTTTAGTTTAAAAATAAAATCTATACATTCTTCAAAAGATTTGAAATCATTAACATCAATATATCCAGAAAAACAATATTTTTTTATATCTGGTGCTCCTAAATATATAGGTATAGCTCCTGCTAACATCGGATTAGTTAATTTTTCAGTTATATAACCATCTATTTGCATACTTTCAAAAGCTATTACAAATTTATATGGCTCATACATTATTTTAGCATTTTTATGACCAGATATCGTGGAACTTGGTTTTTCTTTATTATAACAACTTCCTAAATTATCAACAGATAACTTATTATTTAACAATTCATAAAATTTTTTTCTGTCACTTATACCTTTTAAATTATCGTTACAATTAGAATACATAAAAGCACAAAATTTAGTTTTTTTATAAGGAGATATGTAAGGAAATGTTTTTAATAATTGTTCAGGTTCTATATTATTTTCTAAAAAAGAATATGCGCAATATGGTATATAAATAATATTGACATTTTTAGGTAACAAAGAAAAATCTTTTTTAGTAGTTAGAAGCAAATCAATATCTTTTATGTTACTTATATTATCAGGTTCTCCATCGAGAAGAATATTATATCTATTTTTCTCTGGGTTTATCCCAGAATATGTAGCTAAAAAATTAAAATAATTAGATAAAAATTTTATATCTTTTGATATAAATAATTTATCTATCAATGGAAAAGTATAATGAGTCACGTCAAATTTTTCTACACTATGATATATATATTTATAAAATAATAAAACCATTAAAATAATCAATCCTAATAATAATAATAATGAATATAACAAAGTCATTATTTATTTTTAAAAAATATAATTTATATTTATTAAAAATTCCAAATAAAATGCAAGAAATGATATCAATAGATCCTATTTCACAAAATGGAAAAGATAGAATTAATTTTTAGAAAATCCTTTAGTGATAGGTGAAAAAGGAGCTCCGGAAATTATAAAATATATGAAAAAAATTGTCTGATATCAGAACGACCAATTACATATAATTTTAATGGTACTAGAATAAATGATATACTGTTAGAACAATTTATATCTTTATGTTTTGATACTAATGATATAATAAAAAAAGAAATAATCTACATATAATGTTTACAGAATGTTGTTAAAAATTAATCAGCAGCCCACCATAACTCTCCTGAAAAAGATCCTGAAATCCAATTAATAACTTTTTTACCTGAATACATAGTTGTTGAATATTGACCAGTTGATCCGTTAAAATTAATAAGACTTCCATTAATAGTACCTCCTGATACACCATTAGCAGTAAAAATATTAGATCCTGATTGTTGATTAACAGAAATATTTCCTAAAGATGCAAAATTATTATTAATAAAACTTATCGTCCAAGATCCTTGTATATTTACTGGTACTTGTGGAACAGACGTTGCTGGAGATGTAGTTAATATAATTGATACTGGTGTAACAGTAGCTATAAGTTTACTTGTTGTTAATATTACTGGAGCAGGTGCTGAAGTTACTACAACAGGTTTATTTGTAGCTGCAATTTGTGAAGTTGTTAACATTATAGGCTTATTTGTTGTTGCAATCTGAGACGTTGTTAACATTATAGGCTTATTTGTTGTTGCAATCTGAGACGTTGTTAATACAATTGGTGCAACAGCTTGCTGGCTATTTCCACCAGACTTAAATGATAAAATCATTGATATTATCAATAATGATAAAATAACTATTCCAAATATTACCATGTAATTTTGAGTAGTCATTATATAAATATAATGACTACATTTTTTTTAAGATAATTTATTTTCAATTATTATTAAATATTTAATAAATAAATGAATAACAATATACCAATCTATGTTATTTCTTTAAAAAGAAAACCAGAACAACTAGAAAATTTTAAAAAAAATAACCCCAACTTATCCCTAAACATTATAGAAGCTGTTGATGGCATTGAAGCTACTAAAAGTTTTTCTAAACATGGCATAATTCACCATCAAACTAAAGATGGTAGATTTGGCTGTTTTTTATCTCACCTTAAAGTATTAAAAGAAATCGCTGACAAAAGTAAAGAGAATAGTAAACAAGGCGATGAAGGAAATACAGACTGGTATATTATTGCTGAAGATGATGCTTCAATAGACCCTAAGTTTTTTAACGATTGGCCTGATCTTTCTAAAGATTTAACAGATGATCAAAATGTCATCTTCCTTTCTAGAAATTGGTCTTCAGAAGATTTATCATCACCCAATAAACCCACTATTGTAGAAGTTGGTAATATATTTTTTGGTACACAGCTTTATATATTAACAAGCTTAGGTGCTAAACAGTTATTAGATATTCCTGAAATGAATGCATTTGGTACTCAACCATATGATCTAGTTTTTGGAGAACAGAAGACAAAAAAAATTTATGCTGTTCTTAATGAAAATGGTGTCGGTGGTTATAGCAAAAGTTGTTCACTTGGCGGAAGTTCTACAGAAGAAAGATATAAAAAAGAAAAATTTAATAAAGATATGATGTATAAACAAGAAGCAAAAAAATATAAATCTAATCATAGAAAAATAAACAACCATTTTTTTATATTTTTAGTATCATGGTTTATCATTTGTTGCTTAGTTTTTATAGGTTACTTAACTTTTAAAGCATTGAAATAAAAATAGAAAATTTCTAAACTTAAGTTTACTTAATTGATTTTTATAAAAATATTTTTATAATTTTTATAAAATGTGTATAATATGTCAGAAAAAATATAATATTGATAGCACAACACTTGATCGCAGTGGTTGTACAAGTCTTGTTACCATCCCAAGCTCCGCGCCCGAAGAGAACACTCAAGTCTATAAGACTTGTCTTATAGACAAGCAAGGCAATAAAGTAGCGAAGCCGCATAACAATCTTACAAGACTTGATTGTTATGGTTGTACAAGTCTTTCTAATATTCCAGATACTCTTATAAATCTTACATCACTTTATTGCTATGGTTGCACAAGTCTTGTTACAATCCCAGATACTCTTATTAATCTTACATCACTTTATTGCCATAATTGTACAAGTCTTGCTATTATCCCAGATACTCTTATAAATTTAACAACACTTGATTGCTATAGTTGTACAAGTCTTGTTACAATCCCAGATACTCTTATTAATCTTACAACACTTGATTGCAGTAGTTGTATAAGTATTTCTATACCAGACACTCTTATTAATCTTACATCACTTGTTTGCAGTCGTACAAATATTTCTACTATACCATATACTCTAATTAATCTTACATCACTTGTTTGCAGTCGTACAAATATTTCTACTATACCATATACTCTAATTAATCTTACAACACTTGATTGTCATTATATAAGTATTACTATTATCCCAGACACTCTAATTAATCTTACAACACTTGATTGCAGTCATACAAGTATTACCACTATCTCAGATACTCTAATTAATCTTACAATACTTGATTGCAGTCATACGAGTATTACCACTATCTCAGATACTCTAATTAACCCGAAGGGCACGCGTAGCAATCTTATAACACTTTCTTGTGGTTATTGTACAAGTCTTACTACTATCCCAAACACTCTTATAAATTTAACAATACTTGATTGTCATAGTTGTATAAATCTTACTAATATCCCAGACACTTTTATTAATATAATAACACTTTCTTGCTATGGATGTACAAGTCTTTCTACCATCCCAGATACCCTTATTAATCTTACAACACTCTATTGTCATAGGTGTATAAATCTTACTAATATCCCAGACACTTTTATTAATATAATAACACTTTCTTGCTATGAATGCACAAGTCTTTCTACCATCCCAGATACCCTTAATAATCTTACATCACTTTATTGTAAGAGTTGTGTAATTCTTACTATCCCAGACACTCTAATTAATCTCACAACACTTTCTTGCTATGGTTGTAAAAGTCTTATTATCATCCCAAACACTCTTATAAATTTAACAATACTTGATTGTCATAGTTGTACAAGTCTTTCTACTATCCCAGATACTTTTATAAATTTAACAAAACTTTATTGCAATGGTTGTACAACTCTTACTACTATCCCAAATACTCTTATAAATCTCATAACACTTGATTGCAGTGATTGTACAAGTATTACATCAATCCCTTCTACAGTTAATTATATATATTGTAATAATTGCAGATGGTTAAATCATAAAAATAAAAATTATGAATCTAACATACATAAATTAAAAATAATAAGTTGTTGGTTTAGAAAGAATATAAAATTTTTTATTTTTAAAAGATGGATAAAAAGCGAAAATGGTGTAAAATGGTTATACAATCCTAATAATATAGGTGGTAAAATAAGTAAAAAAAATATAGAAAAAATGTTCATGTTAATTTAATCAATTATTGTTTACCTTCTGTTAATATATGTTTAGAAATAATAAAATATTTCTAAACATTATAAAAAACTAAAATAATACCTTTAATAAACTATGTCAATAACTTTACTTCGTCACGAACAAGATTTATTTAACATTCATGAAGATATTCCTAATCCTTCCTTATCATCTGAAGGATTTTTAAAAGCAAAAGATTTAACTGGAACTTTCGACATCTGTATCATATCTCCTCTTAAAAGAACTTTAGAAACCATCAACACTTCTCAGATACAATTAACTCACAAAGAATTAAAAACATCTATTCTTAATAGAGAAATTAGACAAAATATATCAGATTTTCTTGAAGTTGAAATAACTCTTGGTGAAACAGATAATGAAACTGAAGATGAATTTTCTTCAAGAATGGTTTGTTTACGAAGAGAACTTTCAGAATATCTCAGACTTTATAAAAATATATTAGTCGTGTCACATGGTGGGGTAATTCAAGCACTAACAAATAAGATTGTTCAATATGGTGAGTTTATTAAATATATTTAATTGATTTATAAAAATATTTTTATAAATTTTATAAAATGTGTATAATTTGTAGAGATAATATAATATATAGCACAACACTTGATTGTAGTTATTGTACAAGTCTTGTTACTATCTCTAGTTACGAGCTGTATAGCATTCTAAAAACACTTGATTGTCAGGGTTGTACAAATCTTGCTACTATTTCAAATACTTTTATTAATCTTACAACACTTGATTGCAGTTGTACAAGTCTTGCTACTATTCCAGATACTCTGATTAATCTTAAAACACTTGAGTGTAGTTCTTGTACAAGTCTTGCTATTATCCCAGACACTCTTATTAATCTTACATCACTTAATTGCAGTGGTTGTACAAATCTTGCTACTATCCCAAACACTCTTATTGATATTAAAACACTTTATTGTGGTTCTTGTAAAAGTCTTTCTGCTATCCCAGACACTCTTATTAATATCACAATACTTAATTGTAATGGTTGCACAAGTATTACTACTATCCCTAAATCTCTTATTAATCTTAAACATCTTCATTGCAGTAGTTGTACAAATCTTGCTACTATCCCAGACACTCTTATTAATCTTACATCGCTTGAGTGTCAGAATTGTACAAGTCTTACTGCCATCCCCACTCTTAGCAATCTAACGACACTTTATTGTGGCTATTGTACAAGTCTTACGTCTATCTTAAGCTCAACTAAAGGAGATGTCTATAAGACTTGTTTTACAGACTTGTTTTACAGACTTGCTCTTTGTGGTAATAAGAGTAAGCAAGGCAGTAAAGTAGCGAAGCCTCATAGTAATCTTATAGAACTTTATTGTTATGGCTGTATAAGTATTGCTTCTATACCAGACACTCTTATTAATCTAACAACACTTGATTGTGATGGATGTATAAGTATTGTTACAATCCCAGACACTCTTGTTAATATAACAACACTTTATTGCCAGGGTTGTACAAGCCTTACCACTATTCCTGATACTCTTATTAATATCACAAAACTTTATTGTCAGGGTTGTACAAGTCTTATAAAAATCCCTTCTAAAATTAATTATGTAGATTGCTTTGATTGTAAATGGTTAAATCATATTAAAAATAAAAACTATGATTCTAATATAAAAAAATTAAAAATAATAAGTAGTTGGTTTAGAAAGAATATAAGATACTTCATTTTTAAAAGATGGATAAAATCAGAAGAGGGTGTAAGGTGGTTATACAACCCAAATAATATAGGTGGTAAAGCTAGTAAAATTACAATTATGAAAAGTATAACGAGCTTGCAATCATGAAAATATATATTTTAAACCAATAATTATTTTTATAATAATGTTTATCCATATTTTTAATTTGATAACAAATTAAAAAATAATTAATAATTATATTTTTTATCTACCATTAAAATTATTACTAATACGTTTATTCATCATTTGTTTCTCTATAGAAATATTTTGCGACTCTCCTCCATTTTGCATCCTATCTGGATTCGGTATTGTGCTTCTTCCTTCAAAACCTTCATTAGGTCTAATTTTATGAGAAAGTTGAACAGTCCTATCAACAATATTATCATTAACACCCATTGCTCTACTATTAGTATTCGTATTGACTGTCATTACTGGCATCTTTCTATTAAGATTATGTGTTTTTTCTATTTCAACATGTTTATGAATATTTTGAGTATGGTTTGCTGTAAAATTATATTCTGGAAGATTTTTTTCAAGAGTTATATCATCATGTATATATTTACTTCCATCACCTTTTGTTTTAGGTGCTGTATAATCAATATTCATTTTATCTTTAATATGCACCCCGCCGAGATCAGTCAATTCTTCAAGAGACATTAATTGAACATGTGATGTTGGTAAAGTATATGCTGAAACATTCATAGAGTCTTTTACATATTTATCAGTATGTAAATCATTTTGACCGCCAAAGCCATACCTACTTACATCTGCAACAGTTTGCATGCTTGGGTTTAATTTATCTTGAATAAATCTATCGGTTTCGAGATGAGTAATATTATTATAATGATTGTTAGATGTTGCATTAGTATTATATGGAGTATTGGTAATATCTTGTATATATTTATCTGTATTAAGTTGTGTAATATTATCTGTTCCATTAATAGAACTTGTATTAGAATAAACTGAAGTGTTTTGTGGATCTTGTATGATGTATTTTGAGGTGTTTAATTCACCATTGTTGTTAACATATATATTATTATTTTTACTACTTTGCGCAAATACATGCTGGTTATCTTTATTGATAAATGCTGATGATGGTTCTATATTTGTTACATTACTTCGATCTAGAGAACGAGTTCCAGAAGATATATCAGTTCTGATGATTGGGTTTTGTATTACGTACTTCAACTCAAACGGTTCGATAATTGGTTGTTGCATGATAAAAGAGGCATTTGATTTAACATCAGATTTCAATATATCTTGTTTAATCTCTTTCATGTTTTCTGGAGAGGCATCACACATAACTTTTTTTTCATAATTAGAAAAACCCTTGTTTGTCATAGCTTGTGTAAATACCCTCGGCATTCTGGATAATGGCAGGAGATCGTATTGACTCAAAATAGGAGGCCTAAAGGACCCGTCTCTAACAACACGATAAGGCAAATAAGCCTGTTTTCCATTGTTAGAAAAGACACTTGAACGCTGTCCGCCATTTGATCCATAGTTAGAGTAGTCAACTGACACCATGGGATTGACCCCGCGGGCATATTGCAAAATAGCTTCACAAGATCTTGATCCAGAGTCGTCAATCATCTCTGTTATATTACTTGTTGAGCCTACCCTATTTATCTGTCTTGTGTGAATCCCTTTAGGAGGATCTCTCAATATGTTCATATTAGTTCCCCAACTATCGACCGATGGTAAAATTACCTTAGAATTATTATTAATACAAGAATATGATAGTGACATTATTTATTATAAAATAATTTTGTTTTTAATTAATTTTTAAAACAAAATTAAAACCATCCATACACTTTGCATACATTATCGATAACATTTTTTTTAACATCCTTTTTAACCGCCAATATGATTTGTCACACCTCCACCAGGATTTCTAGGAGTTGATCCACACCATTCTGATCCATCATACTGAACTGGAAAATACACATAATTAGTTGTCCAACAGGTGAAAGAGTCTCCATTGGTACCTCCATAACCATTATCGAATTTTTTATTTAAGCCTTCTTCAGTTAACGTACAAGAAACAACATTTTTCCACGTTTCTTCATTATTTTCCAATTCGATTATTATCATTTCTTTCCAGGTAACTAAATCTTCCTCTTTTACAAGAGATTTTTCATACAATGACATTTTATTAGTTTTAAAAAAGATAAAAAATATTTATTCAATTTTTAATTGAATAAATATATTATTTAAATAAAATTATTCAAAAACTAAAGTATTCATATGAATTTTATTAAACGATATATCAATAAATATTATTACAGCGTTACCTTTAATCATTCATTGTTGTTATATTTTTTAAAATTTCATAAAAGTATTTATTTTCACAAAGTTTTAGAAAAATTAGAAGATACATCGTTTTTTGATATTATAGAATGTCCTAATGAACTTAATCATAATACACTTAAAAGTATGGATCTGTCATTTTGTAAAAAGATTACAAAAATACCAGATAGATTTTGTAATCTCGAAACACTTGAATGTATTAACACAAAAATTATACAAATACCTCATACTTTTATTAACCTTAGTTATCTTAACGTGGCACATTGTAATAACATTACTTGTATACCATCATCTTTTATCAACCTTATTTATCTTAATATATCACATTGTAAAAAAATTGATACACTATCTAAAACCTATATTAATTTAACAGATCTTAACTGCTCGTATTGTCCAATTGCATCATTACCTGACAATTTTAGTAATCTTAAATTACTTGATTGTTCAGGATGTGACAATATTACAGAAATTTCTAAAAATTACATAAATCTTACTAGGATTTACTGTACTGATTGTCCAAAAATTACAAGTATTGACATATATAGTAAACTAGAAACACTTAATTGTTCATATTGTCATAACCTTACTAACCTTATTGATAGTAATAATACAAATAAACTTTCAATTATATGTTGTGCGGATTGTCCAAACTTAATGAATATTCCCACAACATTTATTGCTCTTAAAACACTTTATTGTGCATCTTGTCCAAAAATAACAGAAATATCTAGTAATTTTATTAATATTAGAACACTCTGTATTAGAGATTGTAGAAATATTTTATCTATACCTTATAATCTTACTAATCTTACAGAACTTGATTGTTCTTTTTGTGAAAACTTAAAGTGTATTGATATTGATGAATTTAGCAACTTTTACAGCAATCTTACATTACTCAATTGCTCTTATTCAAGAAATATAATAAAAATACCTTCTATTTCAACATCACCAATAAATTTATTAAAAATAATAAATAATGGATTAGAATGGCTTGATAAAAAACTTGATATTAATGTTTTAATAAAATTTTATTACCCTAGTAAATTCAATATAACAGATTGTGTATGGCTTAATCATCCTGATAATAAAGATTATGAATCTAATATACAAAAACTAAAGATACTACAACACTGGTTCAAGAAAACTTTTAAATACAGAATATTTAAAAGATGGATAAAATCTGAAGATGGTGTGAAATGGATTTATCATCCTGATAATATTGGTGGTAAATTGAGTAAATATAACATTATGCAAAGTATAATGAGCTTGCAATAATGTAATAAACAAAAATTATTAATATTTATTTTTATCCATAAAGTACCAAACAAAAATTCAGTTAGTAAATAATCTTTGTATATTTTTAATGTTACCACTAGTTAAAAAATTATTATCTTTATAAGCACTTTCAATAACACCTTTAGCTATTATAAATATTTTTTAATTGATTTTAAATAAATTATTATTTATTTTTATATTTATTTAACATGTAAGCAGGTAATGTTATAGGCCATAAAGCACCAACACATAATCCACATATTGATCCAAGGCAACAATCTATGTACGAAGATCTATATGGAATATTTTTAGATATGGTTAAAAAATCGTTACCAAAATATGCACTTCCAGTAATACTTCCAACTATTGAAGGTACAAAAATAAGTTTTTTATTAAAAAATTTAATTTTTTATTAAATCAATTAAAATAATACTTTATAAGTATCGTTATTTCCAATATCCATTTTTTCATTTTTAAGAAACATCATTAACCACTCTTTATTAAATTTGCTTGTCGTATTAATGATATTAATATCAAAAAAATTTGGCTTTATTAAAATAGCTCCTGTAGAACATATCATTTTTGTTGGATTCTTACTACTTGCTTCTACAAGATTCTCTATCAAATCTTTTCCATATACATAATCATTATCTAAACATATTATCTTTGTATCTGCATTTCCTTCTCTTAATAATGTTGGTATAAGATTAGAACCATATCCATAATCTTTTTTAATGTTAAAAACACTTATGATATCCTTATAACAATTATTTTTTTCCAAGTTTTGTGTGCTAACATCGTCATCAATATTTGGTATATTCCAGGCTATTTGATTAACTTTTACTGTTTGATCAAGTATAGAATTTATTGTAGGTCTTATTTTATCATGTTTTAAAATATTTGCTGGTGTTGATAAACTTACCACAACCTTGTTATTTTTATCAGCAGGTTCAAGAGTATTGTAGCTATTTATATAAGGTTTAGATTTAGAAAAACGTAAAGAAACATATCTAATAATACCAAAATAAGTAAGTAATATATATATTATAGACACTATAGTTAACACCAAAGAAATAATTAATAATGTTTTTTTAGTCATTTTTATTATTAGATTTTAAAAAGTTATTATATTTCTAAATAAAAATTGATTTAATAAAAAGTTATTATTATTTTTTATAAATCGAAACCATATTTACAATATGACAACAAACATTAATTTTGAAAACCAATTTGATAATGAGTTGAATGATGATGTGCCAGATTTAGAAAAAAATATTGGATAAATATTGATAGAAAAGATTGTGGTATCACACTATTAATGAAAAGTGTATTAATATATCATAAAAATCCAGATATTTTTAACAAACTTATACACTCTTTTAAAAATGATGACGAAGAAACCAAACAATATGTAAATAAAACAACAGAAAATATGAAATATACTGTGTTAATGTTAACATGTGAAAATAGTAGGATACTTCATTCTGAAAATATAATAGAAATTTTAATAAAATTTGGTGCTAATATTAATGCACAAAATATAAACTTTGATACACCATTAATAATGTCTGTTGATTACAGTAGCAGAACATCTACCTTAAATACTGTTAAAATTTTATTAAAAAATAACGCTGATGTTAATTTAAAAAATGAAGGTGGTCATGCTCCATTAATATTTTCTTTTAATACAAGTTGCGATGAAAATATTACTAAATTATTATTAGATAATGGCGCTTATGTTGTAAGTGATTCAATCGAGTGTAATAAAATTATAAGAGAAAATATGATTATAACTAGGCTAATAAATATTATGGATGCCAGAATAAATGAATTAACACAGATAAAAGGCATCTCTGAACAAGAGATCATTAGTTCTCATGTACTACAATATGTATAAATGACTAATTTAATTATTGATAACAAAGAACATTCTTAGTCTTCAAAAGAAGATTGAAAAACAATATATCTAATACCATCCATATATTTTGCTAATATGACCATCACAATTTGTTTGAACATTTAACCTATATTGATTATAATCTTTTTTGTATATCATATTTGATTCTAAATCTTTATCGTACGGTATACTGTACTCTTCATCTAAGTCTATTTGCGAACATCTCCTTAATTTATAACCAAATATATTAAATATTTTTTTGATAACACAAAAATAGGCACAAAATATAACAGCAATATATTGATTAACACGAATATATTTTTTCATAATAATATTTATATTTTCGTAATATCTTTTTATTATTTCAATTAAATCTTTAAGTTATTTTAGCATTAAATTTATAATATTTTTATTACAAATTTAAAACAATTCCTTTTTTAATAAAAATGTATGAATGTAAAAATTGCAATAAACAATACAGTACTCAAAAAAAATATTTAGAGCATATGGAAGACTGTGAAGATAAACATGATTATGATAATTATGATGGATCAATAAATAAATCCGTCGATAGATCTATAAATCATTCTATCGACCATTCTATCAATAAATCTATCAATAGATCTGAAAAACCTTCTTCTTCTCATAATCATACAAAATCTTTAGACTTTGACGCATTAGATACATATATTAGTAATCAATCTCAACTATCTGATAGCCCTGTTGGTAAAGCTAAAACAATAGATCTTAAAAATAGAACTATTAAAACCGCTTCATCCTTCTCTTCTTCTTCTGATAAATCCAAATCTACAGATATAAGAACCAGAACTATAAAACCAACCCCAAAAAATATCAAAAAAAATATTGATGAATCATTGGATAAATCTATCGATAAATCAATGGATAAATCTGTAAATAAGTCTACATCAAAACGTAGCTCAACAACTTCTGTTCTAGAAATAGATTCTAATTTTTTAAACAAAGATGACCTCATCGAAAAACTTATGAAAGATAAAATAAAACTAAAAACTGAACTAAAACGCTTCGCAACAGAATTCAAAAATACCCTAGAAGACAAGAACAATGAACTCTTTAAAATTCAATCTTACTTTAAATCCCAAATTGATTCCCTTAAAGAAGAAAGAGAACATATTTCAACTGAATTAGAACTCTCAAAAAGAAATAATTTTAACGACAAAGAAGAAATCAGAAAAGAGTTTTTAAGAAGAACCCAAATTATACAAGCAGAATCTGAACGTAATACAGTACCTAATGAAATTGTCATAAAACTTCAACATAGACTCCAAGAACTCATCAACGAAAAAAATAACATACAAATATACACCTCTCAACAACTCTCTGAAAAAGAAAACAGACTCTCACAAGAACTCTCCGAAGAAAAGAAAAAGTTTAAAGACTCTCTCGAACTAGAAATCAACGAATTTAGAAAAATCATTAAATCCCATCAAGACGAAAAAGATAACCTAAAATCTTTATACGAAACTGATAAAGAACAATCCATAACTAACATAAAAAATGAATACACTTCCACTATCAGACGCTTAGAACACACTAGAACTATCCTAGAAAAACAAAATGAATCTCAACAAGCAGAACACGAAAGACTTATCGCTAAACATGTCAGCGATATTAAAGAATTAAAGAAAAATCATGATCAAGAACTATTAAACATCAAAGATTCTTATAACAGTACCTTACAAGATTATACTCAATCAGCAGAAAGGAAACATAGAGATTATGAACAAAAAATTGCAAAATTAAAAACAGAACATGAAAATAATATAGTATCTGTTACCACACAAAAAGAAAAATCTTTCAACAATAAACTCTCTTTTGCTCAAACAGAACATGCAACAAAAATTAATGAACTTGAACAAATTATTGCCAATCATAAACACGATCTCGCCAATAACGAAAAAAAATTAAATAAAATTAATAACGAAACAATTCTTTCTCTAAAAGAAGAACATGCCACCAAAATAACAGACTTAGAAAAACTTATTTTTACCCTTAAAAATGACATCTCTTTCCAAGAAAAAAATATTTCAACACAAGAAAAAAACTTACAAAAAATACATTCAACAAAAATAGAATCCTTACAAGAAGAACACCACAACAAAATTTCTTCTTTAGAAAAAATTATTTCAACACAGAAAAATGAGATCCTCAATAATGAAAAAAATATTCTAAAATCTGAAAAAGAATTATCCGACAACCATACCAATGAAATAAAAAATATTTATACTCTTTTTCACTCAAAAGAAGAAGAATATAAAATCATCATTAAACATAAAAACGATGATATTTTTCACCTTGAAAAAATAAACAATAATCTTTTAGTAGATCTCACCAATATTAAACAAAACTCTTCTGAACAAAAAAACAACTTTGAACAATTAAAATTAAATCATATTGAAAAAATTAATTCCACTAAAGAATTCTACGAACAAAAAATTAAAGATAATGAAAACACTTTACAAACTTTAAAAACTCAATATAACACTAATCTAAAAACCATTAGTGACCTTAAGAAAGAAAAAACAGATATATCAACATCCCTTTCTTCATTAAAAACCAAATTTGATGAAAAAGAAAAAGAAAATTACATGTTTTCCCACAGAATTACAACTCTTGATAATACCATAAAAGATTTAGAAACTAAATCAAAAACAGACACTGAAACCATAAAAACTCATGAATTTAAAATAAGAGATCTGAAAACCAACATAGATAAATTAAATACTACTATAGCAACTCAAATGGCTGATATTGCTTCACATCATGGTAAAATTGAAAGCATGAATAACATACAAAGACAAAAATACGACCGTCTTGAAAAACAACATCTTTCAGATTTAGCAGAAAAACAAAAATCTCACGAGAAAATATTAGAAGATGAGAAAAACACTCTGTCTAAAGAAAATGATAACAATAAGAAAAAATATCAAGAAAAAGTTAAGGATTATGAACAACATCTTAAGGAAGAACATGATAAATTAGTAGCAGAAAATTTAAAAGAAATAGACAATATGAAAACTGAAATAACTAAAAGAGAATTTAATATGTATGCACAGCTTACATTAGCAGAAAATACTAAAACAGAGTTACTTAATCAGTTAAATATCCTTCAGAAACAAAATAATGATTATGAAAAAGAAACATCCAAATACTCTAAAGATTTATTAACTTCAAACGAAAATTTAAAAAAATTACAAAATGATTATGATCAATTACAAAAATATTCTGATACCACTGAAAACGACATATCTATTTTAAAACATAAAATCAAAGATCTTGAAAAAAATATAGTTTCTCTCAAAGAAGAAAATAAAAATAATCTAACTCCCATAAAAGAGTTAAAAACATCTATAGAAAATCACCAAGACACTATCAGGAAATTATCAAAAACTATCGAAGATTATGAAAGAAACATTCAATCTGAAAAAACAAATAATGAAAATCTACAAAAAAATTATAACCTTATAAAAGAAAACTATAATTCTCTCAACATAAGATACCTTGATAATTTTAAAAAACTACAAGAAAAAACTGACAGTGCTAATGATATTATCATCTCTTTAAATCAAGAAAAATTATTAAAAGAACAATCTCTAAAAGAATATGAAAATCTTAAACAATACCTAAATAATAAAGAATTATCTATAAATGATCTAAAACAGATGCTAACTGATTCTAATAACAAATATCTTGAATTATCTGAAATACTCCAAAAAGAAAAAGAAAAGGTGAAAGAATACGAAACTTTTAAAGTTCTTTCTGATTCTATAAAAAGCAAAGCTGATTCTTCCCAAATAGAACTAAAACAAGAAATTAATAAACTAAAAACAACAATTAACACAAATGAAGAAACTATACAAAGATCACAGAATACTTTATCTAAAACACAAGCAGAATGTGAAAAACATAAAACAAAATGCGAAAATCTTTTTGCTACTGTTGAAGATCTTAAAAAAGAATTTAGGGAAAAGAATATAAAAATAGAAGAGGTTACTACTAAATTAAATAATGAGGTTTTATCAAAACAAAAAATCAATGAAGAAAAAGAAAAAATAAAAGGTGAGTACAACACTTTAAAATTAAAGATAGAAGAACATAAAAAAGAAATAACAGATAAGAATAAACAAATTCTAGAAATATCTACTAAACTAGCAGAAAAAGAAAAAAGTTTTACATATATTGAAAACAGTAGTAAAAATAATATTGCTTCTTATATCAAAAAAGAACAAAATAATATAAAAATTTATGAAACAAAAATAGAAGAATTAAATAACACTATAAAAAAACTGGAAGAAACCATTACCCATTATCAAACAGGTTCCCTCCTTATGTCTACAGAATTGAAAAATAAAATAAATGATCAGCAAGTGTCATTCAATATACATCTAGATAACCTAAAAATTGAAAAAGCGTTAAAAAATGATAAAATATCTCAGTTAGAAAAAGAGATAATAGAAATAAAGAAAGAGAAAATGATTGAAAAACATAATCTTGAAAAGCAAATGGAAAGTAATACTATAAAGTATAATTTTAAAATATGTGAATTAGAAGAAAAATTAAAAAATATTCCTGAAATAGATGAAAAGGTGAAAACAGTAATAGAAAATTTCAATAAACAAATAGAAACTATTAAAGAGGAACATACTAATAAAATAAAACGTAATAAAGAGTTATTAATTTTTAAGACAGCTGAATTATTAGAAAAAGAAAATATTATAAAAAATTTAACTAACGAATTAAAAATCACTAAAGATGAACTTGTTAAAAAAATGACACAGTTGGTAAATGATCATAAAATAGTTGTGGATTCTATGACTTTAGAAAATAAAAAATGTTTAGAAAAATTGATATATTATGAAAAAGAGGTGTTAACACTAAAATTAAGTTTTAAATCTAAAACAGATGAACAAATGAAGGAAAAAGAAAACATTATTTTCAAGTTACAAGATGAATTAAAAAATATTAGTAATGATTTAGAAAAATTTAAAAAAGATTCATATAATGCCCAAACATCTGATAAAAATGGTTTTGTTATTGCTTTAAACTCTCTGCAAAAAGAAAAGGATGATATTATTACTAAACAGAAACAAGAGTTAAGGCAAATAAGAACAGACTTTGATAAAAATAAAACAGAATATGAAAATATGTTGGAAAAACATAAAAAAGAGGCTTGTAGTATTCTTAATAAAGTGACTATTGATTCTAAAACAGAGAAGGATGTTATTACAGAAAAGTTGAATAATGAAATAAAAATGTTAAAAATAGAAATAAATAAATTGAATGATAGTCATGAAGCAGACTTGATAGAAAAGAAAAAGGATATTGGTACTGGGTTTCATAAAACTGTGCAAGAGTTAAACAGTGATAAAATGAAATTAACAAAAGAGTTAGCAGATACCAAAGAAGCTTTAAGAAAACTACAGGTATTTTCAGAAACTACACATAATAATTTAAAAGTTAAATTTGCTGCAGATGTACAAAGTCTTGTTCAAAAAAATAAAGATCTTGAAAAAACATGTGTTGAGAAAGTAAAAGCTGTTCAAACAGATGATGAAAACAATGCAAAATTAAAAAAAATGAGATCTGAAATGTTAGAAGCATTAAGAGCGCAAAAAGCTGAAAATATGACTTTGTTAGGTAAATATACAAAACTAGAAGAAGAATCTAAGAAAAAAGATATAAGTGTTGATGATATGAAGAAAGAAGTAGAGAGAATTACTGCAGAAGTGGAAAGAAAAGATAAAAGAATTAATGACTTAGAAAATTTAATGGTGCAAAGCGTTGTTAATTCTAAAAAAGAATAAATGATAAAACAGGAAAATAGAAATAATTTCTAAACTTATTATTAGTTTCTAAAAAATAATAAAACTAAAATATAAAAATATGTTTTGTATCAATCGAAAATCAATTGATACAAAATAAAAAATATAAAATAATTTCTAAACTTATTATTAGTTTCTAAAAAATAATAAAACTAAAATATAAAAATATGTTTTGTATCAATCGAAAATCAATTGATACAAAATAAAAAATATAAAATAATTTCTAAACTTATTATTAGTTTCTAAAATAATAAAACTAAAATAAAAAATATGTTTTGTATCAATCGAAAATCAATTGATACAAAATAAAAATATAAAATAATTTCTAAACTTAAGTTTACGTTGTTAATTAATTTCTAAAATAAAACTAAAATACAAAATAATAATTAATTAAATTACCTTAAGAACTGTATCATGTCCTCTTGATACAATAATATAACCAATCTTTATAAATCTTTCTATAACATTATCAACATCTATTACAGACGTAAGATGATTACTTTCAAATGTTATTTGTTTTGGATAATAATTCTTAGGTTTATCACCAAGATAATCAAGAAATCCATTTAATATAACACAATCATGTCCTTCGGTATCAATTTTTAAATGTCCTATCCCAGCCACATTATTTGTCTCTAAGAGGTCTTTTATAGAAATAAGGTCAACAGATCTTGTTTCGAATAAATGCTTATATGATTCTATAACTGCTGGATGATAATTGCCTATAGAATTACACCCCTTAAAGTATTGTGGTAAGTTATCTATTTCATCAATCACTTTTGGCGGAACAAAATAAATATCTATCTTATTAGTTGTTGGATACGCTGTTATTGCTTTACATATTTTTATAACATTTTTCTTATTAGGTAATTGATCTAAATAAAAATCTAAAGGTTCTACTGATATTCCTACAGTGTTATCATCAGCTAATTCAATAAGTGTATCATAATTACTTGTACCAATTTCTATAAAATCATAGTTAGTCATTTTATAGAAATTAAAATTAGTTTTAAATAAAAATTAAACTTATTTATATTTATTTCTCTTAAAACTAATTTAAAGTTTATTGTATGATTATATAAATGGCGTCTAACGATTTGAATACACACATGAATAGTGATATATTAAAACCATTATTAAAAACTCCACTTCTTGATCATACTGGTCGACCTGAATATTATGGAGATGAATCATATAAAAATTATCCTGAATGGATGCATCAATTTATAATCAAGTATGATGGCTGCATGAGCACATTTATTGGATCGTGGAGAGGAACTGGTATCTTAGTATTACATGATTCTCTATTATGTACACCAGAAGGTGAAACTTATATAAATGGTATTAAGGTTGATTTTAACAATATTTCTACATTAGAAAAAAGAGTTCAGCAGTTAGAGCAAACTCTAAGTAAATATGAAAATATATTATCTCATATGTTATCAGTATCAACATCATGTTAAATTTTTTAATTAAAACTACCTTAAGTTATTTCATTTTCTAAAGTAATCACCTTTATAAAACAACATTATTCTAATAATAATGTGTAAGGACCAATTTATTACTGTATATATTGTAAAATATTTTTCTTACTCACTTTACCACCTATATTATATGGATTATATAACCATTTTATACCTTCTTCACTTTTTATCCATCTTTTAAAAATAAAAAATTTTATATTCTTTCTAAACCAATAATTTATTATATTTATTTTTTGTAGGTTAGATTCATAATTTTTGTTACTGATATGATTTAACCACCTACAACTATCGTCAGCACACACATAATTAATTTTAGATGGTATTTTTATAAGACTTGTACAACCCTGGCAATAAAGTGTTGCAATATTAATAAGAGTTTCAGGAATAGAAGTAAGACTTGTACAATCAAAGCAAAAAAGTGATGTAAGATTAATAAGAGTATTAGGAATAGTAGTAAGACTAGTGCAACTACAGTCAAGTCTTGTAAGATTAATAAGAGTTTCAGGTATAGTAGCAAGACTTGTACAATTGTGACAATAAAGTGTTGTAAGATTGATAAGAGTGTCAGGAATAACAAGTATTGTACATCTATTACAAGAAAGTGTTATGAGATTAATAAATGTATCAGGAATAGTAGTAAAATTTGTACAACCATGGCAATAAAGTGTTGTAAGATTAACAAAAGTGTCCGGGATAGAAGTAAGACTTGTACAATTCCTGCAATCAAGTGTTGTAAGATTTACAAGAGTAAGTTTAACTGTTATAAGAAATATTCTAAATTTATTTTAAATTTTTATTTATTTGAAATATTTTATTCTGAAAATCATTACTTAAAAACAAAGGTATTTTTCAAAAATAATATGGATGGAAAAAAATTCTTATGTAGAAAAGATACAGAAAAATACTTCAGAATATCAAAAGATACCTTGTTTTCATGGGAAAGAGACGGTCTTATCGACTATCTTAGAACTAAACCGCTTACTGGCCATAAGCGATACGATGTCTATTCATATAAAGGAATCGTGTCAACACCAAAACAATGTAACACAACCACCCCAGACACAAATAAACAAAAAAGAAAAATCTGTTATTGTAGAGTCTCTACAAGAAGCCAGTCTAATGACCTTGATAGACAAATCGAATCAATGCAAAAATTATTTCCAGGATATACGATTATCAAGGACTTTGGGTCTGGGATTAACTTCAAAAGACAAGGTCTTCTCTCATTACTCGATGGAGCAATTGAAGGAACTATCGAATCGATTGTGGTTTCCCACAGAGATAGACTTACTAGATTCGGATTCGAATTGTTTGAATGGTTGTTTAACAAACATGGAGTCTCACTCGTGGTTCTCGAACAGACAGTTGGTAGTAAAGAACATGAATTGTGTCAAGACATGCTTGCCATCATGCACGTCTTTTCTTGTAGAGCAAACGGATCAAGAAGATATAAAAAAAAAGGAGAAACAGAAGGAGGAAAAACAGAAGTTAGAAATGATTCTTCAAAAGAAGAGAACTGAAGACGATGAAAAGGCCATTATAAAAATAAACTTTGAAAATCATCCTCATCTTTTTAATTCTGATGGATCTAGAAGAATTAGATTTATTTGTGATTATAAAGAAACTAGAATTATAAATGGTGTTACTTATGGTATAAATTGTTTTTATATATCTGAAAAGTCTGAATGTAGATGTATCTATCATAAAAATTTAGAACAAAAGAAATTTGATCTTATTTGGACAAACTATTGTGAATCTATCATAAAAAAACAAGGCACTGGTGTTACACCAGCTGAAACTAGAAAAGGTTTACAATGTGGTAAATTTATACAAGAAAATGAAAAATTTTGTAAACCTCATATAAAAACTCAAGATAAACCTACAACAAATTTAAGATGTGTGAAAGTCAGAGCTCTTCCTAATAAGGAAACAAGAAAACTTTTAGATAAATTTTTTGGTGCAAATAGAAAAATTTATAATACATTGGTTGAAAAGGATATTATCCATGAATTTAATAAAGACAATTTCACAACAGAAGATAAAAATAGTTTTGAATCTACTTATAAAAATAAATATATTACAAATGGTTTTTCAAATGGATTGGAATCTATATCTCATATCCCTAAAGATGTTAGAGCAGATAGTGTGAATGAATATTTCACAGCATGTTCAAATGCTTATAATATATATTTGGATAAAATTAAATCTGAAGAATGGAAAAAAGATAATATAGTGAATTATACAAAAAAAACTATTAAATTCCCTGAAATGAAATTTAAATTAAAAAGAGAACAACAATCTATTTGTTTACAAAGTAGATTTACAAAGGTAATAAAAAAAGATAGTACATCTTTTGTTAAAAAGAATATCTTTAACGAATTAAAAAATGAAGATGATGAAATAAAAAATACCAGTGATATTTTTATAGAAGTATATCCTCGTACATTACCTGCTATAAAATTACATAATCGATGTAAACGTAATAAAACTCTTCAAAAAATTTTAAATGATGATATAAAATATGATTATAAATTAATAAAAACTAAAACTAACAAATATTATTTTTGTTTTGTATATTCAGCTGAAATACAAATAAATACATCAAAGATGCAAATGGCATTTGATGGCGGGATTGATAAATTTTATACTGGTTATTCACCGCAAGGAAAAATAATAGAATATGGTTGTCAAACTGGAAAACATATAACTATATGGCAAGACGAGATAAAAACTTTAAATAAAAAATGTTTTAATAAACATCCTTATAAAGCTTCTGTTAAAGATATTAAGAAAAAGGATAAAAAAGATGGTAAAATAAGATATATAAATAAAAAAATAAACAATAATTATGTTCTTACAAAATCAAAAAAAGATAAATCATCAACAAGAAAATATAGACTTTTATTACAAGAGAAATTACAGAATCGAATAAATGATTTGCATTTTAAAACTGCACATGATATGTGTACAACAAATAATGTGGTGATAGTACCACATTTCGGAGTAAAAAATATGATAAAAAAGAAAAAGAATAAAAAAATAGGAGAAAAAGATCTCCCTTCATGTGTAAAAAGAACAATGTTAACATTGTCACATGGAAAATTTAGAAATCGTCTGATATCCAAAGGTTTGATTTCTGGATGTACTGTAATAATACCACCAAATGAACGATTAACAACAAAAACATGTGGTATATGTTTCAAAAAAATTGAAGGTATAGGTGCAAGTAAGATTGTTTACTGTCCTAATTGCGATCTTAAAACTGGTAGAGATCACGGAGCACCGAGATTAATTTTTTTAAGACAAATAAAAATTATAGATACATAATTAACTACTATTAATGCGACAATAAAAGTAGTTTCTTAATGGTACATTTTAATTATCATCTGTTTTCATTGTATTTCAGAATGATTTATGTACAAAAATGTCAGCGTGTGCGGAATAGAAACGAGATTTGCACAATCAAAACAATAAAGTGTTGTAAGATTACCAAAAGTGTCCGGAATAGAAGTAAGACTTGTACAACGGCAATCAAGTATTATGCTATTTATATTATATTGTTTTTTACAAATTATACACATTTTTAATAAATTTATTTTTATTAAAAAAATAAATTCAATTTTTAATAAATATTAACAAAGATGGATAATGGTTGGAATTACTATCATGAAAATTTATTAAAAAAATGGAGCGAACAGGTAAAAACCTATAGTCTCTTACATTTACTTTCCGCAGATTATTACGCAAACCTTGAAAAAAAATTAGGAATACCTCTCATACTTCTTGGCGCTATCACATCGTCAATGATATTTTTATTCGGTCAAAATGCTAATATGGTTTATGTTAATGGTGCTTTATCAATGTTACTCACTATAATGATAAGTGTCAATAATTTTTTATCTGCCTCTGAGAAACATGGGAAACATAGGATTTCTGCAAATAAATATCAAACTATCTCATTAAATATCGATACACTACTATCTTTCCCTAGAGAAAATAGAACAGAGAAACCTGAAATGTTTATAACAGATATTAAAAGCACTATTATAGACATTAGAACAAATTCTCCAGATGTTGTATCTTTTATTATTAAAGAATATATACACAAACTCGATAAATCTTTAGTCACAACAAGAACAAAAATTTATAAAAAATCCATAAATGATAACTACACCAAAGGAGACTACTCCCAAGATACCGAAAGTAACGCTAATGAAAAAAAAGATATAAAATTACGTAGTAAATATATAACCAGTCAAGCATTTAACCCAACCCCAAAACAAATTAGTAACAATAATTGCGACGGTAGAACCGAATTTACTGATTGTAAAAATAATTCTACTTATTTTACTCCCCCTAACATAATATTACAGCAAAATACAACACCTCCTAGTGAGTCTGCATGTATAGGTAAATCAGATTCAGAGTCGGAAATGATTACAATATTAACAACAGATCATAATAATGATATTAATGAAAATAAAACAGAACCTAATAATAGAAACCAAGATCAGCAAAGTGCAACAATAACTAATAAAAGCAATATAGAAACCCATAGAGAAAATGATATAAACATTACTAATAAAATAGAAACACATCACACAAGCGAATTAACAGAAAATTATACTGCAGATCACCACCGAGAATCAACAAACTTAAATAAAAATAATTTAACAATAACTTTGCCATCCGGGCGCAGGAATTCTTTCAGATTAAAAAGTCCTGTGAAACACCTGTCGACTGACTTCAACAGCAACGAGGATATCTTAAGAATTACAAATAGATTAAAAAATAATGAACCATTTTCAGCAGGTGTTGATAGCGATGTTGAACCAAACACAGCAAAATAAATAATAGTTTTCGATTTTATATGTATTTAAAATTTTTTATAGAATAAAATATGGTTCAAAAATTATTTATAAAATATATTATTTAAAAACTAATCCATAATCATATAGTATATAATAATCTTACAGTATGAACAAAAATAATCCTATAATCGACGAATATATGACTCCTGAGAAAGCCTCAGCGTTTTTGAAAGTGTCAAAAACTACTTTAATTAATTGGGAAAAAGATGGAAAATTATCAAGCTTAAGAACTACTGGTGGACACCGTAGATATAAAAAATATGATTTAGCAAAACTATCAGATAAATCTTTAGGAAAGAATTTTTGCTATTGTAGAGTTTCCACTAAAGGTCATATTGACGAACTTGATAAACAAATAGAATTTTTTAAAACTAATTACCCTTCTCACATCATTATCTCTGACATAGGTTCTGCTGTAGATTTTGAACGTCAGGGTTTTAATATTCTTCTACAACATATCACAAATGGAAATATTGCAGAATTAGTTATACATAATAAAGACACGCTTTGTAGTATCGGCTATAATTTTATAGAAACCTTAATAAAAAATTGCTCAAAAGGTAATATTGTTATTCTTAATGATAATGAATCTCTTCCAGCCTATGAAGCTGTAAAAGATTTGAACTCAATGGTTAACATTTTTGCATCAAAATTATCGATTCTTGATAGCACTAGAATCAAAAAATCTATCAAAGATTGCTTAAATGACAAAGAAGAAGACAAACAGACTAATGGTCAAACGAAAGAAAAATATGTAAGTGACATTGATGATATTAGCAAAACAGTGGATATTAATGAGGAAAATAGGAAAATTATTGATAGAATGGATAACGAAGTTGATTAAAAACAAACAAACATTAAATAAATTATTTTAATAAAGTTAATAAGAACTTTATTAAAATATCATGCAAATTTACTATTTATTAAAAACTAATAGAAATAAATGGTTTTGTGGTACCATCAATACAACTATATTTTGCCCCTATGCAAACATTACTAAGTAAACTATTATTACTGTTAAGACCGATACCAAAACTTAAATTTTTTCGTGTTGATGTTCTGATAGAAAAAAATCCTTTATCATTATTCCAATCTTTAGAATGTTGACTGATATTAATATATTTACGAAATTCTCCTGCTAACGAATTAGCATTAATATTAATACTTGCTACACCACTTATTGTATCTGTTAAAGCTATTTCTGCACTTGTTGATGTTGCACATGGATTGAAATAAAAATTTTTAATGTAAGGATACTCTTGTATGGTAGTTGGTGCAAGAATTGGAGTAATAAGTTTAGTTTCTATCGTTTTTAATTTTTCAGCAATAATATTATTACATTTTTTTGAATCAGTACCGATATCATTATTTGCAAAATTATTGATTAAGGTTTTATCAACCATTGATTGACATGCTAAAACACTTTTATTTTGGAGATACATTTCTTGATATAAAATTGTTTTTTAATAATTTATTTTTAATTTATTCAATTTTTTATTTTTAGTTTTATTTATTATTTAGTTTTTAATATTTTTATTTGATTTTAAAAAACTTGTTTTTGTTTTATTATCAAATAATTAATAACAGAATGACCAGCAACATTGAAAAAGGTCTTTCTTTTGAAATCGACACAGCTCAGGAAATAAGAAAACATCCTGACGTAAAAAGGGCTTGGAGGTGGCCTGATACACCCGAACAAATATTACGTAACTCTGATCTAATAAACTCTTATAACGAACATAGACTGAAAAAAGGATTATTAATAGCTGAAAGAGACGGTAAAGATTTTATAAACACTTTACAAGATGTTGGAATTGATATCGTCGTTCAAAAATATGATGACACCTTTGTTTTTATACAATGCAAAAATTATGACTCTTCTATAAGACCTGAAAATCTTGGCACATTTTTCATGAAGATGCTTAACAAAGAACATAGAAATAAAGAAGGGATTGTTTACTATTCCAACAAGAATACCATATCAAGAGTTCTTAAAGAAAACAATTTTGACACAATTAAATTTGTTCACTTTCAACCACCTGAAAAGAAAAAGATAGTCTTTGCTCTAAGAGACTATCAACAAATCGTTGTTGACGAATGCATCAAATTTTACGAAAATGAAAAAAAAGGTATACTCACAATGCCATGCGGAACTGGTAAAACTATCATTAGTTGCTTTGTAAGCAAACAATACGACGTTGTTATCTTTATTTCTCCTCTAAAACAGTTTGCTGAACAGCAAATCGATCGTTACAAAGAATACGATTCTGATAGAGAATATCTACTTGTTGACTCTGATGGCACAAGAGATGTTGAAGAAATCAAGGAATTTATAAAGAAAAATAGAGAAATAGGTAAGAAAATAATGATGAGTAGCACCTATGCGATATTATAATACAGTTATTTGATGATGCTTTGTTGGATCCTTTTATAATTATTGATGAATTTCATAACCTTAGTGCAAAAAATATTTATGGTATTGAAAAGATAAAAGAGTTGGAAAAATTTAAAAAAGAAAAAAAGGAAGAAATTAAGGAAGATGTTTTGGGTAATGTTTTGGATGATGAAAACAAAGATGTTTTAGATGATGAAAATGACGATGTTTTATATGATGCAATAGTTGACACAGAACAAGATAATGTTACCGAAAAAGATCCATTGAATGTTATTATAATGTCGAAATATAAGACATTTTATATGTCGGCAACCCCAAGAATTTATGAATTGGAAAATACTGATAACGATTGCCCTATAGACATTTTAGGTAAAATTATCTATAAAATGGATTTTAAAACAGCAATAGAAAAAGAATATATAACTCCATATAGACTTTTATTACCTATTACAAAAGATGAATCTGGAAATGAGTTAGAAGAAACATTAAAAGAAATAAAAACAGAGTTGAAAAAGGTGAAAAAAAGTAAAAAATTAAAAGATGCTGATTTATCAAAAAAATGTGCTTATTTGTTCGAATGTATTAAAAAATTAGGTACAATGAAGTGTATTATATATTTTCAAAACTGTGAAGAAATAGAGGCTTTTACAAAACTTTTTAACTTGATGAATAAATACTATTATTTTTATGACTATACTATTGATAGTATTACGTATAAAGATACTCAAAAAAAAAGAATCGAAAAACTAGCATTGTTTACAAATAATACAACACATAGTTTTTTATGTTGTGTTTCTATACTTAATGAATGTTTAGATGTGAAGAAATGCAATTCAATTTATATAACTTATAACAGCAAAAGTAAAGTAAGTAATATTCAGCGGATGTCTAGAGCTCTACGATTGGATGAAGAAAATTCTAATAAAAAAGCTAACATTATCTTATGGGCAGATGAGCTCAGTGATACACTAACTTTTATGAGTTCTATTAAAGAGATCGATTTAAATTTTAATGAAAAAGTTAGATTCGTGGAATTTAGTAAAGATTTGATTAAGTATGATAAAAATGCTAAAAAATCATATGATCCATATGTGTTGGAATATAATAAGATTATTATTGATCTTGAAGAATATAAGGGATTTAATTGGTATAATATGTTGAATAAAGTTATTGCATATATAGACGAATTCAAAAAGAGACCATCGTCAAATTCTAAACAAGAAGAGGTTGGGAAAATAGGTGGATGGATTCGTCGTAATATTGAAGCATATGAGAAAAAAAGAGGATTATTAAAAAATCAAGATTTATATAATAAATTTACTGAGTTTATGAATGTATATGGTATTTACCTTAGAACTCTTAAACAAACATGGTATCATAATTTACAAAAAACTAAAGATTATATAGATGAATTTAGAAAAAGACCTCCTCAGAAAGATAAAGATGATAATGTTTCTTCTTTAGGTACATGGGTCAGCACACAATTAGTAAATTACGAAGATGGAAAAATGAATGATGAGAAAAAAAGATATAAAACATTTACAAAATTTTTAAATGAATATAGTGTTTATTTTATGACCAGAAAAGACAACTGGCTTGATAGTTTCCAAAAAACTAAAGAATATATAGATAAATTTAAGAAAAGACCCACAAGAAAAGACCCACAAGAAAAGACCCACAAGAAATGATATTGATAAAAATATTTCTAGTTTAGGAAGATGGTTATCTAAACAATTATTAAATCTTGACGATAAACAACAAGCACTCGCTGATCCAGTGGCATATAACATTTTTTCAGAATTTTTAAAAGAAAATCATATATTATTTATGTCAGATGATCAAAAATGGAATTATAAATTAAAACAATGCGATGAATTTTTAACAGACAAAAAAAGACTACCTTCTAGATCTTCAGAAAATGAAGAAAGTCTTGCAAATTTTATAACTAAACAAAAAAATTGTTATGCACATGATAGGAGACAATTTAAAAATGAAGAAAATAAAGAAAAATGGAAAGAATTTATTGAAAAACATAAAAATATATTTAAATAAATTTTATATAATTAAAAAATCTTTTTAATTATCTTAGAAAACTAAATTTTTCAAAACAAACTTAAAAAATTATAAACTTTAGATTTATATAATATTTAGAAAAATGTTTTATTTTTATCTTAACTATAATAAAAATGTCAACTACTCAAACTCAACCAAGCGTAGTCATCAATAATAACGAGGAACATCGTTCCTCTAATATCCTGCAGGAATTAGGCAGTTTAGGCCGCCAATTACTTGCCTCTGATTGTGAAATCAATTCAAACCTGTCGTCAGCCATAGCAAATACCCGTCATGATGCTGTGAAGGCTATCGACGATAGTACCCGAGAACTTATGGCATCAATGTGTTCTTCCACCGCTGCAGTAAATAACACTGTCGTCAATGCCAAAGATACAGTTAATAACACTGTTACAAATGGTACCAACAGTGTCTTAAACACCCTCTCTAGAACCAGTGATACAATCACCGCTGCTAAAGATGCTGGCGTTAATGCAACAAATAGTTCTTCGCGTGATATCTTAAATGCTATCTGCGCAGATAGCGCCAATGTGTCAAGCACTGGAAGCGCTGTCATTTCAAGTATCAATTCTCGAGCTGATTCACTTGCGGATAAAATCTGTGCCAGTGATAGTAACATGTCCGTTATCGGAAATCAAGCTATTGCTGCAACAAATTCTAAATCTGATAGTATCCTTGCTGCACTTTGTGATGCTAATGCAAATACCTCAAATGTAGGCCAAATTGTTGTGTCTTCAGTTAATGCCAAAAACGATGCGGTCCTAGCCTCGTTATGTGCAACAAACGGAAACATCACAACCACTGGGCAACAGGCTCTTGCCGCGACAAATAATAAAGGGGACTCAGTCTTATCTGCCATTTGTAGCACTAATGCCAATATTTCAAACACCGGGCAATTAAATAGCACGGTAACAAACACAAAAGGGGACGCTGTTCTTGCCTCAATCGCCTCGACAACAACAAGAATTTCTGATGCTCGTGATTCAGTCGTGCAAGAGGTCAATGGCGCCACCCGAAATATCATGGATAGTCTCTGCGAAACTAAAGCTGCCGTTGGTTCTTCAACCCGTGATCTAATGGTCGCGACCACTGCTAATACAGGATCTATCACTAGTTCAATCGACCGTTCACAAATTGAACTCATTCAGGCAGCCAACGCTAATAATGTTGCCACTGAAAAATCTTCATCAGTTACTCGCGAAAGTGTTAATCAACACTCCGCAGCTATTACTGCTGCTATTACTAACGCTCAAGCGCAACTCATCAATGCCGTTTCTTCAGGACATGTTGCTGTTGAGAAGGCCACCTGCAGCGTTAAGGAATCGATAGATAGTCATTCTTCAGCTTTAACAGGTGTTGTTGAACGTACTCGAAGCCAACTTGTGGATTCTGTTAACGCCACCCATCTTTCAGTTCAAAAAAGCGCATCTGACACTCAACATACCGTTGAGCGATCTGCTGTTGATATTAAAAATCATCTCAATCAACTCTTACTGGAAGATGTTAAAGGTAAAGCAATCCTTGCTCAACAAGCTGCCTCCAACACTGCTTCATTAGAAAAGCAAGCTTCTGATCATGCAGGAAAAATCCAATTAGAAGTTTGCAAGACTGAAAATAGTCTCGCTCGTCAAGCCGATAATCATAGTTCTGCCATTAAATCAGAAATTGCCAGAGTCGATAGCGCTTTGTCTAGGCAAGCTTGCGAAAACAAAGGCTTCTTATCTAGCAAGGCTGATCAACACTATGCTGACCTTCGATTACAGACCTCAGAAGCTAAAAGTTTTATCGAACTTGATGCTCATCGTAATCGAGAAGTTCTTGAGAGACAGAGTGCTGAAAATGCGAGGAGAATTGAGCTCGATGCTCATAAAAATAAAGAATCCCTCGAAAAGAGTGTTTATGAGACCAGAAATATCCTCGAAAGACAGGCTAGTGATAACAAACATTCTATTGAACTAGAAGCTTGTAAAAATGCTGATCGATTAGCCCGGCAATTAGATGAGTGTTGCTGTGCCATCAAAGAAAAAGTTGACATGCGTGCCACTCAAACCGATGGTTTGATCAATCGTTTGGAAACTGATCGATTGAGAGAAGCTTTACAGACTTCTAAGACTGAAGCTTTGATCAACAGCATCGCTTGTAAATTGGGGAAATAAGCACAGGTGAGCAAATCTTAAACGATTGTTGCTTTCCTGAAAACGACAAAAACTGTATTATAAACGATACTGAAAACTGTAATAAAAACTGTATTATAAACGATCCTGAAAACTGTAATAAAAAAATTTGCTATATAATAGGTTATAGACAAGCTAATGATCCATACAGAGAAAAAAATTTAGATCTTGTTATAAATTGGTTAAAAAATATAAAAATTATCCTCAGTCACCTTGAAAATAATAACATTACTCTTACAATAGTAATCGTAGAACAAGATACAGAATCTAAATATAAAAACAAAAATGATCCAGATATAGAATACATATTAGCATATAATGATGGCTTTTTCAACAGAGGATTAAATTTTAATGTTGGCTTCAGAAAATTTATAGATTATGATTATTTCTTTTTTGCAGATAATGATATCGTAATGTCATTTATAGATTCAATAAACACTTTCATCAACTGTTTTAAATACGATGCAGTAAATCCATATTCTCATGTCTATGATACTATTGAAGATATACATAACAATTATAATTATCTTGAAAATTTCTATAACAACAAAGATCCAGACCTATCAATAATAAAATTCATAAAAGAAGAAAGACCTCATACATGTTTTACAGGAGGTATCGTAGGAATGTCAAGAGATTCGATAATATTAGTTTCAGGATGGGATGAGAGGATGCGCGGAAGAGGTTTTGAAGACTATTCATTTACTTCAAAAATAAAATTATTTTTAGATTCGTTAATAACATTTGATAATAAGGCAATACATTTGTATCATCCATGGGAGGTTAACTCTACACGAGAAATTAATGAGAAATTGAATGATGAATACTGTGGGTATAATGTAGATGATTACCTAAAATGTATAACATATACGAATAAATATTTCGGGAATGTTGATAAATATAAAAATGATATTGTTGTTGAATTTAATGATAATTTGGTCGATCCAACAATATTAGAAAATCAATATAAAAAAGCTAAAATTAAATATAATGAATTATTATATATCATTTCAAGAAAACATTTAGTTGATAAAGAAAAATTTATTTATTATAATTTATGCGAGTTGCATGACTGTTTGCATGAATGCAATGAAAATGACAATATTTGTTATGAAAGTGGTAATTTCTTGCATGAAAGTGGTTATATTGGTAACATATAAACATTGATACAATAAAATTTTAATAAAATAATTTATTTAAAATTGATTTCTTAATTTAAAGATTTTTAAATATTAAATAAATCTAAAATGGTAAGCGCAAGCAAACTTAATAATATCACAAAAGGTATTTCTTATGAAATAATGGCTGTTAGTGCTATAAATAAGTATCCTAATATAGAACGTGCTGTTAGATGGCCTGATATATCAGAACAAGATTTACTTGATTCTGGTTTCATCACATCTTCTAACAAACATAGAATAGCAAAAGGAAAAGCAAGGGCATCAAAACAAGGTAAAGTAATTGTAAACACATTACAAGATGTTGGTATTGATATAATAGTTAAAAACAAAGATGGTACATTTGATCTTGTTCAATGTAAAAATTATGAAAATACATTATCTCCAAATGATTTAGGTACATTTTTTATGATAATGCTTAGTAAAGTTCATCAAGATAAGAAAGGATTTGTTTATCATTCTCAGAATAAATTGTCTAGACAATTTATAGAACATAAAATGATAGATAGAATTAAATTTGTTCATCTTGAAATACCTGATGAAAAAGAAGAAAAAATTATTAATGTGACATTACACCCGTATCAAAAAATAGTAGTTGATGAATGTATTAACTATTATAAAAATAATGATAAGGGAATTATTTCAATGCCTTGTGGAACAGGAAAAACTATAATTAGTTGTTTTTCAAGCAAACAATATGATGTTGTCATTTTTATATCTCCATTAAAGCAATTTGCCGAGCAAAATATTACTCGTTATAAAGAATACGATAACAGCAGAGAATATATGTTAGTAGATTCTGATGGAGAAAGAGATGTAGAAAAAATTAAAAAATTTATAGAAAAAAATAGAAAACTTAATAAAAAAATTTTATTAAGCTCAACGTATAATTCTTGTGATGTTATTATACAATTGTTTGATGACAAATCATTTATTCCATTTATAATTATTGATGAATTTCATAATCTTACTGCTAAAAATATTTATGGTATTGAAAAAATAAAAGAAAATAAAATCAAAATAAGAGAATTAAAGGAAGACGATAAGGATATTGATTTAGAAAATGGCTTGGACGAAGATGACTTTAAAGAAGATGATTCAGATGAAAAAAAAGATGACTTGGAAGAAGTTGATCCAGAAGAAGTTGATTCAGAAGACGATGAAGACATAGAAAAAGATGCATTAAATATTATTATAACATCCAAATATAAAACACTTTATTTAAGCGCCACACCAAGAATTTATGAATTAGAAGGAGACGATGATTATGACACAGAATTACTCGGTAAAACAATTTATAAAATGGATTATAAAACAGCTATAGATAATGGATATATATCTGATTATCTAACTTATATACCTGTTCATGAAGATGAATCAAAAAATGAATTAGCTGAAATAATTAAAGATATTGATACAGAATTAGAGAAAAATGATGTAAAAACCAAATTAGATAACCTAAAATTATCACAAAAATGTTGCTATTTGTTTGAGTCTATTAAAAAATTAGGTAAATTAAAATGTATTATCTATTTTCAATCACACAAAGATATAGACATGTTTATAGAATATTTTTATTTAATAAACGAATATTATTATTTTTATGATTATACAATGGATAGTATAAAATGCACAGATTCAAAAAAAGATAGACATAATAAGATAGAAAAATTTACAAATGATACAAATCATAGTTTTTTATGTGCTGTGGCAATTTTAGATGAATGTATTGACATAAAGAAATGTAATTCTGTTTATATTACTTATAATTGCACAAGTAAGATAAGTAATGTTCAACGAATCTCAAGAGCAATGAGATTAGATGAAGAAAACTATAATAAAAAAGCAAGTATTATCTTATGGTGTGATAAAATTGATGATGTTTTAATGTATATAAGTTCTGTTAAAGAAATTGATGCAAATTATAGTGAAAAAATTAGGTATATACAATTTAATAAAGAGTTGATAAAAAATGATACAAAAACACAAAAAAAATATGAATTAAGATATGAAAAATTTATTATGGGAGTGCAAGAATATAGAGGGTTTAGTTGGAGAAATAATTTAAAAAAAATTATAGAATATATGAAGACAAATGGTGAAAGACCGCCTCATCACTCAAAAAATGAAGAAACTGAAAAATTAGCAAGATGGCTTCAAGATCAATGCACTCACTATAATAAAAAAACTAAAGTGATGAAGATTCAAGATATTTATAACACGTTTTCAGAATTTTTAAAAGAATATGCTGAACATTTCAGAACAAGAAAAGATGACTGGTATATTAAATTAAATAAGGTTCAGAAATATATAGATGATAATAATAAACCACCGCCATGTGTATCAGATGATGAATATATTGATATTATAGGAAGATGGTTTCATAGACAAATGCATAATTTTGTTCATAAAGAAGGAACGCTAAAAAATTTAGAAATATATAACGCGTTTTTAGATTTTAAAAAGAAAAATAATATACTTACACTTGAAGAAAAATGGTATTTCAAATTAGAAGAATGTATCAAATATATAAAAGAATTTAATAGGAAACCGCCTTCTAAATTAAAATGGCTTAGTGAACAATCTTATAGTTATAAAAAAATTGATTGTATAATGAAAAAACAACCAATAAGAGATGAATGGGAAAAATTTGTATATGACCATAAGTCACTTTATAAAGACTTTGTAAAAATAGAATTACCGATTAATAAAAAGAAAAAGAATAAATAATGTATGTAAATTTTAGCAAGTAGGGTAAACCAAGGTTATCAAAGCAGAAAAATAAAATAAAATAAAAATTGAATTAATAAATTTTTATTTATTTCTCATTAACTCATCTTCTTCTTATTAATTATTATTATTATGTGTATAGTCTGTTACACAAATATAAAAGAACTATTACCGCTTGAAGAAATTCATTGTAGGCATTGCATTGTGATCCAACAAATTCCACAAGACTTAATTAATCTTGAAATACTTTATTTTTTTAACTGTCCAATGCTATTGAATTTATCTTCATACTTTTCTTTCAATCTTCAAGAACTTTATTACGAGAATTGTAATACTATTACCGAAATTACTAATCTTTATAACCTAGAAATATTAACATGTATAGATTGTTCTAATCTTAAGAAAATTACAGATGTTTTCAACCTTAAATCTTTAGTTTGTCAAAATTGTCCTCTTCTTTCTGAACTATGTGATGTAAAATTGATACGATTTAAATGTATCTCTACGCCATGGCTTTATCATCCTGATAACAATTTTATAACAAATTATAAAAAACTAAAACTTATACAACTCTGGATCAAAAGAAATTTAAAACATTTTATTTTTAAAAGATGGATAAAAAGTAAAGAAGGCATACAATGGATTTATCATCCTAATAATATTGGTGGTAGAATGAGCAAGAAACTGATAGATACTTATATAAAAGTTATTACACCTATAGGTACTTATAGAACATTAGAAAAAGGTATCCAACAAACCTAAAATTTTTATTCAACTGTTGCTTTTCCATAGAGCAAACTAAAGTTAGCAAAGCATTAAAAATAAAATTGATTAATAAATTAAAAAATGTTAATTTATTATTATGTCTAATTCATTAATTAAATTATTAGAAACTTACCCTGATAAGCCATGGAATTGGAGTGGTTTATGTCAGAATCCAAACATTACTTTTGATATTGTGAATGCTAACCCTAACAAGCCATGGAATTGGTTTGGTTTAAGTCATAATCCAAACATTACTTTGGATATTATAAAAGCCTACCCTGATAAGCCATGGGATTGGTTTGGTTTAAGTTATAATCCAAACATTACTTTTGATTTTGTAAATAAATATCCTCACAAGCGATGGGATTGGCATGGTTTAAGTCGTAATCCAAACATAACTTTTGATATTGTAAATGCTTACCCTGATAAACCATGGGATTGGTTTTTTTTAAGTCTTAATCCAAACATTACTTTTGATATTGTGAAAGCTTATCCTGACAAGCCATGGAATTGGTATGGTTTAAGTCGTAATCCAAACATTACTTTGGATATTGTAAATACTTACCCTAATAAGCCGTGGGATTGGTCTGGATTAAGTAATAATAAAAATATCACTTTGGATATTGTAAATACTTACCCTAATAAGCCGTGGGATTGGCGTGGTTTAAGTTATAATAAAAATATCACTTTGGATTTTGTAAATACTTACCCTAATAAGCCGTGGGATTGGTCTGGATTAAGTAATAATAAAAATATTACTTTTGATATTGTAAAAGCCTATCCTGACAAGCCATGGGAATGGTATGATTTAAGTCGTAATCCAAATATTACTTTGGATATTGTGAATGCTTATCCTGATAAGCCGTGGGATTGGTCTAGATTAAGTTATAATCCAAACATTACTTCTGATATTGTAAAAGATTATCCTGATAAGCCGTGGGATTGGTCTGGATTAAGTCAGAATCCAAACATTACTTTTGATTTTGTGAATGCTTATCCTGATAAGCCGTGGGATTGGTCTGGATTAAGTTATAATAAATTTTCTTATGATGAAAAGATACATTTTATTAAATTAAAAAAAATTAGAGCTAAAGTTAAAGTATGGAGAATTAATAGATATAAGTTAACATTATTAATTAAAACAAAGGCTTTTTGTGAATGGTATTACCATCCGGATAATATTGGTGGTATAATAGCTAAACAAAGATTAATTAATTTATTTATTTAATAAATTATAACAATTTATTTAAAATAGTTTTAGAAAGACAAGCAACATCATAAATAACTCTTATCTATATTTACCAAACATCACTATACTTATTCTTGGATCTTTGTATTTCTTCAACTTTGGCACTGAATGTTTATGATTTTTATTAAACTCATCATTAAATATCATTAAATCTCCATCTTCAAAATCATATTTTATAACCTCTCCGGTTTCATTATGTTTTGTATAAAATTTCCTTGCTCCTCCAAGAGAGATTATGAAAATTATATTAACATCCTGATAAGTGTCTTGATGGTACTTACAATAATCTTCTTCTGTAATGTATTTATTAAGAAATGCACTAGATATAGAACAATTATATTCTTTTTGCAATTTCTCCTTAATGTCTACTACAAGAGGATGTTTCCATTTCTCAATCAATTCCTCACTATCTAATCTTAACACAGATCTCTTAAAGAAATCATTATAAACAAATTGTTCCTGAGTTAATAACACCTCGTACATACTATAACCATGTAGTAGATTGAATTTATTTTTTATTAGATCTATAAATGCCATAATAGTGTTTTTGTATTTGTAGTTTTTCAAAAAATAATAAATATAAAATCAAATAATAAAATATTTTTGAAAATTTTTTATTTATTTTTTTAAATAAAATTTTTTAAAAGAAATGTGTATCATATGTGGAAACCTTTACCAAAACCATAATGATAGCATTTCAACTAATAATATTCTTATTAGTGACTGTAAAGATACTGATAGTTGTAGAGACATTGATGTTAAAAACAAACATGAAACTTCTTTATTTTATGCTTTGCGTGTTAATCCATCCTTCATTAATATGACTACGTTATCTATTTTTAATTGTGCCAAAATATCTGTCATTCCGTCTTTTTTAACACAGTTAAAAATTTTAAAATGTTATAATTGCCCTCTTATATCTTTTCTTCCTCCTACCCTAATACATTTAGAAAAATTATATTGCAATGATTCTGAATTAATAACTATACCATTATCGTATATTAACCTAAAAATATTATATTGTAATAATTGCCCTATTACCGAAATACCCAATACCTTCACTAACCTTGAACAATTGAATTGTTCAGGATGTAAATATATATACAATCTTCCAAATAATTTATTACAATTAGATACCTTAGATTGCTATAATACTAATATATTAGAAATCCCTTCATCATACATTAAGTTAGAACATCTTGATTGTTCTGAATGTTCTTATATAATATATATACCAGATACATTAATAAATTTAGAAACATTAATTTGTTCATATACTAATATAGTAACCATACCATATTTTAAAAAATTATATATACTAGATTGTTCATATTGTAGACTATTATTAAAAATAAATAATAAAGATTCATTAAACCTTATCATAAAATGTATAGAAAGTCCATGGGTAGAATGTAAAAATAATGATAAATTTGTTACGAATATAAATAAAGTAAGAATTATACAGCTGTGGATTAAAAGAAATGTAAAGTTTTTAATTTTTAAAAAATGGATAAAAAATAAAGATGGATTAGAATGGTTATACAATCCTTGTAATATAGGTGGTAGAATAGTTAAACAAAGTATGTATAAGATTTTATCACCTATAACATCACCTGTATTTTCTTATAAAAAATTTGATAAACTTATGTTATCTTGTTTACCAACATAATAAAAATTGAATTTATAAAAATATTAAAAATATTTTTATAAATCATGTGTATATTTTGCGGAACAATTTATAATATTCTTAATCAAAAAATTACTAATATTGATTGTGAATGTTGTGAATATATAACTATTATACCTAATATTAGTAATATTTTTATAAATCTTATCACGTTTCATTGTAATAGTTGTAAAAATCTTATAGAAATACCTAATACTCTTATTAATCTAAAATCACTTGATTGCAGTAATTGTAAAATTATAGAAATACCAAATACTCTTATTAATCTTGAAACACTTTATTGTGAAAATTGTAACTATATTACATCAATACCTGATACTTTTATTAATCTTATACATCTTTCATGTAGTGAGTGCGATAGTATTATAAATTTACCTAATACTCTTAGCAGTCTCAAGACACTTGAATGTAACTTATGTATAAATCTTGTAGAAATACCTGATACTTATACAAATCTTACTACACTTTGGTGTAACAGTACAAAGATAACAGAAATACCAAATACCCTTATTAATCTAAAATCAATTGATTGTAGTGATTGTATCAATATTACAACCTTGCCAAATACTTTTATAAATCTTGTTGAACTAGATTGTAGCGAATGCACAGGATTTATAAATTTACCTGATACTTTTATTAAGTTAACAGTACTTCATTGCAGTGATTGTACAAATCTTAGAGAAATACCTGATGTGTTTTTTACACCATATATGCTTAATTATATTGATTGTGATAATTGTTTTAATCTTATTAAAGCACCTAATGTTGACTTAAATTGCGAAAAATGTGTATGGTTAAATCATCCTTATAATAAAAAAATATATGATTCTAGTTTGTTGAAATTAAAGGTATTACAGAAATGGGTTAAAAAGAATATGCGGTTTTGGATTTTCAAAAGATGGATAAAATCTGAAGAAGGTGTGAAATGGTTATACAACCCTGATAGAATAGGTGGTAAAATAGCTAAATTAGCAATTATGAGAAACATAAAAAAAATATAAAATAAATTAAATAAATTATTTTTAATAGGTAAAATACTTATTAAAAACTTATTCATAAACAGATATTAAATATATGTATGCTCTATAGGAAGATTACTAAGTATATCCAAATAACCAGAAAGTTGCGTTGGGATTAATTTAACAAATGCTGAAAAAGACATATTATTTATTTGTGTGTCATTTTCCCTATAAGCTTGATAAACGAAATCATAAGATGATTCGATTACTTTTTGAGATTCGTTAATCAATGGATACATTGACGAAGTAATTTTATTAACAGGTTCTGCGGACATTTATTTAAATAAATAAAATTTAAATTATTTAATTATGTTATGGTGTTATGAAACTTCCTTGAGAAGCAAGTTTCCTATTATTCTTTTTATGTTTATTAACAAAGAAACAACATGTCATGCAAAAGAATGTTATAGATAAAACAGGTACTAAAAAATAGAATAAAATATCATGATTCTCATCAATGTTATCATCCATTGTAGTATTATTTGTATAATTATACATTTATTAAAAACAAAATATAATTTTTAACTGATTATTAAAATAAATTGGTTAATCTTCTTTTAGCTATTATACCACCAATATTTTCGGGATGATAATACCATTCGCAAAAAGCCTTTGTCTTAATTAATAATGTTAATTTATATCTATTAATTTTCCATACTTTAACTTTATTTCTAATTTTTTTCAATTTAATAAAATGTATCCTTTCATCATAAAAAAATTTATTATAACTTAACCAACTCCAATCCCATGGCTTATCAAGATAATCTTTCATAATATTAAAAGTAATGTTTGGATTACGACTTAAACCAGACCAATTCCATGGCTTATCAGGATAAGCTTTTACGATATCAAAAGTAATATTTGGATTACGACTTAAATCATACCATTCCCATGGCTTGTCAGGATAGGCTTTTACAATATCAAAAGTAATGTTTAGATTCCTACTTAAACCACACCAATCCCACGGCTTGTCAGGATATGCTTTTATAATATCAAAAGTAATATTTGGATTATAACTTAAACTATACCAACTCCATGGTTTATTAAGATAAGCTTTCATAATATTTAAAGTAATGTTTGGAATACGACTTAAACCAGACCAATCCCATGGCTTGTCAAGGTAAGCTTTTACGATATCAAAAGTAACGTTTGGATTACGACTTAAATCATACCATTCCCATGGCTTGTCAGGATAAGCATTCACAATATCAAAAGTAATATTTGGATTCCTACTTAAACCATGCCAATCCCACAGTTTGTCAGGGTAAGCTTTTACAATATCAAAAGTAATGTTTGAATTATAACTTAAACTATTCCAACTCCATGGCTTATTAAGATAAGTTTTTATAATATCAAAAGTAATATTTAGATTACGACTTAAATCATACCAATTCCATGGCTTGTCAGGATAAGCTTTCACAATATCCAAAGTAATATTTGGATTACTGCTTAAACGACCCCAATCCCATGGCTTGTGCGGGTAAGAATTCACAAAATCCAAAGTAATATTTGGATTATTACTTAAACCATTCCAACCCCAATTCCATGGCATATCAAGATAATCTTTCATATCATCAAAAGTAATGTTTGGATTACGACTTAAACCATGCCAATCCCATGGTTTATCAGGATAAGCTTTCACAATATCAAAAGTAATATTTGGATTACTACTTAAAACATACCAATCCCACGGTTTGTCAGGGTAAGCTTTCACAATATCAAAAGTAATGTTTGGATTATAACTTAAACCAAACCAATCCCACGGTTTGTCAGGATAAGTTTCAAATAATTTAATTAATGAATTAGACATAATAATAATTAATTAAAAAATTTTAATTAATCAATTTTATTTTAATAAATATGTGTATAATATGTTCAAACACTTTTTACAATATGGGTGACCTTATCAATTCTAACAACTCTTCTAAAAGTATAGATGCAAGTTTTTGTCAAGATTTAATAACAATTACGTCTACCTATAAAGACATTGAATATCTTCATTGTTTTTATTGTATTAATTTAACAATTATTTCTGAAGAGCTTATAAACCTGAAATCACTTAATTTAAAATATTGTACTAGTATAGCAACTCTCCCTAATACTTTAATAAACCTTGAAACATTATTTATATCATCTTGTACAAGTCTTACCACAATACCTAATACCTTTACGAATCTTACAAAATTACATTGTAGCGAATGTGTTATAACAGCTATTCCTGATACTTTAATAAATCTTCAAGAACTAATATGCAACAATTGTTTAAGTTTACAAGAGTTACCTAGCACGTTTGTAAATCTTAAAGAATTATATTGTTGCGGATGTGTACTCTTTAAGAAATTGCCCAAAGAATACATAAAACTTAAAATATTATATTGTTCATATTGTGTAGGACTTGAAGAAATACCAGAGACCTATGTGAATCTAGAGGAAATGGTTGCATCATTTACAAATATCAGTGAGATTCCTAAAACATTAATTAATCTTAATAGATTGTGTTGCAACAGTTGTAACAACCTTGTTGAGGTGAAGGGATTAAATAAATTGAGGTACATGGATGTAAATGATTGCAGGGAACTTGTAGAAGTAGGTTATTTACCTTTTCTGCAAGCGTTGTTTTGTGGTAATTGCGTGAGTCTTAAAAAGATTGATAATAGTATGGTATTATTAAGTGATCTAGAGTGTTTTAACTGTCCGATACTAATAGATGTACCAGTATTGAATAATAGAGATGAAAGTGTTGAAACTGAAAGTGTTGAAACTGATATAAGAGAAAATGATGAAGATAAAGAGAATGGAAAAAATAGTAAGGTAAAGGTTATTGCGAAAATAGTGTATAATCATTGTCCATGGATTTATAACAATGTTCAGTATGATGATAATATAAAAAAATTAAAAAGACTTCAACAATTGATTAGAAAAAATTTACGGTATTTTATTTTTAAGAAATGGATAAAGAGTGAAGAAGGAACGAAATGGTTATACGATCCTTGTAGAATAGGTGGGAAAGTTAGTAAGAAGAATATAGAAAAAAGTCTAGGTAATTGTTAAATAACAATTTTATAAAATTAAAATTGATATTTAAAAAATTAATTATAATAACAAATAACTTATAAATCAAAATGACAAGCAATATCGCAAAAGGTTTTTCTTATGAAATCGATACAGTTCAAAAATTATATACGTTACCTGACACAAAAAAAGTTTGTAGATGGCCAGATGCTTCTCAGGAAATGTTGTGTTACGCTGGTATACTAAATTCTTATATCAAAGAAAGATTGGAAAGAGGAAAAATACGAGCAGAGAAAAGAGGTAAAAATATTATTAATACATTACAAGATGTTGGAATAGATATAATTGTACAGAAAAATGATGATTCTATCTATTTTGTCCAGTGTAAAAATTATGAAACTCCAATATACCCATCTGATCTTGGTACATTTTTCATGAAAATGTTAGATAATGAACATAAGACTAAAGAAGGGTTTGTTTACCACTCAAATAATACTTTGTCTCGTGTTATTAAAGAGAGCACTTTTGATAGAATTAAATTTGTACACTTTAAAGTACCAGAAAAGAAAAAACTAGAATTTTTACTTTTTGACTATCAACAAACTGCTGTTAACGAATGCATAAAATTTTACGAAAATAACACAAAAGGTATCCTTACAATGCCTTGTGGCACAGGAAAAACAATTATAAGTTGTTTTGTTAGCAAACAATATGATTTTGTTATTTTTATTAGTCCTTTAAGACAATTCGCTGAACAAAATATAGAACGATATAAAGAATATGACAAAGACAGAGAATATTTATTAATAAGTTCAGATTCTTACGGTACGAGAGATCTAGATAAAATTAAAGAGTTTATAAAAACTAACAAAGAACTTGGTAAAAAATTCATGTTAAGTGTTACGTATAAATCATGCGACATTATAGTAAAATTATTTGAAGATAAATCATTAAATGCATTCATAATCATTGATGAATTTCATAATCTTAGCTATAAAAATATTTATGGTAATGAAAAAATAACAGAAATAAAGAATAATGAAGAAAAAGAAGAAACTAAAGGTATTGATGAAGAAAATGAAATAAAAGATAATGAAGAAAAAGAAGAAACTGATGAAGATCCATTGAATGTTATTATTAATTCAAACTATAAAATACTTTATATGTCGGCTACACCAAGAATTTATGAATTAGAAGGCGATGATGATTGTAATGTTGAAATATTAGGTGATATTATATATAAAATGGATTTTAAAACAGCAATAGAAAAGGGGTATATAGCTTCATATAGAATATTAATACCTATTATGGAAGATAATTCTAAAATAGAATTAGATGCAACTATTAATGAAATAACAACAGAATTAGAAAAGAATGATGAACAATTAATAGATATACAGTTATCACAAAAATGTTGTTTTCTATTCGAGTGTATAAAAAAATTAGGTAAAATGAAATGTATCATATATTTTCAAAATTATAAAGAGATAGATGCTTTTATAAAATGTTTTAATTTATTGAATGATTATTATTATTTTTATGAGTATACAATTGATAGTATCAAATCAAAAGATTCAAGCGATGAAAGAATTAAAAAAATAAATATATTTACTAATAACACAAATCATAGTTTTTTATGCTGTGTTCGTATATTAAATGAGGCTATTGATATAAAAAAATGCAATTCTATATACATAACATACACCAGCAAAAGTAAGATAAGTTCTGTGCAGAGAATGGCAAGAGCTATGAGATTAGATGATGAAAATCCTAATAAAAAAGCTAATATAATTTTATGGTGTGATAAAATTAGCGATATGTTAGAATATATAAGCTCTATTAAAGAGATTGATTTAAATTTTAATGAAAAAATAAGATGTATAAAGTTTAATAGAGAATTTAACCGTAATGATAAAGAAATATCTAAACAATATGTTTCGAAGTATGAAAAATTTATTATTGGTGTTAGTGAATACCGAGGGGTTAGCTGGTATAATAATTTAGATAATGTTATAGAATATATTAAAAGGACAGGAGAAAAACCATTAATGAGTTCGCATATTATAAATATTAAGAAACTTGGTACATGGATTTATCATCAGAATAATTTTTATAAAAAACAACTGTATATGATGAAACAACCAGAAATATATAACAAGTTTTCTGAATTTTTAAAAGAATATGGACATCACTTTATGTCATTTAAAGAAAAATGGTTTTGTGATTTAAATGATGTTGAAGAATATATAATTCAAAAAAAAGAAAGACCGTCAGAAACAAATAAAGATAATATTATTTCAAATATGGGTAAATGGATACGTAGACAATTATATACTAGAAAAAATGGAACGCAATTAATGGCTGATATGGATATATATAATAGATTTTCAATTTTTTTAAAAGATCATAACACAATAATATTTATTTCAAATGAAGAAAAATGGCATTATAAATTAGAACAATGTGACATATATATATTAAAAAATAAGATAAGACCATCAATGGATTCAAAAATTAAAGAAGTACAGATATTAGGTCGTTGGATAAGCGAACAAAAAATGACTTATAAAGATGATGAATCTATAATGAAAAATCCAGAAATTAAGAAAATATGGGAGTGTAACAGTTGATTAAAAATACTATGGAAATCTAAAATTGGATTTTTAATCATATTAAAACAAGTATAAACAAAGTAAAAATATTTATATATTTTACTTTATAAAAGCTTC
>Ga0302280_1000092_pt1 | contig 82383 bp, 85 predicted proteins | sample III_Fen_E1_1_FD_198771 | JGI IMG/M metagenome (GOLD analysis project Ga0302280, IMG submission 198771) | Peat permafrost microbial communities from Stordalen Mire near Abisko, Sweden - III_Fen_E1_1 | ecosystem: Environmental > Terrestrial > Soil > Wetlands > Permafrost | place: Sweden: Abisko... | reverse complement strand
CAAAAAATAATAAAATATAAAACTAAAATAGAAATAATAAAAAACAATTCCAAACTTATAATTAGTTTAGAAATAATAAAATATAAAATAAAAAATATAAAAACAATTCCAAACTTATAATTAGTTTCCAAAAAATAATAAAATATAAAACTAAAATAGAAATAATAAAAAACAATTCCAAACTTATAATTAGTTTAGAAATAATAAAATATAAAATAAAAAATATAAAAACAATTCCAAACTTATAATTAGTTTAGAAATAATAAAATATAAAATAAAAAATATAAAAACAATTCCAAACTTATAATTAGTTTCCAAAAATAATAAAATAAAACTAAAATAGAAATAATAAAAAATATGTTTTGTATCAATCGAAAATCAATTGATACAAAATAAAAAATATAAAAACAATTCCAAACTTATAATTAGTTTCCAAAAATAATAAAATAAAACTAAAATAGAAATAATAAAAAATATGTTTTGTATCAATCGAAAATCAATTGATACAAAATAAAAAATATAAAAACAATTCCAAACTTATAATTAGTTTCCAAAAATAATAAAATAAAACTAAAATAGAAATAAAAAATATGTTTTGTATCAATCGAAAATCAATTGATACAAAACAAAAAATATAAAAACAATTCCAAACTTATAATTAGTTTCCAAAAATAATAAAATATAAAACTAAAATAGAAATAAAAAATATGTTTTGTATCAATCGAAAATCAATTGACACAAAACAAAAAATATAAAAACAATTCCAACCTTATAATTAGTTTCTAAAAATATAAAAACTAAAATAGAAATAATAAAAACAATTCCAAACTTAAGTTCACGCTGTTAATTAGTTTCTAAAAATAATAAAATATAAAAACTAAACTTATTATACAGATGAAGAATAACCACGATCTATTAATGTCTGTTCTATTAATACAGCATGTTCTATATTCAAGAGTTTAGTTAATTCAGCATATTTAGAATCGTTTGTTCTATAACTATTAATATAATCATCTAAATATACTTCGATAGGTTTTTGATCTTGAGGAATAGATCTCAATAACTGATATTCTTTAATCCGTGAATTAGTTAATTCTAATCTTAATTTTTTAGTTTCTTCTATGTCTATTTTGCTAGATTGTTTATATTTTTCGAATCTAGCAGATAGATACTTGCTATTAATATATTCTTCACATTCATCTATTTTACCTTCTTTAATTGTAACAGTTAATACTGGCGGCATCGTTAATCCTACTAAATCAGACATATTAATTATCATCGATAGAAATTTTTGATCCTGTTGTATCATCTCTGGTTGATTAGTATAAATATAACATATAACAGAGTCTATCGCGTTAGTAACTTGAGCACGTCTTTCAGTTAAGTCTTGAGGCATATATATATAGCCATATCTATACCTTTAGGATCATTTGGATTCCATCTAGAATTACCTGTTCCTCCTGTAATATATTGATAGAATCTAGTCGACCCTATTGGTTTATCAGATACAACTATGTTGTTCTTTTTCTTCAAATTATAATCTTTATAATTATAATTATCATCCGAGCTATAATATTCTGGATAATTATCGTCTTCTCTAATTCCTAAATCTAAAAGAATCTGTGTTGAATATGCAATATTAATAATATTGTTTAAAAATAACAAAATATTTTCATATTGTAGATGAGCAGTTGATAGTATTTGATGATCTAAAGGTTGTAACCCTAAAATACACGAACTAAATAGTAAATGTCTTTTTGGATATAAATTTATACCTGTAAAATACGGAATAGTTAATTCTGATTGATCATTTGAAATTTTAAATCGACATATTATCATTCCATTACTTTCTAAACGTACTTCTTTTACATTCTTTAATTGTGTAAGTTGAATATTTCTGAATTCTTTATTTGGAAACGAGAAATATCCATTTATATCTTTCTCAATAGGTTGTATTAAGAAATATGGAGAACATTTAAATATTTGGCTAGACCAAATTGCTTCTTTAATCATTTTTATTAAATTTTTTTAAATAGAATTAATATAATTATAAAAAATATGTTTATAATTTATTAATTAGTTTAATTCGTAGGCAAGAGAAGCAGAAATATATTATAGTATTTTCAATAACTCTCCTATATCATTTGACATACTTTTTCTCCATTGTTCAAAAATTTGTGGATTATTATTTACTTTATCGATTAACAGCCTTACATCAGATGGAAGATTATTTTCTAATTCTATAGGAGTATTATATGGTATGTCACGTAATGAATTTTCTATATATTCTGACAGTAAATGTGAAATTTTTTTATTAACTATTTCATCATCTGAGTACTTTTCTATATTTATTATTTTGATATATTTACTCAACGTTCCTGCATGACAATCTAGATAACTAATTTTATTTTCAATACTATAATCATTAGTTTGTATTTCGGCTGCACCGTTCGGTAAAAATGGTGTGTTAGCTCTTGCAGTACCAACTCCAACTATAATAATACAAGTATTATTCAATATATTTAATTGTTCATAAAAATTATACAAAGAGAAATCTATTATTCTAAAATTATAATTTTTATGAATATTTTGTAAATTAGAAAACATACTTTCTATCCCGTATTGCGGTCGTTTATTTATGATATAAATAATGTTACAACATGATTTTGTTATAATATTTCGCTGTATGTTATATCTACTATACATGCGATTAACAAAAGTTTCTATTGGATCAATATCATGAAATGTTAATTCTCTTCTTACACATAAATTTTTATTGACACAACCAATCCCAACATTCATTCCGCAAATTAGCCAAGGTATATGTATCGGAATACAATATAATGTTTTAAATATATTCAAAGTAGTTATAGGGTTTCCTGAAAATTTTTCTAATATATCACAATGCCATCCGCCATTTTGATGATCTATATCAGTTGTCGTCATCCATTGAAAATCATCGTTACATTTGTTATTTAAATAACAAAACATTCCATACCAACTTGGATACATAAAATCCCATAATAAATGAGCCATGTTACTATGAAATCCGTCAAGTAATATAATACCATTATTTAATGATATTATAGTATCTAAGAAATTTTGGTTATCTGTAAAACATGGCTGGAATGGGATAATACTTCTGTTATGTAAACTCACTGATTTAATATTTTCATTTTTTGAATAAAAAATACCATTATAAAATATCACATTTTCATAAAACGAAATCCCTTCATATTCTTTTAACTCATTTTTAATATTAGTTAAGTTCATAATAATTATTTATTTATTAATATCTTTAAATAATCGAAAAACAATTTATAAAAACATAATAATTTTATTTGATTATTATTTAATCATTTCATAATAATCAAATAAAATGGATCATTCAACACCTGTGGTAATAACGCATAATAGCTTAACATTAGATTTTTATCTTAACCATAGAAATACTTGGCGTTCTCTCAGAAATATAAAAGAAAAAAGTACCGAACACTTACTAAATATCAACAACAAACGTAACAGCCTTTATCCCATTATTTATAAAAATATTTGGGAACGTTACAAGCAACATCTAGCATGTTTTTGGATTTCCGAAGAAATTGACCTTTCAAAAGATCTAAATGATTGGGTAAATAAACTTAACGATAATGAAAGATTTTACGCCAAACGAATATTAAGTTTTTTTGCAAGCTCTGATTTCATCGTTAATGAAAGTCAAGAAAAAGATAATGACGAAGTAACTATCCTTGAATATAAATTTTTCAATACTGATAAAATGGCTAGAGAAAATATTCATTCAGAGGTTTATGCAAACTTATTAGAAACTTATGTAAAAGACGAAACTGAAAAAAAAGAATTACAGGAAAGTATAGAACAAATACCCACTATAAAAAAGAAAGCAGACTGGTTTAGAGATTTTATTAAAAATGGAACATTTGTTGAAAGAATAATTGCTGAAACTATCACTGAATTATTATTCTTTAGTTCTGCATTTGCATCAATCTTTTGGTTTAAAAAAAGAGGTCTTATGGAAGGGTTATGCATGTCTAATGAATTTATTAGTAGAGATGAAGGTTTACATGGAATGTTTAACATCCATCTCTATAAAGAAGAAATTGTTAATAAATTAGAAGACGACATTATCATCCATATGATCAAAGAAGCTGTACTTATCGAAGAAGAGTTTTGCAGAGATGCATTACCAGTGACATTAATAGGTATGAATTCTGAATTAATGTGCCAATATGTAAGATTTGTTGCTGATTTTATTTGCCACAACCTTATTAATAAAAAAATATATAATGTTGAATGCCCTTTTGATTGGATGACTAGCATTGCTTTACAGGTAAAGGTTGACTTCTTTAGCAATAGGGTAAGCCAGTATGGTAAAACAACGAATCTTACAGTCTCTGAAAATCAGATTAGATTTGATGCAGAGTTTTAAAGAAATAAAAAAACAATTGAAATGTTTTATTTAATAACATTATAAATATTATTAAATATAAATAATGGATACAAAAATTACTTGCGAATATTTAATTAATAATATTTTAATATGTATGAAAGATAATAATTTTAAATGTCAATCATATTACAATAAATATAAATTATTAAAATGCAATATTCTTGATAAATCTTCTTATGGTTATAAACAAAAATATTATAATCATATGTTTGACACAGTATCTACATGTGATAAAGGAGCTATTGTTAATGATTATAAATATCTTTCTGGACTTTCTGGAAGTATTTTTTAATTTATTTTTTATCACATATTAAATTAATATTTGACAATTGTAGATCTACACATTTTTCTATATCTGTCAAACATATATCATATGCATAAATATCTAAAAACACTAACTTTGGAAACTTACACCAATTTACTATAATTTTATTTCTATTATTATGCCTATTTGAATCATATATTACAAGTTTTCTAGTAGATGAAATAATAGGATCGACAATATCAGTAAGATTACATCTAATGATATTCACAACATTTGGTAATTGTGTTGAAATAAATAAATTAAATGGATTACTAATATTTTCTATAGTAAGATACAGTAATGAATCTTTATGGTTATTACACGCTTCTATACATTTAGAAATATTATCAACCTTTGATAAAGTTATTGACTTTAGATAATTATGTTTTATACATCTGAAACATTTAGGTAAAATACATGTGTTTTTATTATTTGGTAAAAATGCAATAATATGTAAAATCAACTCTTCTGGTAAATTATACATTTATTATTGCATTTCAAAAAAGTTACTTATTTCGTTTTATTGATCAGTTTTATTTACCAATCAATAATATCATTACTGCTATCTTTATAGACATTAATATTTCTTTCTTTGTAAATATTCAGATAATCATTGATAGTTAAGATACCTATAGGGGTAGTTGGAATATACTGCCTATTATTATTAATATTACTGCCAATACCAATAATTCTATTAATATCATCGTCTGATAATATATATGTTATCATATTTATAGTTATATAATTTTTAAATGAATCCTTTGATTTAATATAAGGATATATAGGATAAATCTTTTCAATAGGTATATGCTTAGGTTTAAATTCTGTATGTTCTAACTTTATACAATTATTATATGCTTCTTTTTCATCATTTGTAAATTCTATTACACCACCATTATCACTAATAACACCAAGTAGATAACCATTGGTATCAATACTATTATCTATTCTTACTGCTATATTCTTATTATCAATTTTTATATATGATTTACCTAAGTTATTATATAAAATTTCAGACTGTATCTCTATATTTATATATTTTGTTCTTTTAATAAATTTTATACATTTTAAAGGATCTAATAACATTAGTGGATTAATATTTAATGAATCTATTTTATTAAAAAGCATAGGTAATATGTATTTTGTTATATAATTTAATAAATCATAGTCACTTGGCAATAAACAATTAAAAGTTAATATATATTTATAAAATATATTTGTGTATAGCAATTCTTTTATTTTTTTTGAAATACTTTGATTAAAGTTTCTGTTATTGATTTTTGGTAGTCTTTTTATTGGTATTATGATATCATCATATAATACCAACGATATCATTTCTGGAACAAATAAATTAATCATTTCAGTAATATATAGATATATATCTTTTTGTAACTTGTAATATTCTATTGGTTTAAAATTTTTAAATATATAAAAAATGTTATTATTTCCACTATTGGAACATATATCCATAAACATTTTTATATCTGTATAATTTATTGTTATTATATCATTCATTTTTTCATAAATCTCATCAGATTGTTTATCATTTTGTAGGGACTCATTAACCATTTTTTCTACATTGTTCATTATATTGCTCATCATATAATTATATTTTTCTAATGGTAAAGTCTCTTTGAGAAGATCAAATAAGTTGATACCAGTACTAGGTAACTTATTAAAAATTTCAATATATTTAAATTCATCATTTAGGTTATTAATGATCGACATTATGGTATAATTTACTTTATGATAATTTTAAAAAAGTTTTAATAATAATCAATTTTTATAAAAGTAAAAATGTTACTTAAAAATTAATTATTATTATAAATAATAATATGAATAATAATGTTATTGCTGAAAACGAAAGCAGTGAATTAGAAGAAGATACTAATACTGCAGATAACACTGCGGACATAAAAAGTTATAAAATATGTCATTGTGGCTTTACAGAAGATAATCATGAATTCAGACATCGTTTTGAAGAAAGTGCTACTATTAATATTCACGATGAAAAAATTGTAGAATTTGATTGTAATGAATTCGAAACCTTAGAAAAAACTAGTCAAAATTGCAAGTATCCACAATGTAATGCATCAAAATCGCTTCATGGTTCTATCATTACTAAACATGAATTTATTAGTGATGATCCAGAATATTATAGAAATATTTATATAGAACTTCCAGGGTATATTAAATGCTCTTCTTGTAATAATCCTATACATAATCATATGTATCGACATCATATTTCTATTAAGAAAAAAGCTAATAATTATAAAAATACAGATATTGTGAGATTTACACATGATAATAGAGAAATTTCAATGTTGTTTTAGCTAATAAGACAAACAATAAATATAAAAAACAATTTCTAAACTTGTAATTAGTTTTAGAAATAATAAAATATAAAAACTAAAATATGTTTTGTCTCAATCAAAAATCAATTGATACAAAATAATAAAAACAATTTCTAAACTTGTAATTAGTTTTAGAAAATAATAAAATATAAAAACTAAAATAGAAATAATGAAAAAATATATTTTGTATTAATCGAAAATCAATTAATACAAAATTTCTAAACTTGTAATTAGTTTTAGAAATAATAAAATATAAAAACAATTTCTAAGTTACTTGCTTCACTACGCTGTTAATTAGTTTTAGAAATAATAAAATATATTTTATAAGTTTACTTCGTTCAATTGGTTTTTATTAAGGTATTTTTACAACAATAAATTTTTGTTTTAAATAAAAAAGAAGTAAATAAAATGTCATCGCCACCAAAAATATCAATGGAAGGTAAACATAGTAATAAAGCCATATCTCACCAAATTTATAAAAACATATGTACTCAAGCCAAAGAACATGAATGCACTTCTATAATAAATATTGAAAATAAATCTCTTAACGAATTAAATAATATTATTTCTGAGTATCAACACCTTATGAAACTACAATACGATTGTTATAAAAAAAGAGAACAGCACGCAGAAGAATATTATAACAACCATCCAGATAAAGGTCATGCTTATCAGATAGAATTTTTTAAAGAAAGATACAAAAGTTGCGATCTATTTCTCAGCCAGATTAATAATGCTTTGATAACAAAATCAAAGAAAATACAAGAAGAAGAGGAAAATATTAGAAAAGAACGCTTAGAGGTAGAAAGACAAAAAAATATCCTAAAAATTAAAGAGTTAGAGGTTTACAAGAAAGAATTTGCTAATAATAAGAGAAAGAATAACAAAAAATTATAAAAAAGATAAATATCATTGAAACAATCAATAATACTATAAACGAAATCGATCCAAAAAATATTGCTCTATCACAAGAAAAAACTACTTTGATAAAACTATTAGAAAAATTATACGATAACGAAGTATTGTATTCTAAAGCAGATTCTAAAGACTCGCAAAATATAACAGTTAATATTGCTACAGTATTTTACTATTTTATTCAAAAGGTAAAGAAAGGCAAGAATGTTTTGTTACAGGAGAAAGACCTACAACAATTTAATATCGAATCATCATATCTTGATGTAACCAATATGATGGTAAATTATCTTAAATCTAATCTGAAAATGAATAATTTCCAAAAGAAAACAATGATTGGATTCTTTTCTCTAATAATTGATATACAACTAATTAATACAGATGTTGACACAAATACCAACATATCAATACTACAACAAATTATAAAAACTATGAATGTCTTTCTTAACAGAGATATTGCATCTATGGTATTTATTTCCACAAGAATTATGACTTTTTTGTTAGCAGGAATACCAACTTTTGATACAACAACCTTTTTAGACTTGTATAAAGAAGCTGTAAGAAAATATTCAGAATTATTTAATAAGTTATTAACATTATTCGACATACATTTTGATAATATTATAACAGAGTTGGTATCATTAAAAAAAGATGCAAGTCTTTTAGAATCATTGGGGTATAATTTTGAAAAACTAAATAACAATGGTTCTGTAACAAAAGAAAAACTGATAGATATCATTGTTAGAAAAAAGAAAACATATGTTGTGTTATTGATAGCTAATTTTATAGTAAAAAATAATAACCGTACTTTATTGTTACTAAATGGTATCTTATAAAAAATTGATTTAATTTTTAATTAATTTTTAATAATAATTAAAATAATGAATATTAATTTATCTCATGCAACATTATATCCACCTCAAGCATATCATCCTAGTATGCAAGAAAATATCCCTTCTGGTAGACAACTTGTTTCAAATAACTATTATAAAATATCTAACGCGCCTAACAATGAGCCTTATATTCTTAATCCGGGTGATAATGCTTATGTAAAGGTTGATGAAAAGATTATAAATTTTAATGATCTTATGAAAGATATTAAAAATATTAATGAACGTTTACAACTCTTAGAGAAACAAATGAAGATTTTAGGAAGGTATTAGGAAGGTATTAGGAAGGTATTAGGGATTTTCAATCATTTTATATTTACCAAGGTCATATCTCTCATTAGCCTTATTTTCAAATGAATTAAATTCATTTTTTAAAAAATTTTCACTATCATAGTTATAATATGTTATATCATGCAAATCTAAATCTTTTTTTGTTGCAATAACAACCGATGTTATATTTTTAGTGCTATTACAACCACAATATCCAGATCCTGATTGAGGAATACATGCAGAATCAATTTCTAAATCTATAATATTATCATAGGTTTTGGTCATGTTTTTACTATGAGTGGTTTGTTCATTAAAAATTATTTCATTGTCTTCATCATATCTTACCATAGTAGTATCTATTTCATATACACAACTATTTTCATATTCATCTATTTCTTCAACATCAGCTCCTGAACAATAACCTGAATGTGTTTCGTTATGATTGAAGAAAGTAATTTTTAGCATTACTGTATCCATCATATAGTCTACGATAATATTGATTAATGCCTTTTCACATAATTTATAACGTAATTCTGACGTATACAAAAAATTAATCATATCATTTTTCTTTTTATAAGTTAGTAAGTTTATTTTGTTAGCATTATTCATCGTAATATTAAATAATTAAAATTATTTAATATTTTATCAAATTTTTATTTTTTATAAATTATATCATATTCATTAATACCATTTTTCATAGTCATCTGAAAATTTTTATACAATCTTCAAAATAAGTATTTGTTATTGATATAACATAGTTATTATCTTTAATATTATTGGTTTTTTAAAGAAATAGACATATGCAGCATATCTTTGATAGTGTCATTTAATTGTTGGATAATTATATCTTTTTGTTCTATGATGATATCTTTTTTATCTATTTGTAAATTAAGTTTATGTATCTTATTTTCTTTACATTGATGATCATCGCTTTTACAATTAATTAAATGCTTATCGCAATATAAACATTTTTCTAATTCTATGTTTTGTTTTTGTAAACATGATTTTACAGTTTTTTGATGTTTCTTTAAAGAACCTGGTGTCTGAAAGGTTTTTTTACAATAAACACAGTTATTATCAGTATTACAATCAGTCATTTTTTTGAAATATTTTATTATTAAATAATAATATTTAGAAATATTCAATTTTTTTGGAATAATATCAACAAAAATAAAATTAATATTTTATTTAGAAATCTACACCTGCTAATATCATCTTAGCTGTTGAATATCTCTTGGCAAGCTCTGAAAAAGAGCTCCAGTTAGACCCAAGTATTAATTTACACTTTGCGACTAACAAAATATCCACTAAAGACATAATAATCTGACTCTTTGATCTATCATATTCATTTCTTGTAGTATAAAATACCCTTTTATTGATTTCTTCATCTTTCCTAATTTTATCATATACATCCTTATTATCAGCTGTTATATAAAAATATGTATCATCACCCATACTTTTCATCTTTTTTATAAAATGGTCATAAGTACTACATTTTCTCCACTTACTCCACGATATTTTTTGATCGTTACCCCAATTAGTTGTATCATCATATTTAGCATCCTGCCCTTCTCTTATACAAACCCCTATAAACGTAGTTATATCTAGATTTAGAAAATTTAACCTATCAAGTTGATAATCTATATTATTCTGAATTATCTCAGTAACCTTTAGATTTTGCAAAAAATTCGCATCTTCTCTATAACTATAATATTTTGATTGGATGATACAAGAACTTTCTGCATATAAACATATATTTTTACAATCTGTCAACTCATTTTCTAATATATTATCAACATGGTTATTAACATTATTACCATAAACACTATTATTCTTATTCAATACTACACATAGATTCTGACAATAATCTGGTAAAAGAGGCTTTCTAGTTATTATTTCAATATCTAAATCCTTTAATTCAAATAATGTATCAAACTCACAGTTACAATGATCGTCTAACACCCATATCAAAATAAATTTCCATGTTTTTTCATTTTTTGTATAACTATTACTCAGATTTTTATAAAGATTATAACACGACGCAAAACATCTTAATCTATTACCCAACCCATTAATAGGTTTACAATAGAAAATATTAAAATTATCATATTCTTTAGTATTTATAACATCTCCATATAATCTACTGTATTCTTTTCTAGCATTATCATACAGTGAATGAGGAATAGATGTAGTACCTATTGTTAAGAAATAATAATTAATATTACAATCTTGCTCTAAATCATAACTATATTCTGACCATTTGTATATATTTGTCATATTATTTTTACAATCCCAAGATCCTTCAGGCATACTACAAAATATTCTATTAGTTTGTATAGATTTATTTTGATCTACTGTATTTAATATCGTAGCATGTTTGATATGTATAATATGTTTATTAATAATATTAACATCTTTTATATTACACTTATTCAACCTTTCATAAATATCTGAATCATCCCATCCATACGTTTGTATCTTCTCATTATATCCACCTACTTTGAAAAAATCTTTTGTATAGAGAAACAAAAAACCATTCAAGCATTTTTCATTATCATTTGTTGAATTTGCCCAATTTCCCCTATAAAATATTTTTTTCTTTAATTTATGTACCTTTAAGAAATCATTAGAAATCACATAATCTGCATCTAATTTTAATAACTTATTATAAGATACAAATCTACTAGCTATGTTATAAGAGGTTGTTAAATTCCAAGTATCTTGATCAACAATCCTCAAAATAATTATTTTTTTGTTACCATTAATCAATGCTGTATGCAAAGTATCATAAACAGTTACAATAGATGACCAATCTACTATTATAATTTCATCTATGTTTTTGTTAGGTAGCAACGATTCAATATTTTTTAATAAATTGTTATTTCGATTCATGCATGAAATAATAACAGATATACCTTTTTTATATTTTTTAGCCATGTAAAACATAGGTGATGAATTTGTTATGATTTTTTGTATTTCTTTATTATGCTTGGTTTTTTTAAAGAGTTCTTTGTTATTACCTATGGTGTGTTGAATAAGATTTATATCAGTGATTTCAACAACATCGCCACGTTCTAAAGATATACTATTACGGATTATTTGATCAGTTTTATTTTTCAACACTATAGAATTATTAACAATGTCGTTCTCATGATTATTATCTTTTACATTTTTACTATTACAACAGAACATTTTTTATTTTAAAGATATTAAAATTATCTTATTAAATTAAAATAACCAAATGAATAAACATAATTTTGGAATTCTTTTTTATAAAAATAGCATAAATCTTGGAGATGAGATCCAAAGCATAGCTGCTTTAAGACTTATAAAAAAATTTTATAAAGATGAGTTTAATATTTATTATATTAACAGAGATAATGGGGATATATATGATAAGGGTTATATAAGATTAACAAATTTTGATGAATTTACCCACAATAAAATTAACTGTATTTATAATGGATGGTTTGATGGAGATTATCATACTTTGCCTAATAAAGATACAATAAAATACCTAAATATTTTATTTATTTCTTATCATATAAACGAACAGGAAAAAAATAAAAATTATGATATCTTAGAAAATAGTAAAATAAATTTTAACTCATTATACCACCAATCACTAAAACCATTTTACGATACCTACTCACCCATTTATTGCAGAGATTTATCAACACTTAATAAATTATCTTCTATTGGAGTTAATAGTTTATTTTCTGGATGTCTAACAATGACTTTAGCAAGAACTAGAAAAATAGAAGATATTAAAAAAAATTGTATTTATATTGTAGATGTAAATAAGAAGTCGTATGATGAAATACCTAGAGATATTATTGAACAAGCTATTCATATTACTCATATAACAGATACTAAAGATAATAATACAAAGTTTTTAGAAGCTGAAAAGTTAATAAATATATATTCTAATGCTAAACTGGTTATAACTAGTAGACTGCATGTTATTCTTCCATGTTTAGCATTCAAAACTCCTTGTATAATGATGTTTGATGAAATAGATAAAGACTGTCGATTTGATGGATTAGAGAAATATATGACCATTTTTGATAAAGATACTATCGATTGGTATAATCATATGAATAAAAATAATGAAGAATTTGATTCGTTGGTTGATAATATTGAAAATATATTAAAAAATTGGATCTTTACACTTTAATTTTACATCTTTTAGTATGTTGTGTAATTGTAAGTTTACTTACTTTACCACCTATATTACTAGGATTGTATAACCACCTTATACCTTCTTGTGATTTAATCCATCTTTTAAAAATCCAATAACGTATATTACATCTAAACCAATTTTGTATTATTTTTAATTTTTTTATATTAGTATCATAATTTTTATTAGTATCATAATTTTTATTAGTATCATAATTTTTATTAAGATGATTATTTAACCATAAACATCCAGAGCATTCTAAACCTAAAATATCATTATTTAAATGTATTTTTATTATACATCTACAATTATTACAATCAAGTTTTTTAAGATTAATAAACGTATCTGGTATTTCTATAAGATTAACACAATTATAACATATAATTATTGTAAGAGCAATAAGTGTATTGTGGTATATATGTTAAATTAGTACATCCACCACAATAAAGTTCTTTAAGATTAATAAGACTTTTCGGCAGACTATATAATTCTATACAATCATAACAACACAGTACTGTAAGATTAATAAAGGTATCTGGTATCTCTATTAATTTTGGACATCTATTACAATAAAGAGAAATAAGGTCAATAAGAGTATTAGATATTTCTGTTAAATTGACACATGATTCGCAGAAAATTGTGTTGACATTTTTATAATGATTAGTTATTTGTGTGAGATTTATACAATTATAACAATCTAACTTATACTGATTATAAGAGATGAGAGAATTACTTATTTTACAAATTATACACATAAAGAAAACAATAAAAATAAAATAATAAATTTATTTTTAATCAATTTTTTAAAAAATAAATATGTAATTTAATAAAGTTTTATTAAATTATAAATGATCGTAATGGGACTCGAACCCATGGCCCCTTGGTCATAAGCCAAGTGCTCTACCAACTGAGCTATACGATCTTAATTAATTTTTAATTAAGATCGTCAAAAAATAATTTACAATTTATTATACACAAGATTTTATTTTTATAATCTTTATTCCTCATCCTCTTCGTCTTCCACAACTGGCTTTTCTTTCTTAGTTGCTTTCTTCTTTGGCTCTTTCTCTTTGGTTTCTTTTGCTTTTTTTCCTTTAGCTGCAGGTTTAGCAACTTCTTTTGGAGCAGCTGTAGTTTTTGCACTACCGCTAGATTGTTTTTTCACTTTAGGAGTTCCGAGACCTAATCTTACTCTGTCATCTGCTGCTAGTTTTTGATACTTTTCAATATCAGAAGAACCACTTTCCTTAAGTGTATTCCATTGAGCTCCCATCTTTCTCAGAATATCTACTGAAGAAATTCCTGGTTCTTTTAATTTAATCTTTTCTCTATTATCTTCGCAAAAAAAGATGTACGCTGTTTTTGCAGCTTCTTTCTTAGGTTTCTTAGGTGCAAAGGTATCCATGGCTTTTTCAAAACGAGCCTTGTCTTCCACAGCCATCTTATCGTATTTTTCCTTATCCTTAGGTTTAATGGCTTTCCAAGCAGCTCCAAGTGCTTTCATAAGATCTGGTGGAGATAGTTCTGGGTTTTTCGCAAGAATTTTTGCACGATTATCAGTGCAGAAAAAGATATATGAAGAGTTTGCTCTTTTAGGAGCATTAGGATCTTTATCCTTAAATTGCTTGTCGAGTTTTGATTGGGTTTGTTTACTTTTCCACAAAGTTAATAACTCTGCGTTATCTTTATCGTTAGAGGTTAAAAAATCTCCGATAAATTTGTTTAAGTTTTGTTTCGTACACATTGCTTTTGTTTTATATGCTTGTTTTTAAGTAATGATAACGAAAAATAAATTCAATTTTTTTTATTAGTTTTAGTTTTTTATTAATTCAAAACTGGAAATGTGTTTAGAAATAAAATTTTATTATATTTATTATTTATTTTTTATTATTTATGTTTTTCTTAACATTAATTTATAAAAATATTTTTAATCGAATTTATTAATTTTATTTTTATAATTTTCAATATGTATAATTTATTAAAAACATACGCTATGATAAAAATAATCTATTGTGATAGATGGTGTAAAATGGTTGTAATAACATAGGTGATAAAGTAAGTACTAAAAACTTATTATCATCAGTTTAGAAATTTATTTTTTATTTAACAACTTAATATATTTCTAATAAATGACTGAAGAAAACATTGTCTCTACAAACACAACTTTTGATAAATACCTTGATCCTTCGTATGCAGATCAAATAATAAACTTGATAAAGAAAGCACCCTCTATGAAAGAAGTTCAACAAGTTATTGATAAATATTACCCAACATGGATTGTAAAAAAAATTCCAAAATATAGTAAAGACTATGAACTACTTAACCTCACTTGGCGCAATATGGCTAGACAACTGCGATGCAAACGTCAAGAAATATTATTAGTAGAAAGTATAGAGTTTGATGAAAAACATACTGTTATCAATATTCTAGGCGAGATCTTCACAAAGATTGGATTCTCTGTAAGAAGAATCGATGAAATTATTCCTTGTAGGGTTTGTGGATTTGGGATACCCAACAGAATGTTATATAACGAAATGAAGAAACGTAGAGATGATTATGAAACAGGAAAGATAAAGAATGCTACCACTTTTTCTAACACATGCCCAGATGAATGGAGTGATTGTTGCTGTAGTTGTAAATAGATTATAAAAATTAATTAATTATTATTATTAAAATTATTTTAATAATAAATGAAAAAATCACGATTAAGAAAACATAGTTTGCTCAACAGAAAATGTAAACGTGGAAAACATGTAAGTCCTACATCAGGACGTTGCGTATTTTTAGTAAAGAATCTTGCTTCAATGAAGTCAAAAAGTAAAAAGAAGTCACCTAAGAAAAAATCAAAAAGTAAAAAGAAATCTGTTAAAAAGAAGTCAAAAAGTAAAAAGAAATCTGCTAAAAAATCACCCAAAAAGAAGTTAAAAAGTAAAAAGAAATCTGCTAAAAAATCACCCAAAAAGAAGTTAAAAAGTAAAAAGAAATCTCCTAAAAAGAAGTCAAAAAGTAAAAAGAAGTCTGTTAAAAAATCACCCAAAAAGAAGTTAAAAAGTAAAAAGAAATCTCCTAAAAAGAAGTCAAAAAGTAAAAAGAAATCTCCTAAAAAGAAGTCAAAAAGTAAAAAGAAATCTCCTAAAAGAAATCTGTTAAAAAATCACCTAAAAAGAAATCAAAAAATATATCTAACCAAGAATCTATTTTGAAAAATAAACTAAGAGATTTAAAATCACAAGAACAAAAAATAAAAGAAAATTTTCAAAAAAACTTAAAGGATTTAGATAAAAAATTAGAGGATAATATAAGAAAAAATAATTCTAGAATAGATGGTTACAAGATGTAAAATAATTGATTAATATTTATTTAACAAATTCTTTAATCATTTTGGCAATAACATATCCCGATTAATGGAGTGATTATTGTTATGGTTGTAAATAGGTTTTATAAATCATTATTAAAATAATAAATTTTATTTTAATAAATGAAATCTCCAATGAAAAAGTGTAGAAGTGGTAAACGCAGAAGTCCAAAAACACATAGATGTGTCTTATTAAAAAGTAAAAGAAAATCATCTAAAAAGAAGTCAAAGTAAAAAGAAATCAAGGAAATCTACTAAAAAGTCAAAAAAATCTACTAAAAAGTCAAAGAAATCTACTAAAAAAAAGTCAAGGAAATCACCTAAAAAATCTGTGAAACGTAATCTATATAAAGAACGTTCTCAGGTAAGAAATAGTAGGAGGAGACCCAAGAGATCTAAATCAGATAGTAGAAAATCTAATGAAAAAACATCTTATGCTAAAAAGATTGCTTTTGCTAAAAAACATGGTTTGTAGAAGCTGGTAGATATGTATAATTCAGCACAGCTCAATGGAATGTGATTGATTTATTATACTTTAACCAAATAAATAAAGCATGAAATTCTGTAATTGTATATATCTTGTTTCTATCCCAGACAAATAAAATATTTATTTACCAAATTCTTTAATCATTTTGGCGATAACAAATTCCTTTTCCAACGGTTTAATTCTTTCTAATAAATTATCATTTTTTAAACAAAACAGATTTAATAAATATGTATTGCCACTACCATCTCCATCACTTGTAACTATAGATTTTTGTAAAGTTTCATCTAACCTTTGAATAAATATAAACACATTTTCTGTATATTTTTGAAGCAACTTTAATTTTTCATATAACGTGATCTCAAGATGATCAATTTGTGTACATCTACTATCATAAATCTTTTTTACCGCATCTCCAAAATATTCTTGGTATAGTTTACGATTATCGTTAGATATATTAACATCTGTCATAAAATCTATATTTATTTTAAATTGGGTTACTATGTGCGTAGACATATTAGATTGTTTTTTAATAAAATCAATTAAAATATTAATTAAATAATTTTAGTTACTTGCTTCAATCATCATCACTTATTCCATCACCATCACTATCAAACTCATCACTATAATAACATTCATCTAAAAAATCGAATAACTCTTCACATTGAGATTCTGTAATTGTTTTTAATAAAAATTCTTTTTTTATTCTTTGATCCAGACCTTTTTGAAACATATTTCTTAATTTAATATCATCTATGTCACCTTGTATAATAACATGATCATACTTACAAAACGGACACGTCATCATACCACTTCCATTTTTAAATCCTGTTAACATAAGTTTTATCTGACATGTTACACAAAAATACTCATCGCATCTTACACAAGCTCTACATGCGTTATTTATAGTTTCTTGACATATTTGGCATTGTTTACCAAGTGCAGTCTCTGAGAAATTACGTTCAATACATTTTCTTAAGTGTAAAGATATATTTATATCTTGAGGCAATGCGCTAATTTTTCCATTACATGCCATTATTATTTTCTTAGCATTATCTAAATCAAGTTGATCGAATAGCCATGATGTGTTATCATTTTTACCTAATAAGATTATTAAATCTTTTCTATTAATAGTAGAATCAAAAAGATCTTTTGCATTTTCTTTAGTAATTTTTGAGGTAATATTGGAGAAAGTAATATCTGTATATTTTTCTTTAAGTTGTTGAATAAGCTTGTTTACAAAAGGCTTATGTTTTGGCATACTTTAAATTTTTAATTAATATTAATTAAAAATTATTAAAAAATCAATTAATATAATTGAATTATTTTTATAAATCTTAACAAAAAAAAATGTCTACCTTTATAAAAATTAATAAATGGCTTTTTAATAAACTAATATAAATAAATTTTATATTTCTTTTCCTTTACATGGTCAAGACAAATCATACCAGGTGAGAATACAATATGATTTTTTTGATAAAAGAAACATATATCACCAATTTCCATATGAAGAAATATTATATACCTTTGATTCAGAAAAAGAAGCCTTTACAAAATTAGAAGAAATTAATAAAATAGTTCATGGAAAATATAAGTATGATGAATAGTTTAGAAATTAAAATTGAATAATAATTTTTAAAAGAACAAAATAAATGCGAAATGCAAATGATGTATTACCAGGAGTCTTTTTAATAATAATATTTTGTAGCATGTTTTGGCTTTTTACCGCGATACGTAATGACATTGAAAATAAAAAATATTATGCTTTACAAAGAAAAATTCAACAAGACGAATTTATAGAACTACGGAAAACATTGTCTAAGGGTTTGTAATTTATAGTAGAACTTACAAAAATGATCCGTTATATTTTAAGTAAGTATCAGATCATAATTTTTTAACATCATTAATAAAAACTAATTTGCTACCACTAACCTCTGGTTTTATATGTCGGATGAACCATAAATTTTCATCAGTATACATATCATGTATTGGATAATAGCGTGTTAAGCTTAAAGAATCAAAAAATATATTATTACGATGTGTGACATTAATAGTTTCACATGTTGGATCACACTTAATAACAAATGGTTTTACAAAAAAATTTCTCGCAGTAATATAAGATATTAATGTAAACCCAGAGACTCCTAGTATAAGTTTATTATTCATAATTTGATTAATATTATTAATAAAAAGATTTAAATCAATTATTAATTATTTATTTTCTATAATTCTTATACCAGAATTTGTGGTTTCTTCATCTGAAGAACAGCCACACAAGGGATTATGACCTTTTATATAATTACCTTTTTTGTCAGAGTAATAGGAATCCGTACAATTGTTGCATATTTCTGTTCCACAATCATTATCACAAATTGTAGAACCGCTGGTTTCTTTATTACAAGTTGGACAAATGATAGGTGTTTTTGATAAATTTGTTGTTAACGACATTTTTAAAAAAATATTTTAATAAAATTTATTAAATTATTAAGTAATAATTATTTTTTATTTTATAATTGTTATAATAAAAATATGTCAAACGTTCAAAATTTATCGCCAAGCAGTCCTATAGCGGGAAATCAATGGTATACTTCCGTATCTGATACAACTGTATCTGCAAGTAAGGTCAGTCATGCCCTCAATCATCTTGGGCAGGGATCCATAGCAGTTAATAGTGTTTCAGGTACTTTAGTCCCAGTTGCTACAGGAAATTATAGTGTTTTAGATAACTATGGAAATCCTGTAATTATTCCTGTTGGGTCTGTTATTAATAGTTTAGTGCTATCTTCTGATGTAGCTGTTGCACCCACTACCGTAACAGCACAAGTCTACCTTATTAATCCTGTATCTACTTTAATTCCCTCTCCAACCCCTACTTACATTTCTTCAGCAATAGCTGCTTCAGTGTTTAATAATAGTACAGGTCAAACAAATGCCACTGTACCTGTTCCGACAAGTGTAACACTTACTGGAACCTCTGCTGGTACTGCATTAACTACCACTGGCGGTCTTAATAGCAATATGGTTGGAAGTTTAATTTATTTTGAGCAAGATGGTGCTACAAATACTATTGCCGCTGTTACAAATGCTACATCAGGCATGTTAGGATTTTCACAGACTAATGCTGTAAGTGGTAGTATCTTAGTTAATTATATTACCCCTCCTTATATTACTGGTGGTACCACTGAAGCTATGGGAATTCAATTAGGAGTTACAACTGCAGTGTCAGCTGCTACAGCTGGTAGAATAAGGGTAACAATAGGTTTTACACCAACTTTAGTGTAAGTTACGATAGTCTTGTATTATCAATAAAAATTTTTTTCTAAAATAAATAAATTTTTAGAAAAAATAGATTTATAAAATATTACTTAAAGATAGATAATTAATTATAAAACTATTGTGAATGCCTCCTAAAAATAAAACATGTAAATACGATGGATGCGATAAATGGAGAAAGAAAGATGGTTATTGTATAAGACATTTTAACATAATAAACGAAAAATTAGATAATTGTATTTTACAAGAAAATATAAATCATATTGAAGAAAAAATTGAAGAAGAAAAGGAGAAAACTCCAGATAAATGTAATTATATTGAATGTTTTCATACTAGAAGATACCCAAGTAAATTTTGTGAATCTCATAAAGATGGTCTTTCTGAAGAAGACAGGGTATATATACATCCTCCAACAATAGAATTACCTAATCAAAATTATCGAAATGAACAAATGAATACAACTATTAAAGGAGATGTACTTGAAATTTTTGTTGAAAATATATTAAAAGAATATACATGTATTTCAGATATTCAAAGAATAGGACAGACTTTAAGCAGTTTTGATATACTTTATCGATATAAAGATGAAGATTTTTTGAGAGGTTTACAGGTTAAAACATTGACCAAATCTAAAGATAGAAAAAATAAATATAAAATTGGTGTATGTAATTATACTGATAATATGTTAATTGTAGCTATTAATCAAAAAAATAACAAATATTTTATATGTTTTAAAAAAGAATTTATAACACCAACTATTTCTTTTCATAAAAGTAATAAAAATTATGATAATAATAAATTTGATAATTTTGAAAAATTTAAAAATAAACTTTTATCATGTTTATCTAATTCAGAAATATATAACAGAGAAACATCTTTATCAGAAAATTGTCTAAAAGAACAAGATAGTCTTGACCGATTAAAATTAAAAGTAAGAGACCTTCATTTTGAATATAAAGCAAACGATACACATGCATCTGTCTATGATTGTTTTATAAATAATTATTCAATACAACATAAATTTGCTTCTGCAATGAAAAATAGATCTAATTATGTTGGTATAACTTTACGCAAACATTCTTATTTTTTAAAAGGTAAAAGACATAAGAAGCCATATGATGTTAGCGATAATATTGATTTTTTTATTTTTGAAGTTAATGAACAATTAGGTAATTTTTATATAGTTCCAACATCTGCTCTTATAAAGAAACGATATTTATATGATGAAAAAACTAAAGGTAAAGGATCTATTGGTTTTTATTTTATTCCAAAAAAAGGATTAAAACATCACTGGATTTTACAATATTACAACAGATTTGAATTATTGGCAAGAAATAATTAATTAAAAAATTATTTTCTTTTTAATTATTTTTCCTAATATAAATAAATATCATAATATGTCAATTTATAGCACACCCGTCCAAGGAAATGCTTCATTTGTCGCTGTATCTGATACGATCGTCAGTGGCTCAAAGATAGCTCATGCTCTCTCTAAAATAGAGGCTAATTATGTTAATACTATTAGTGGTACCGCAGTTGTGAGTGCCGCAGGAAATTATAATTTAGTTGATAGTGTTGGTACTCCTTTAGTACTACCTATTGGCAGTGTTGTTACTAGTGTTGTTTTCAGCAGCGATGTATCAATTTCACCAACTACTGTAACAGCTGCTGTTTATCTTGGAACAGCATTTCCAACTTCATCAACGCCAACGCCACCTGCTGTCAATCCTGGTTCGTTTATCACTTCTGCAGCAGGTCTTGCTGCAAGTTCATTTAATGGAGGTGTTGTTGTAGCTACTACTAATGCTGGGTTAACAGGTACAACTGAAGCTTCAGGAATTTATCTTGGTGTACTTACAGTCGGTGCTGCAACTATTGGTAAATTTAGGGCTACAGTAACATTCGTACCTACGTTACAGCAATTTGTAACCACGCCACCTTAAACAACTCTTCTTCAAATTATAAATTAAAATTGAATAAATTTTAATTTTCTTTTCACACAAAGATGTTTACCGATAAAAATTATTCAAAACAACATATGAAAATAATGCAAAAAGAATTAATACTCGTTTAATCAAAGTTAAGTGAAAGTTAAGCGAAGCATACAAAATATATTTATTATTTCCAAACTTAAGTTCACGCTGTTACAAAATATTTAATAATTTTTTAATTTTAATAACCAAACGCCAATCAGACTCTGACAAATCATTCTTAAAATGTGCTTTTAATATATCTATTGAACTTCTCGTAAGAATACTCACCAATTGATTCGTATGATCAAACTGTCTTCCATAAATCATTGTTTTTTTAGTTTCATCTGTTTCAATTTTTATTGAAATTTCGTCACCTTTTTTTGCCTCTAGTTGATCAACACATACTTTTTGTATACCAACTATTTTACCAATATGTAGAATTTCTACAGAAGATAGTAAGGAATCATTTTTTACAATTCCTATTAAAGTCCCTATTTTAACAATTCCATCCAATACTTTTACCCCTAGTATAATAGGATTTTTAGCATTTATAACTTTATTTGGTATTATTTCAAGTATACATGGAAAAATAGCGTCATTCATATATTTTATAGCATTTTTATTCTTTATAATTTCTACATATTTAATGTACTCTTCGTACAGATGATATATCACACCAGATTCAATAATTTTTACATTCATTTCTTTGGCATATTGTTTCATATCCTCTTTAATCACTACATCAAAAGCTAATATAACCTTACATTCTTCAGTATTTGCAACGCTTGCTTTCATAATATCTTTTTTATATACTTGTCCTATAGAAACACCGTTAACATTTATTTTCATTTCTTTTAAAAAATTTATAAATGCTTCTAAAGAACCTAATGATGAAGTTTGTACATAAATTCCTTCTGTTTTCCCAACATCTTTATCTAGTTTGTTTGTAATAGATTCTAAATCATTCATAACAGATTTTTTCAAGGTTTCTAAATTATTCTTATCATTATTTTTATCATGTAATAAAATCTGTGTTCCTGCTAAACTATCATCTAAATTAGAAGCAGCAATTTTTACACACATTGCACCAGTTAAAGAATTATTATAAACATATTTTTCATTACTGCTAGTCGATACTGTCAATAACGCTTTAACTATAGTTACTATAGGACCATTCAAGCTACAAACAACAATAGTATCACCAACTTGAAGAGTTCCATTGACTAATATTACATCTAGTGTTGTGCCAAAACCTTCTGTCATTTTTACATCTACTATTGTACAATGAAATTTGTCAGATAAAGTTAATTTTGCTTTCATTATATTTTGTGATAGTTGTGTGATAAGTAACAACATTTCTGACACCCCTTCTCCTGTATAAGAAGAGATTGGTATCATTGATATCCTCTTTTTAAAATTATTATTTTCATAGTACAGACATGCATCCAATCCTTCTATATTTAGATTATGAACTATTTCATTATAGTGTTTGTAAAATTCATTCTGTGTATCTTGTAGTTGACCGTCTAACAATTTAGAAATTAATTTATTATGATTCGATTGCCAATTATAACACCTATCTATCTTATTCAAAACTACTATGAAAGGTACTTTCTTATCTTTTAAAAGATTTATTGATTCTAATGTTTGTGGCTCAATACCATTCATGACGTCTATAACAAGAATAGCAAGATCGCATAAACTAGATCCTTTATTTCTTAAATTATAAAAGGATCGATGTCCTGGTGTATCTATTAAAATCAAACCTGGTAATTTAGACACTATAGATTTTGATAACATCTTATTAATATCATTGGTAAAGTGTTTGATATTTTCTATAGGAATATATGTAGCACCAATTTGTTGGGTTATACCACCAGCTTCTTTTGATTGTACACAAGAATTCCTGATTTTGTCTAATAATTTTGTTTTACCTGAATCAACGTGTCCTAAAACACATATAATAGGTGCACGGAGTGTAGTAACTTCACAGTATTTGGCTTCTTCAAGAATATTAACTTTATTATCGCAATCTTTTTTGATTAGTTTTTGTAAATAAACATTACTAGGTTTTATTGTAAGTTTCTTCGTTACTTTTTCAGGTAATTGTGTAGATAATTTATAAAGTGCTAATTTTTTTTTGGATATATTTTTTAATGGATCTTGTTTAATAATTTTTGTATCGTCTATTAAATTATCAAAAGTAATTTTTCCAATTATATTTGTTACTCCTTGAGTAGAATTAATTGAATCTGTTTCTATTGATTGTCTAAATAATTCAACACCATTTTCTCGTTGGATTGCTATAGAATTTGGGTGTAATGACACAATATCTTTTAGATTATTCGATAAAGAATCGTCAAAATGATAAACATGTTTTTGTTTAATTTTTCTTTCTGTTCCATTTAGCTTTTGACCTTCGCTAAAATCTTCTGAACTAGAATCAACTATTTCTAAAATATTACATTCTGGTAATTTACAAGGTACTAAATCATCAACAAGATTTAATGGAAATGTAAGAGGTAGTGGTACCGATAAGATTGGTTTTGTTTCAATAATAACGAAGTTATTATCTTCTTTTTTCACAAGGAATGATTCAATAGTTGACTGTTTATAATTTGGTATATTTCCTGTACTTTGTTTAACTATGGTATCTTCTTGTATATTTTCTTTTTTGAAAAAAGAATCGATTTCGGATTGTTTATACTTTTGTTTTTGAATTTGTTCTTTGATAAATTGAATTTTAACTTTAGACGTAGATTTTTTTGGTTTGTTCATTTTAATTATTAAACAAAATATAAATAAAATTTATTCAATTATTTTAATATTGAATAAATTTTAAACAAAGTTTTAATTCTTTGATCATTTAGAAAATAAATTGGTTAACCTTCTTTTAGCTATTATACCACCTATATTATCTGGATGATAATACCATTCGCAAAAAGCTTTTGTCTTAATTAATAATGTTAACTTATATCTATTAATTTTCCATCCTTTAACTTTAGCTCTTATTTTTTTCAATTTAATAAAATGTAATCTTTCATCATAAAAAATTTATTACTACTTAAATCATCCCAATTCCATGGCTTGTCAATGTTATCGTTCACAATATCAAAAGTAATGTTTGGATTACCACTTAGATTATTCCAATTCCATGGATTATTAGGATAAGCATTCACAATATCAAAAGTAATATTTAGATTACTACTTAAACTATACCAATCCCATGGTTTATCAAAGTTATCTTTCACAATATCAAAAGTAATATTTAGATTGTTACTTAAACCATACCAATCCCACGGTTTGTCCTGGTAAATTTTTACAATATCAAAAGTAATGTTTTGATTATAACTTAAACTACCCCAATCCCACGGCTTATCAGGATAAGCTTTTATGATATCAAAAGTAATATTTATACTATAACTTAACCAATCCCAATTCCATGGCTTGTCAGGATAAGCATTCACAATATCCAAGGTAATGTTTGGATTACTACTTAAACCACCCCAATCCCACGGCTTATCAGGATAGGCTTTTACAATATCAAAAGTAATGTTTTGATGACTACTTAAACAACCCCATTCCCATGGCTTATCAGGATAAGCATTCACAATATCAAAAGTAATATTTAGATTGTTACTTAAACCAAACGAATTCCAAATCCACGGCTTATCGGGGTATGACTGCATAATATCTAAAGTAATGTTTGCGTTACAACTTAAACCATCCCAATCCCATGGCTTATCAGGATGGGCTTTCACAATATCAAAAGTAATGTTTGAATTACGGCTTAAATAATACCAATTCCACGGCTTATTAGGATAAGCTTTTACAATATCAAAAGTAATGTTTGGATTATTGCTTAAATAATTCCAATTCCATAGCTTATCAGGATAAGCTTTAAATAATTTAATTAATGAATTTTCATTACTCAAAGACCAAGAATCATCTTTGTCAATTTCTCTTTCAATATTATATTTATTATTAGAAATTACTCGTGTCATTTGTTTTAGGAAATCAAATTTTAGGAAATCAAGTTTTAGGAAATCAATAAATTTTAGGAAATCAATAAATATTTTAATGATATAGTTTCTAGTTTCTAAATAAAGCATTATCATAGTATCAATAACTATGATAATAACATCGAATGTGTCGTCTCTTAAGGTTTAAACCATAACGGTTAGCTCTGATAAGAAGAATTCATTAAGCCAGGACGTCTGACTTAATTGTAGATTGTGAACAATCCTTAATCTTAACATATGGATTTGACAGTTAATGCGTGTACATTAACTGTCAAATTTTATGGTTATTATGCCATATATTGATAATACGGATTGGTTATCAACAGAAACTAAGACCGCTCTTTTAAGAGGATTCTTTATGATTGATTTTCATTATTAGTTTATTTCATTTATTATATAATAGTAGACATAGTTGTGATAAGATTATTAAACTAAATAATAAATCAATTAAAATAGTTATATGTGGTGTTATCTAAATAAAATGGATTCAAATAGTTATGTATAATTACATAACTATTTGAATTTTTGCGACTATCATTTCACGTATTGTTAGAAATCGATGGATTGGTATTTGATTTCATGTTACAAAAATATCAACTGAAGTTTTAGGAATGATAAGAGGTCGATCGTCTAAGGTGCGAACAAACATTAAATTCCAGCTCTGTTAAGAGGATTCTTCATGACTGATAGAACTCCAATAGGTATTATTTTCTATTGTGTAGGTGTTTGTAAATTGTCGTAGCATTTTTATATGTATTGTATATATGTATTGTATATGTATTGTTTATTTACTTCCAGATTTACGTTTGCCGGATTTTTGTTGCTTCACTGGTACAACTTCCTTTTCTTCATCACTTTCGCTTTCACTACCACTGCTTTCGCTTGCTAAATCATCGTCTAAATCGTCATTATCTTTCTTTTTTTCTTCTACTTTTTCTTTCTTTTTTGAAGTTTGTTTTGAAGGAGACTTTTCTTCATCTTTTTCATCCTTTGCCTTTTTGGCTTCATCAAATCTTTTTTTATCTTTCTTTGCCATTTCCTTAAATTTCTTTCCCTCGTCAGTATCTTTAACTTGTTTCCAAGCTTCTGTTAACGCACTCATTATTTCTCCAGCTTTTAATCCTTCAAAAGTTTTTTCATCGCTTTTCATATCATCAGTAAAGAATTGAAATGCTGATCTTGCCTTCTTTAAACTTGATTTCTTTCTTTGTTTCTTCTCAGTCATTAATTCTTCATAACTTCCTTCTTGCGGAACATATTGTTTCATTTCCTCTTCATATCGTTCCTTATCTTCCTTATATTGATCAACATACTTTTGTTTCTTACTATCAGACATTGCTTTCCAAGTTTCTCCCATCTTTTTAGAAATTTGTTTGGGTTGCAAATTAGGATTATTATCTACGATTTTCTTACGATTCTTTTTCTCTTTGCAAAAGAAGATGTAGGCAGAGGAGGCGGCTTTGGGCTTGGTTTTATCTTTGAATAATTTGGTTAATTTACTTTGATTTTCCTTACTTTCCCATTTCTCTAATAAGGACTTGTTGCTTTCCAAAAAGGAGGCAATATATTTATTTAAGTTAATTTTTGAACACATAGCGTTTATTTGTTGATAGACTGATTTACTTATCTTAATTAATTAATAATTCAATTATTTTTTCGTACGGTACGTAATTAACAAATACAGTGTTAGTATTTTAATGAGATATCGATAGCTAGTAAATATTTTACTAGCTATCGATATCTATTGTATGTGAATTTTTTGTAATGATTATTTATTTCATTCTTAACACGTATTCTTCTTTACTTTCAGTTGCATGTTTGAATTTACAAGTGCTGCCGTTTTTGCATTTATTACCAAAGCTGCAATTCACAATTTTTAATTCTTCAACAGTATGTGCATATGTACACTTTGCCATATATTTGCATTTAATACCCAATGCTACTGACTTGCACATTTTAGTACACAAACCTTTAACAGGTGCTGGAGAAGGATTTATTGAAATGTTAGTAATATTATTAACTTGCACAGTTGCTTTCTGCACAATTGCTTTCTTGGGAGTTGAACCTAATTCTTCGAGTGAATGGGCATATTTACAATTCTTTACTGTGCATTGTTTACCTTTGATATAATACATACAGAATTCAGGTTTTTGAGAAGTTGCAATAGGGTTGATCATTACATTGGTGTGTTTAAGAGTGGAAATTTGAAAGGTGACTGAATTTTTTTTGCTAAATTTACCTAATCTTTTTGAATTTTTAGTTACTTTAGTTACTTCTTGTTCAATAGGGAAAGAATAAAATTTGTTATTATTATCTGAAGACCAGTTTAAGAAACCTTTGATCTTATTATTTTCGGAATCGTTTTTTAATTCTTCATTAACTTTCTCCTTCGTTTCTTCAATTTCAACAGAAGATAACATTATCGGTTTGATAGAATATTTAATAGCGGGTGCTTCTTCATCATCTGATAAAATAGGATCTAAATCTTGTTGATACCAATCTGATCGATCATCTTCAAATTGTTTTGGCGCGGATGTTTCAATTATTCTTGTATTATTATCTTCCTCGTAATCTGCATCCCATGCGGGTTCGTTATTTTGGTTGTCGCAAGCGACTAATTTGTTTCCACGGGAAACTATATTTATGGAACTATCGTCCCAATTATTTGTATCTTTATAAGACATATTTGTTAGTTGTAAGGGTGACTTTATTACCAAGTTAATAATAAAATCAATTATTTTTATACATGGTATATTGATCCATAGTTGGTAAATTTTACCAACTATGGATCAATGGATATTGGATGATACACTAAAGATTGTCTTACATATTATTTGTTAAATGTTAACAGCTTTATGATGGTTAATTTTGTAATTGTTGTCAAAAGTGATATTTGGATTATGACTTAAACCATTCCAATCCATGGTTTAACAGTTTGTGAAATGAAATTTTTCACAAACTGTTTTTTCGAGCGACTATATTTATGGAACTGTCGTCGTAAACAAATGACACGGCCCTATGCCAAATCGCCTAGCCATATAGGTTTCAACAGCGATTACATTTCAAGAATGTTTGTCTCAAGTTTTTAAACCAACGATTGGTTAGCTCTGATAAGAGGATTCCTCAAGACAGGCGTCTGATTTATTATATCTTCATAAATAATAAATCAATTATTATTCACCACGGTAATACCACGAACACTTTGTTATTTACCACAGTTAATGCATATTTACCATGGTAAATAAAGTACTCGTTCCTACCACGGTGGTTGCTACCGTGGCGGGTATTATACGCCATCCACAAATTCAGGCAAGCCATTACAATCAGAATCTTTCAAACAATTTGTGGTACTTTGCTTAACAAATCTTAAAAATTCTTCACAAGGATTATCAAGCTCGCTATTAACATCAATAAAATTATACCTTTTCATTAAACTCACAACAACACAGTTAACCATCTTATCTGCCTTCTCTGTAGAAGAGCATAAATCTCTCACATCTTTTGTTAAAAAACCAGGTAATCCCATTAATCTATTTTTAACAATATCATATTGCATTGTAGACCAATAGCCTGAAACACCCATACATTTTAGCTTACTCATACAAGATTTCATTATAGCTGATAAAATATCGTTAGGTATTATTAATGCATCTATGAAAGAAAGATTGTTAGAAATTTCATTCATTATACAATTATTATAATCTTCCATTTTTTCTGAACATGATACTTGTGTGATTGAAAGTTGTTTTACATTAATAATCTGTTGAAATAATTGCTTCTGGGTATTTGACCATTTAGTGGCTTGCCCTGAACATTCAATACCATCTAAACACTGCTTTAAAATAAAATAAGGAGATTCTGAAGTTTTATCAATATTTCCTTTTGCGATCACTATCCCGTCTTCATAAGAATAAAGTGATGTTAATTTATCTGCAAAGCATGTTGTTAATTTATTGGTATTTTCTTGGCATAAAGAAGATATAACTTTTTGAAGATCAGAGTTGGATAGTAAAGTATTTAATTCAGATTTTTGTGCAGGAGTCCAAAAACCTGCACTACCTGGATCAGCAAGACCTGCACAATCTGCTATAATATTGCTAAGTTTTGTATAATCATTTTGAACAATATTCATAGCATCACTAAAACTATAATTCGAAGAAAGTTTATCAAAAAGGCAAGAAGCTACGTTAATATTACCTTCTGCATTATCGGAAAGGTAATCAGCTAATTCAAATCTTTGAAAATAATTCCATTTGCCTGGGTTTCCACTGTAACCTGTATATCCAGTGTATCCTGTTGCACCGGTATATCCAGTGTAACCTTTATAATTTGGAGAAGTATCTTTTAATATTCCAAAACCTTTTGTTTTGATAATGTTATATATTAATAATAAAACTATAATAACAAGAAAAAATATCATAATTATTTGACTTAATTTCATTTTATTATTAATAAAAATATTATTATTTCTTATTAAAAAATTTTAATAAGAAATATTGATTTAATTAGGTTTATTTCTAATGCTAAAGTAGAACTACTTTATTGCTCTGCTTCGCTTTCCCTATAGGCTACAGGCTAAATAAATTAATTAATCTTTGTTTAGCTATTATACCACCAATATTTTCGGGATGATAATACCATTCACAAAAAGCCTTTGTCTTAATTAATAATGTTAACTTATACCTATTAAATTTCCATACTTTAACTTTTGCTCTAATTTTTTTTAATTTAATAAAATGTATCCTTTCATCATAAAAAAAATTATTATAGCTTAAACTACACCAATTCCATGGCTTATCAGGGTAAGATTTCACAATATCAAAAGTAATGTTTGGATTACTACTTAAACTAGACCAATCCCACGGCTTGTCAGGGTAAGATTTCACAATATCAAAAGTAATGTTTGCATTATTACTTAAATAATACCAATCCCATGGTTTATCAAGGTTATCTTTCACAATATCAAAAGTAATGTTTGGATTACTACTTAAATAACTCCAATCCCACTGCTTGTTAGGATAAGCATTCACAATATCTAAAGTAATGTTTGGATTCATACTTAAACCAGACCAACTATATGGCTTGTTAGGATAAGCTTTCATAATATCAAAAGTAATGTTTGGATTATAACTTAAACCACACCAATTCCACGGCTTATCAAGGTTATTTTTTATAACATCAAAAGTAATACTGGAATTATAACTTAAACCAACCCAATTCCACATCTTATCAGGATAAGCATTTACGATATCAAAAGTAATGTTTGGATTATAACTTAAACCATTCCAATTCCACGGCTTATGAGGGTAATCTTTTATAATATCAAAAGTAATGTTTGGATTATAACTTAAATCAGTCCAATTCCATGGCTTATTAGGATAAGCTTTCACAATATCAAAAGTAATGTTTGGATTACGGCTTAAACCATACCAATTCCATGGCTTATCAGGATAAGCATTTACAATATCAAAAGTAATGTTTATATTAATACTTATCGCGTCCCAGTTCCACGGCTTGTCAGGATAAGAATTTATAATATCAAAAGTAGTATTTAGATTATAACTTAAACCATATCAATTCCATGGCTTATCAGGATAAGCATTTACAATATCAAAAGTAATATTTGGATTATTACTTAAATCATTCCAATTCCATGGCTTATCAGGATAAGCTTTAATTAATTTAATTAATGAATTCGACATAATGATAATAAATAAATTATAATTTTTTAATTTAATCAATTTTAATAAAAATTATTAACAACTTAACCATTTAATTTTTTGTTACAGTTAACCGCAAAAATTAAATGATAAAAGGTAATTATTTCTTAATATATTTTTGTGTTTCTTGTTTAGCTGTTTCAGAAAGAATTTCACCATCTTCATCATCTGCTGGTTTTAACGATCCATAACTTGCATATTTCTTTGTAGAAGAGTTTTTATAACCATTAATGTTCTTTTTCATTTTTGCTTGGTCGTTAATAGACTTATAAATCTTATCACGTGTAGTACTTGTGATAGTTTCTGGGTGAGAATAACCAATAATGTTTAATTTGCTTCGAGCCGATTCAACATCTGTCATTTTATTTAAAACAAATAATTTAATTGTTTTAAATAAAAATTTAACATCATCTACGTAAAAATATCAATCAAACCTAATTTTTATCACCAAAATATTAATATTGTTGTATTAATATTTTAAAAAACATAAATATATTATTTCTTATGGTTTCTTAACACCAACCTTGTTAACAACATTTCTAACAACTGGTTTTTTTGGAGCTTCCACAACTTTTTTTGGTTCTGGAACTGTTGGCGCCGGTTGTTGCACTTCAGTTTTATCATCATTATCTCCATCAATACTTCCAGTATCATCATCGTCATCTTCATCTGCAGCATTTGACATAGGCGGAGCATTAGATTGAGTAGTGCTACTTAATAAAACTTGGGTATTTGGTTTGTTTGCATTGTTTCTTGGCATTAGTTTTTTAATACTTGAGTTTTGGATTTTTACTTGGCATTCATAAACCTTAATTCTAAAAACCGTTTTGATACCAATAAGAATAGACTCAAACTTAATTGCAGCATTAACAGTGCAATATTTTTCTACTAAAGAAAGAGGATCGATATCTGTACCATTCTCATCATAAAAACTTGTAAGAATTTTATTCTGTTTTTTTGAAACAATAAGTTTTGCATATAAAGTTGGCGTTCCAACAATTTTTCCATTTTCTTTTTTATAATACAATGGATTCATTTTTTTCAATTCACTTTTTTCCAAGTCATAAAGACCAAATTGTTCTTTGTTTTTGATAATATGATCTTTACCAGCTTCGATAATACTGTTAAAAGTATCAACCCATTTTTTCTCAGCTTCTGTAGGACTATCTCTTGAGATTAAACAGATTGGTAAAGTATACCCACCAGTTAATTCTGTAGATAAATATTTTTTTGTTGGACATACTCCGAAAGAGAAACATTTTTCAGTTGGAATGATTAGTTCACCAACAGTTCCATCAGGATTAGTTATCGATAAATCAATAACTCTGTTAGTCATTCCATCCTTAGTTTTTTCATCTTTGATAGGAGCATAGTTAATATTTGAAAGTTTAAATCCGGAGACATAGGTTAATTGCGTTGCGCTTTCAGTAGACATTTGTTTGATAATATTTTGATATTTGTTTAAATAGAGAAAATAAAAAATCAATTTTTTTTATTAGTTTTAGTTTTTATTTTTCAAAACATAAACAATTAATAGATGCAGTGTTAACCTAATTTTAATATAATATTATTTATATTTGTGAAATAATCCATAAAATATTTAATTGAATAATAAAAATTTTTTATTCATTTTTTTATTAAACATACGAATAATGACTGAAATAACTTTTGAAAATCAATTTAATAATGAGTTGAATGACGCTGTACCAGACTTAAATAAAGAATATTTTATAACACCTAATACTAAAGACACTGGTATAACTTTAGAAATGAAAAGCATATTAATATATAATGTTTATCCAGCTTTATTTAATAAGCTTATTATTACTTTTGATAAAACAAAACTAAATAAAATAACAACAGAAAGAAAGTGGACTGTTTTGATGATAGCTGCTAAAAACAGCAAATTGTTACAAACTAACAATTTAATAAAAATTTTAGTAGATCATGGATGTGACATAAATAGTCAAAGTAATGTTGGAACTAGCGCATTGGTATTAGCATCAGCTTATAGTAATACTACTTCTATGGAAGACACAGTAGAAATTTTAATTAAAAATAAAGCTGATATTAATTTATCAAGTATAGAAGGATTAACTGCATTATCTTATTCTTGTATCTCCACAAATTATGAATCTACTGAAAATACTGTAGAAATTTTATTAAAAAATGGAGCCGATCCTAATACAATACATAGAAACGATTTTAATAAAACATTACCTCTTTTATTATTAACATTAGCAAACATAAATTCAGGATTGTCTACTAAAAATACTGTTAAATTATTATTAAAACATGGCATTCTTTATAAAGACCAATCTATTTTTACTAAAACTTATGTATGTGAATTACAACAAACTTTTATAAAAATTTTACAAGATGAATTATCAGAACGCGATAATAAAATAAAAGAATTGACACAAATTAAAGGTATTATGTCTGAACAAGATATCATCAATTCTCATGTATTAAAATATATTTAACTAACAACACCACAAAATCTTAAACATTACAAAAAACATGTAATGTTTAAAAATATTATAAAAAAGTTTCAGTGTATCTATTTAATGTTTGTAATAAAATTTGCATCTCTTTATCAATTTCTTTTTTACAAACATGCTCATTTGTATGAATAAATTTTATATTATATTCTTCATTAAAAATTAATTTAGCTATAATGATAGTTCTTTTCACATGAAATGATGACGTACATACAATTATATTTACATCTTTCTTATTATAATTATCACTTATGATTTTTTTACAATTCATTAAATTTTCTATAGTATTTCTCGACTTTTTCTCCACTACTAAGTTTACTCCATTAAAATTTTCTTTAACATAATTATACATCATTATAGATCCTTCTGGTTTAGAAACCCCATCAGATGATCCTCCTGATAATAATAGATATATTTTATTACTATTTTTTTTAAGTTTTTTATACTCATCAAGTGCCCTATCAACTCTCTTTTTCATTACACTTTTTTTTCTAATTCCTAATACTATAATTATATTTATTTTATCATCGTTCATTTTATTTTTTATTCTTTTCTAAAAAGTATTTTTCAATTTTATATTATTTCTAAAACTAATTTTTAACTTTAGAAATAAATTTATATAATATTTATTTATTTTTATAACATATTAACAAACGATATAACATTTCCTACTTCATAAGCCTTCGCATTACCACTCTTACTATTATTCATACTTCGTAAATTACTACTAATATTAATAATATCTTCATTACGTGCCTTCCAAGTCAGTCTAGAACTTCTACCGCCATCCAAATTAATTGCATCCACACACCCCAACATTTGACACACGTATGCTAGTTGTACCATATCAACACCAGATCCAAAATCGTCTCTTCCTTCTATATAAATAAATAGAATATTTCCATTCTCTTTAATTCCAAGACAAGAACGAGGATTAGGATTAGATGAATGTGATAATTCTCCAGGGTTTATTGCATTACAATTAAATATTTTAGTTTTTTCTGTACCTTTATATATAGATTTATTACCTTCTTCACCAACTTGTGGAATACCGCATTGCCATATCAATGTCCCATTCAAAGGATCATATTGATCATACGGATCATTATATCGTTCTGTTCTCATCATCTCTTCTGTTATAGCTATAACATTATTTTTTATCAATATTGGACCACATGTTATATATTCATTATAATTATCCAAATTATCCAAATTATCTATAGCTAATAAACCATCATTTTTTATACCTATTATTCCATAATATTTTTTATAAACCCATGAAATTTTATTTATATCATCAGAATTATAGTTATCTGTCTTAAATAATCCTATCGGGGTATAATCACTATTAATATTAAAAAAAGACCCATTTATAGCAACACCAGATAATATTCTAGAATTTTGAAAATAATCCCTTAAATCTATACGACAACAATCAAATTTAAACTTATAACCACTGCTTACACCTAGTCTTTGATTAATTTCTGCTATATGTATTCCTTGTTTATCGAAATTTCTGCTAAGTCTAATACTTAATGGTATAGCATCATTAAAATCAGCTAAAGTATTTCTATATAATTCAAGATTATTGCTATATGTTATATTAACAATACCGTCATCTATTGATACAATATCATCTTTTATATATTGGTGATATTTATAATAAGTTATATCCATTTTTTTATCTTCTGGTATAATATTATATTCATTAATTCTTGTATCTGGAAAAATACTTTTAATATTTATTTTTGTATTAGAAACAAAAAACCTATGTTCTTCTAAATAATCATAGAAAGTATAGTCTGAACGTTCAACAAAAGACGGTATTAAATCTTTTATTATATTTTTAATAAATACTAATAATCTACTAGGTGTTGTTATATTATACATATATAATTTTTCTGGGTATGGTCTCCATGTGTTAGGAATAGATACATCTAAATATAATTTATCTAATTCATCTTCAGGAGTATCTAAAAAAAATGATGTTATTGCAGTAAGTATAGGAACAACTTCATAGGGTATATTCGGATGGAATAACAATGCACGTAAAAAAGTAAAAATATCATAATATGGGTTGAATTCATAATATCCTAATCGTTCATCTCCACCTATCTGAAATAATACTCTGGGTAGTACTACATAATTATCAGTTTCTAATCTATTATGACCATAATCAATAATAACAGCATCAAAATTGAAATAAGTGTAAAGAAAACTACCATCATCCAATTCATATATATTTATTTCATCATCTCTTTTAGATCTTGCTAATAAATTATCAAGATGTAAATCATAATGTGTGTATTTAGCTAATTGTTGGCCAGTGTATATACCTTGAATAATTTGAAATAATAAATAAAGATATCCAGATTCATTATAAATATAATTACTAAGAGCATCTAATTTTTCTAGTGTGGAATAAACAATTTTATTTTTGTTATCATAAAAATAATTAATAATGGTTGAAAAAGAGGGGGTATAAAAAGGTGTGATCTTAGTAATAATTTCTTCGATAATCAATTCCTCTACGTAATCTGGGATAAGAAGTGTATATTTGTTGGTTTCAGTGTTTGGGATATAGAAAACAAAATCACTAGTTTTAGAAATGTTGCAAAGTTTATCTACTAGAGGATTTGTTTGTTTTTTATCTGGGCAAATAGATACTTTTTTAATAACAAAATTAGAACCATCTTGATGATATATTTCGCCAGAACCAGAATTAGCACCAATTCTATTAAATACTGATTTGTTTTTTAAAAAAAATTGTATTTCTTGTGGTGTGATATTGCTAAATTTATCAAAGTAAAAATTTCTATATTGGGAAAGATTCTGTAATGTTTCGTCTACTGTTTCTATTAATATATTTTGTAGAAGACTTCTATTATTATTTGTATCGTTATCATCCATATTTGTTTCGTCGTTATCATTCATTTTATTTTAAAGAATTATTTTTATTTTTAATAATGATAAGTATAATTAAGTGAAATAAAGAAAAGTAAAAACAAGATTGATAGAATTAACTTGTTTATCTATGCTTAGACTGCCTGTTACTTTCCCTATGGTCTAGAACTAATTATTGACAAACATTAATTATTTTCTTTAAGTCGCTATATGAAAAATTAAATAAATATTATTTAATTTTTATTATTTTCTATAATAAAAATGTCGTTCTCTATTAAATCAAGTCATCGTTTTGTTAAACCAAAATTCGAACCAATTCCTGCATCAAAGCCTATCAGCAGAGATACCATTTTGAATAAAATGTCATCGCTATCGTTGCAAAATAAACCCACTCCTCCTGTTGATCAATCTCGAAGAACTGGAAATAATTCTTCACTACGAATTGCACACTCTGATATGGCCACAGAGGATTTTTATTAGGTATTGTAATATTGTAATATTGTATGCGTAACATTAATAATTATTAAATAAATTTTATTTAATAATAAATATAAGAAATGTATAATTCATATATGAAAAACTATGATCAATCTATAACAGATAATAGTATTTTTACTTCACCAATTATTTTACAAGTCACATTACCTAATTGCACAGAAACACCAACATCCTTAACACCTCTTAAAACAGCGATAATAGCTGATGTGAAAAAATTAAAAAATACAGTAAGTAATGGAAGTTCAGCAGATTTAAGAAATTCGCCGGAAGACTATCAGAAATGTAGCACATGTGTTCAAAAATAAAATATTTCTATTTTAGAAACTAATTAACAGAATGAACTTAAGTTTGGAAATTGTTTTTCGATTGATACAAAATATATTTTTTATTATTTATTTTAATTTTTAGAAACTAATTAACAGAGTGAACTTAAGTTTGGAAATTGTTTTTATTATTTCTATTTTAGTTTTTATATTTTTATTTTGTATCAATTGATTTTCGATTGATACAAAACATATTTTTTATTATTTCTATTTTAGTTTTTATATTTTAGTTTTTAGAAACTAATTAACAGAGTGAACTTAAGTTTGGAAATTGTTTTTATATTTTTATTATTTCCATTTTAGTTTTTTATATTTTATTATTTATTAGAAACTAATTATAAGTTTAGAAATTGTTTTTATATTTTATTTTTAGAAACTAATTATAAGTTTGGAAATTGTTTTTATATTTTTTATTTTGTAAGTTTACTTCGTTCAATCGAAAATCAATTGATACGAAACATATTTTTTTATTATTTCTATTTTAGTTTTTATATTTTATTTTTAGAAACTAATTATAAGTTTGGAAATTGTTTTTATATTTTTTCCATTTTAGTTTTTATTATTTCTAAAACTAATTATAATTTAATCATAATAACTTTTTCAAAAAAATGACTAATAATTTAGATATTATTGTTTGCTCTCTTTCTATAGGAGATGGATATAAAAATGCAACGAAATACGCAACATTGTCAAAAGTAAAATATTGTGAAAAAATGAATTATACATTTATTGATGGCACTGTAGAAAACTACGACACTTCTAGAAATATTACTTGGTCTAAAATCAATCTTATAAAACGTTGTATTTATGACCATCCATCATGTGATTATGTTGTATGGATTGATGCTGATATTATTCTGATGAATTATGACATAAAATTGTCAGATTTGATTGCTGAATATATGAATAATAAAACGTTCATGATGTCTAGAGATAATGGATATTTTATCAACACTGGTGTAATATTTGTTAAGAATAATTTATATGCTTTAAACCTTTTGAATAGAATTTATTATCATGAAAATGTAGAACAATTTTTTAATGATAAGTATGCTGAGCAAGGATCTTTCGAATTTCTTTATAAAAAAAATGTTGAAGACTTACAAAATAATTCTACTATATTATTAACGGATCAACAAAGCGTTTTTAACTGTTCGATGTGCTATTACAAGTATGGATTGTTCAATCTTCATTACCTAGGTGCTTCACAAAATCTTGAGGCGTTGAATAAATTGTTTTCAGAGTTATACCAGTTTCCTCTAGATGGAGAGAATGATGAACTTTTTCAGAAAAGAATGGCTTACGTACGTGATTATTATTCTATAACCTATTTCGAAAGAAATTTCGTAATACCTGAGAGAGAAGCTAAAGAAAAGAAGGAGAAAGAAGAGAGAGAAAGAAAGGAGAAAGAAGAGAGGGTTAGTGAAGATGAAGTGAAGAAAATTGAGAAACTATTACCTGCAGAAATTTGTGTTTGTTCATTTAATATTGGTGAGAAGTATAAAACAGCTACTTTTTATGGTCATGAGTCTAAGAAGATTTATTGCCGTAATAATGGATATTCTTTTGTTGACACTGATAAAATTTTGGATAATAGTAAGCCGGAACTTCATATCGCGTTTCAAAAAATCCCTTTGTTAAAACAATGTTTAGAAAAAAAGGATATTACCGGCAATAAATTATATAAGTATGTTGTATGGATGGATGCCGATTCTACTATAATGCGAGATGATATTCGACTTGAATCGTTTATTGACAAATACTTATCACATTATGATGATAAATATTTTCTATTGTCAAGAGATAATGGTTATAATATAAATACTGGAATTTGGTTTATGAAGAATAATAACTATGTTTATGACATATTAACAAAAGTTTGGGAAAATTCATATAATTATGACACAATCTATTATGAACAAAGTGTATTTTGTGGGTTGTATGACAATAATATTGATGATCTTCGTCAACATGTTGTGGCATTATCAACCGATCAGCAACACGAATTCAACTGTTCTAATTGTTTCTATAAGTTTGGTGATTTTATAATACACTTTCTTGTTTTACGTGATCTTGTTCATCTTCAACAAAGAATGGAAGAGATGTATATATATCAGAAAGATAATGAGACTGTTGAAGAATATAATAAAAGACAAGAACATATAAAGAATTATTATAGTATTTCTTTATTTGAAAGATTTCCACCAACTTAATTAGTTTCTAAAATAAAAAACAGTTTTTAAAAATAATAAAAACAATTTCCAAACTTAAGTTTACGCTGTTAATTAGTTTCTAAAAAATATAAAAACTAGAAATAATAAAAAATATGTTTTGTATCAATCGAAAATCAATTGATACAAAATATAAAACAATTCCAAACTTATAATTAGTTTCTAAAAATAAAAAATATGTTTTGTAAAACAATTTCCAAACTTATAATTAATTTTCTAAAATTAGTTTTTAACTAAAAATATAATAAATATGTTGTCACAACTAAAAAAACAAGATAAAAAATTATTTTTAGCAATTAACACATATCCTTATCCACCTCTTGTATCAAACTTTTTTATGTTTATCACAGATTATACAATTCTGAATGCTATAATACTAATCATCTGTTTGTTAGTTTTTATATATGATAGAAAAAATTTTATACCTATAACTGTCATGTGTATATTATTCTTAATTTTTAATAAAATTATAACTAATTATTTTAAAGAAATAATTAAGCAAAAAAGACCATGTCATACTCTAAAAGAAACAATTATTCGTGAAGATTGTGGTCAACAATTTGGAAAACCTTCTGGTCATAGTTGCTTAAGTATGTCAATTGCCATCGTTTTATTATATTTTTACCCAAAAGCATATGTAATTTTATTATTGCCTTTATTGATAGGATATTCAAGGATAGTTGCTGGAAAGCACTATCCAAGTGATGTAATGTCTGGTTGGCTACTTGGATTTATTTTAGCTAAATCAGTTTTATATATTTATGAGAAACAAATTAAACAAGTAAATCAAAATTTATTCTAAAATGATTTAAGTTTGAAAAAATATTATAAATAAAATAAATGGATACTAATGATATTATAGAACCTAATATATATCCTGTTACTAATTTAACCCCTATTACAGAACCTAAACATCCCTTAAACAGAAGATCATTTGTCGATGATCAAAATATAAATAATGCTGATAGTATAGTTATCTATCATTGCCCACACTGTTCAATAAATATTGGTGTAAAGAAAAATGAAATATTTTGCACTATATTTAGATGCGGTGTTTATAAAAGTAATAATGAACAAATAAGCCCTCATTCATCTAAAGAAGTATGCGATGAATTAGTTGCGAAAAATTTAATAATTGGCTGCGGAGGTCCTTTCAGAATTGATAATGACAAGGCAGTTGTATGTGATTATATTTAATTAGTTTTAGAAAATAATAAAAATAGAAATAAAAATAATTTCCAAACTTATAATTAGTTTTAGAAAATATAAATAGAAATAAAAAATATGTTTTGTATCAATCGAAAATCAATTGATACAAAATAAAAAATATAAAAATAATTTCCAAACTTAAGTTTACGCTGTTAATTAGTTTTAGAAAATATAAAATAGAAATAATAAAAAATATGTTTTGTATCAATTGATTTTCGATTGATACAAAATAAAAAATATAAAAATAATTTCTAAACTTAAGTTTACGCTGTTAATTAGTTTTAGAAAATATAAAAACTAAAAATAGAAATAATAAAAAATATAAAAATAATTTCCAAACTTAAGTTCACTCTGTTAATTAGTTTTAGAAAATATAAAACTAAAAAATAGAAATAATAAAAAAATAATTTCTAAACTTAAGTTAATTAGTTTTAGTCCATAGAGCAAGTGAAACAGAATAAAAACATTTATGTTTTATTTGTTCTTTCTACATCTTATAAATTGGTACGATAAGACACACAACCTTATTTTTAATACCATAAACAAATTCTGTAGGTAATATCACAAAGGTTTTTATACCACATTGTATAATAAACAATAAATTTTCTAAAACTATAAACATACCTTCCGCTATTTCTACAAACTGAGAAAATATTTTATTTCTTTTATCATACTTATACCACATAAAGTTATCCATAATATCTACATCATTCACACAGATTATTTCTTTCATAATATTTTTTAGATGTTCTTTTTCAAAATAAAAAATATTATCAGAATACCAATCTATAATAGAAATACCAGCTTCTCTTTTTATTAATTCATTATAGAAAGATTTATCAATAGTTCTATTGTTATCTTTTTCGATGTTATTGCAAATAATTTTAGAATTATTGGTATCGTATAAAAATATAATACCATCTTTTTTAATATACGAACCAGCTAATTTAATGGTATCTCCATAAAACTTTTGTAAAACACTATTAAAAAACATATTTAACATCTTTTAGTTTTATTAATGTTTTGAAAAATAATTAAATATTTTATCCATAAGAATGTTGTTATATGATATGTTGTTCTTTCATTGTTTGATAACCGAAGGAAAACATTTCTAGTTTTGTTTTTGAATCGATATTGAAATTAAAAAATTTTATTTTAGGATAAGATAGCCTAATTATTTTACATTTACTTGATGCAATATCAATCAATTTTTCTATATATTGTGACATTGGTATCATGGTAAGTTTATAAATATATTCAATCATATCTAATTCATCGGTATTAATAAATTCATCTTGCTTTGTCGATAATAAAATCCCTAATATTTTATTACCTGCTTTATCTCCTAAATCAATAGGAAAATTATTAGCAATCCCTCCATCAATATAAGAAAATCCATCATGTTTATATTGTTCAAATACGAGGGGTAAATTGGAACTCATTCTTAAAGCATTTAAACAAGGTAAATCAGGCATATTTTCGTGAGAAATATAAATAACTTTATTTATTGAAAAGTTGTAGGTGGTGCATACTAACTTTTTTTTATATTTTTCGTAAAGTTCTTTCATTGTTAGTAACGATCCAACTTTTTCAATAGTCATTTTTTCTAATTGTTTATTTATTATTTCAAAAGAAATTGCACCACGACCTTTAAGCATATTTATTAGATTAAATTTTTTCATTTTTTCTAAAAGTTGGTTGGTGCATATATAGGTCACTATTTCAATAGGTGTATAATTAATAGCTAATAAATAACTTATTATAGCTCCTGATGAAGTACCTATATAAGTGGTTATACTATCAATTAAATTATTATCTTTAGCGTATTGTAAAGCACCCAATGTTAATAAACCTTTAACAGATCCTCCAGATAAAACTAAAGTATCATAATTAGTTTTGCTTATGATGTTATTTTCTTCATTCATTGTTTTATAAAAATTATAGCATTATTTTAAATAATTTCTAAAATTGATTTTAATAAAAACTTATTTAATTTTTATTAAATTCTTTATTATGTGTATAATTTGCTACAACGTAAATATCGGCACTAAAGTCAAATCAATAAGACAAGTCCTACAGAAAAGAAAGGCGAAATAGAGAAATGGCGTAGTAATCTAACCATACTTGATTGCCGTTATTGTCAAAGTCTTGTTATTATCCCAAGTTTCACACCCGAAGGACACACTCTTAGCAATCTAACAAGACTTGATTGCTGTGGTTGTACAAGTCTTTCTACTATTTCTAACACCCTTATTAATCTAACAACATTTAATTGCTATGGATGTGTAAATCTTGCTTCTATTCCAGACACTCTTATTAATCTAACAACACTTGATTGCAGTGGTTGTACAAGTCTTTTACTATTCCAGACACTTTTATTAATATAATAACACTTGATTGCCGTTATTGTACAAGTCTTATTACTATACCAGACACTCTTATTAATATCACAACACTTTATTGCCAGGGTTGTGCATGTCTTGATACTATCCCAGACACTCTTATTAATATAATAACACTTTATTGCGGTGATTGTGAAAGTCTTGCTATTATTCCAGACACTCTTAGTAATATTACAATGCTTGATTGTTATGGATGTATAAATGTTACTGCTATCCCAAACACTTTTATTAATCTAACAAGACTTAATTGCAATGATTGTACAAGTCTTACAACTATCCCTAATACTCTTATTAATCTTAAAATACTTGATTGCCATTTCTGTACAAGTCTTACCATCCCAGACACTCTTATTAATTTAACAATACTTTATTGTCAGGGTTGTATAAGTCTTGTTATCCCAGACACTTTTATTAATTTAACAACACTTTTTTGTCAGGATTGTATAAGTCTTGATATTATTCCAGACACTTTTATTAATTTAACAACACTTCATTGCAATGGTTGTACAAATCTTATAAAAATACCATCTAATAATTATAACTATATACATTGTGTTAATTGTGAATGGTTAAATCATCCTAATAATAAAAACTATAATTCTAATATACAAAAAATAAACATAATAAATTCCTGGTTTAGACATAATATAAAATTTTTTATTTTTAAAAGATGGATAAAAAGTGAAAAATGTATACAATGGTTATATAATCCTGATAATATAGGTGGTAAAATAGTTAAGAAAAATATTTTACAAAGCATAAACAAATAAAAAATATTGAATATTGTTTTATACAATCACATAAATCACAATGCACATAATGTAAAAATCTTGTAAATTGATTTTAATAAAATTTTTTTATTAAAATTTATTAAATATGCAATTTATTTATCAAGTTAAACCAAATAAATATAATTCTACAAATCATCTAGAGTATATGCCTTTTATCTATTCAGCTTGCTCGTCGGGCTTTAAAATTATTATTGATACTGATTGGTACAATTCTATTGATTATACTGCAAAAAAATTATTAAACGAAGCTATAAAGGAAGAAATAAGTTACGCTACTAAAACAAAAAAATCTATCACTTGTGTTATAGAACCTTTAATTTTACCTCATCAAAATTTAGCAAGATTGTGTAACACCAAGATATCTATAGCTAAAGAAAAGTTATTAACAAACCAGTGCCGCTTAGCGGCGATGTTGCAACACAACTGGAATAATATTAAATTTATTTATAAAACTTATCTAAAATCTTTTTCTTCTGAATATTGGCACCAATTTACAACAAATTATACATTGATTTCATTAACTGTCGGTGATACTGCAAAATTAAAAGAACAAAGACTTCCAAAAAAACTTGATGAAGAACTTCAAGATTGTTTCAAGAAATACGGAGTGTTGTATATCGATGGTTTTGATAAACCATTCTTTACTATGGAAGAAGTATGTGAATTATTATGGAATAAGGTAGTATATCCTTCTTATGGAATATTTTATCTATATATTAGAGAATGGATGGATAATATTAAATATAACCTAAAAATTATAATCATAAATGGTAAGGTAAAAGGAATAAGCTATGATAAAATTATTACTAAAGAATTGTTGACAAATATAGTAAAGTGTATATATGATGCCAAATTACCTTATAAAAATTGTGTTGTTAATATGGTAGAAAGTAGTATTGTAGAAATAATTAAGATACAGTGTGCAAGTCCTTGGACATCAAGTAAAATTGGATTGTTTCATTGGATTAATGATTATAAAATTTTATATGACAACACAGATAAAATTTATTACAGATATTAGAAATACGGTATGTATTAAATTTAAAACTTAAATAAAATATCAATAAATGTTTATATTACACGCTTCTTTTGGTTATGATGCAGGTGATGAAATTTTAGGAGTATTTTCTACATTAGAAATAGCAAGACAGATGAGTCCTGATATGATTAAAAATTTTAAATTAAAGATATCAGAAATGATAATAGCTAATATGCAATGTTTTATAGAAGAATGTCCACTTGAGAAAATAAAAGATAATGATAAGCAATATTTTATTGAACGATGCTATTGATAGTTTACAAATCATGTAATAATCTTATTGTTTCATCCATAATATTCTTCATTTCAATATCCCTATCTTTCACGATATCATTTTGTCTTTTTCGTTCATTTTCTAATTCTATTTCTCTTAATTTTTGTTTAGCATTATATGCTTCTTGACGATAATACATTAATTGTAACACTAAATTATATTTAGAAATCAAGGTATCATTTTTCACAGTAGTGACTTGTTCTTTTGCAATAGGTTTAACAATAGGTTTAACAGTATCTTGATCATCTTCGGGCTCATTATCTAAAATATCAGGTTTTTTATCATTACTAATGAGAAAAGTAGTATCATCAACTTTGTCAATAATTTGAGGTCCTAATTTAAGAGATTTTAATAAAGATACAGTTTCTGTTTTATTTATTGGATTGATACCTAAATCCTTGGATTTGCAATAAGCTGACGCATCATGATATTGAGACATTTTATTGGAATTTTTATTAGGTTTAAATAAAAATTGATTTAATTTTTTATTTTTTTAAAAAGTAAAATTATAATGTCAAAAGAAATATTTTCTCTACTAATGTGTCTAATCATGTTATTCATTTTTTAAAGAATGAATTTCACAACCCGATTACCATTAGTAATTAGACATCTAGAAAAAATATGATACCTTTTAATGCTCTTTTTAAAGAATATAATGATATTATTGCACAAAAAAATATATTAGAATATAATAATATTTTTGTTAATAAGATTAGTAATACGACAAAAGAAATTATTATAAAATTTGATCCTAAATGTTTCGTTTTAGAAAAAGATAATAGTAACAATTTACTTCTAGATAATTGTTTCTTAACCGTTACAAATTTAAGCAATTATACCATTGCCTTTGATATTTTGAATGTTGATAATCTAGATATGGAAGATATAAGAGAATATATTAAAAATTATGTTGAAGATTGTTTAAGAAAAATGTTTAATACCAACATGAAAAATATAATTGAATTTTCATGTAAGTCTTTACAGATTGATGATAGTAAATTACGATTTATTATTTGCCATAAAGAATTTATTTTATTGTTAATCGATAGATTTAAAAAAGGATGTAATCTTATTGATCCAATACATATAGTATATCCATTATTACAAAAGAATATCAGTCAAGATGTTTTAGGTAATATAACAAAAAATAATTGAATTTAAAATTATAATTAAAAATATAAAATCAACAAATGGAAAATTGTGAAAATATTGTTATAGGTTTAGGAATAACCAGCAGTATTTTGTTCTTAGGAATTATAATAGGATCGTGTTGTTTTTGTAAATTTATGAATGGTATAAGAATTTTTTAACCAAAAGTATTATCAACACTATACACAATATATAAAAAGTTATCCTTATCTTTATAATTATTATAGTAGTGTGATATAAATTGTTCTTGTGCTGGTATAAAATTATTGATAAACAACATTACATTTTCTTCAGGTTCGAGTTTTAGTCTTTTTCTTATAGTATAAAGAAATTGCGACATTGTTAAAGTATCGGAAACAAGATATTTATGTCTATCGATTTCTCTTACTTTGGATCTAGGATCTTTCTCAACAACTATAGGTATTTTATTAGGAAATTTAATAAGAACACGACCAGATTCATCAAATCGTTCTTGAAAGGAATATTTTTTTTTAAACAAAGACATTTTTATTTAATAACATTATAAATATTATTAAATAAGATTTACCACATTATGAAAAAAATTAATTTTGGTTCAAAAGAATTAGAAGGGATTGGAGGTTATTATAATATGGCATTAGGTAACAATGCATTAAATAATATTACAACTGGCTCATTTAATTTAGTAATAGGTGTAAATAGTGGAGGAGGTATTACTACAGGTAATTGGAATATTATTATAGGTAATAATATACCTGGAGAAAACATAAATAATCAATTTATTGTTGATAATGATTTTTGTATTGATAGTGTTGATGATAACTTGTGTAAATCATTTTATACGTTTTTTCCAAAAATCAAAGAAAGATTTAACACCTTTCACGCTACTAGACTTTCACCTTCTCAAAAAGATATAGTTGTTGCTAAATTATTGGAATTGATAGCTTGGTTTGAAAAAAATAAATAAATTGTTTTATATTATTTCTAATTTTAGTTTTTATATTTATTATTTTAGAAACTAATTAACAGAATAGCGAAGCAAGTAACTTAAGTTTGGAAATTGTTTTATTTTTTTTCTGATTTGATATTGTCTTTTAATAAATTCTGAATAATAAGTTCAATCTTTCCTAAATTAAACCCACTAACTTCATCAACTAATTTTCCCTCTTTATAAAAATGTAATGTTGGTACACTGCTAATGTTAGTTGTTAATTTCAAATCAACATCTTCTTTTGCAAAAAAACATACATTAGGATTGTATTTTCCAGATAATAATTTATATTTAGGAGCAGCTGACACACAAGGCATACACCATGATGCATGATAATAAATGATACAAATTTTATTTTTAAGGAGTAAGCTATTTTTTTGCTCTTCTGAAATAATATCTGTTATACTATTTTTAACATCACCTTGTTTACCCTCTTGTTTACTCTCTTGTTTATCATTATTAGATGTTTCTTTGTTATTTTGACTGTTATTTGATTGATTATTTGATTGGGTTTGGTTAGAATTACCCTTTCCATCTCCAAGATCTTTATACTTAAAATAAGAAGCGGGTCGCATTTATGTTATTTATTATCATTTTTAAATAATAAATAAAGAAAGATAAATTATCATAAGATAAAAAATAATTATTTAAAATAATTATTATAGAATAAAATGAATATCGTTAAACAACTTTCAAGTTATATTTTTTCTTTTACAAATCAAAATATTAATGAAGATAATAAAATAATTGATGATACCATAGTTTCACCAAATATCCAACCAATTGAAGAAAAAACAATAATACCAATCAATACTTCTTTATCAAAAGACGATAAACATGAATTTAATAAAGAGATATCTAGTGAATATATAGAAATACCTTATAATTCTACAACATTAAGTTCTAATACTGAAGAATTCATTTCTGGATCTTTGTCAAATTTGCCTATAAATAGATCCCCGTTCACCCCACCAACTGTAAATCCAAATTATATAATAACTCATACAGAATCAACATCAATCCCTAATGTTTGGTGTGTCACGCAAGATATTGAGAATATTACAGATATATATAAAGTAAAAATTAATAAATTTATTCTTGATAAAAGTCTAACTAATTCTCTAACACCTGGTAAATTAACATGTACAAGATGCTTGGAATATTTTAACACTAGACAACCTTTAATGTTACATCAAATTGCATGTTTTAGTAGAGTTGGTTACAATAGATGTGAGGGATTTTTGGTAGATTCTGGTGTTGTTTGCGGTAAATTAAATTGTAATGATGTGCATAACACTACAAGAACTAAAGAACAATCAATAAAGATTAGAAAAAAGAAAATAATTTTTATATAATTATATAAAAATGAAGTTATCAAAATAGTCTTGTAAAAACCTGCCTTGCTTATCCTGCTTCGCCAATCTTGGTTTGTCTTACGGACTATGTGCTATATGCTAAAATAAATTAATTAATCTTCTTTTAGCTATTATACCACCAATATTTTCTGGATGATAATACCATTCACAAAAAGCCTTTGTTTTAATTAATAATGTTAACTTATACCTATTAATTTTCCATGCTTTAACTTTTTTTCTAATTTTTTTTAATTTAATAAAATGTATCCTTTCGTTATAAGAAAATTTATTATAACTTAAACCACTCCAATTCCATGACTTATCAGGGTTATCTTTCACAATATCAAAAGTAATATTTGGATTACAACTTAAATAATACCAATTCCACGGCTTGTCAGGATAAGTTTTTACAATATCAAAAGTAATGTTTGGGTTATAACCCAAACCAGACCAATCCCATGGTTTGTCAGGATAAGCATTTATAATATCAAAAGTAATGTTTGGATTACTACTTAAACCACACCAATCCCATGGCTTGTCAGGGTAAGCATTTATAATATCAAAAGTAATGTTTGGATTCTTACTTAAACTATACCAATTCCACGGCTTATCAAGATTATTTTTCACAATATCAAAAGTAATCTTTGAATTATAACTTAAATCACCCCAATGCCATAGTTTATCAGGATAAGCATTCACAATATCAAAAGTGATCTTTAAATTACGACTTAAATTAGACCAATCCCATGGCTTAGTAGAATACGCATTCACAATATCAAAAGTAATATTTGGATTATAACTTAAACCAGACCAATCCCACGGCTTATCAGGATAGGCTTTCACAATATCAAAAGTAATGTTTGGATTACTGCTTAAATTGAACCAATTCCACGGCTTATCAAGGTTATCTTTCACAATATCAAAAGTAATGTTTGGATTATTACTTAAACTATACCAATTCCACGGCTTATCAGGATAGACATTTACAATATCAAAAGTAATGTTTGCATTACGACTTAAAGCAGACCAATCCCATGGCTTATCAGGGTAAGTGTTCATAATATCAAAAGTAATGTTTGGATTCTGACTTAAACCATACCAATCCCATCGCTTGTGAGGATAATCATTTACAATATCAAAAATAATGTTTGGATTATAACTTAAACCAGACCAATCCCATGGCTTATCAGGATAGGCTTTTACAATATCAAAAGTAATGTTTGGATTATAACTTAAACCAGACCAATCCCATGGCTTATCAGGATAGGCTTTTACAATATCAAAAGTAATGTTTGGATTATAACTTAAACCATACCAATTCCACTTCTTGTTAGGGTACGTTTCAAATAATTTAATTAATGAATTAGACATAATAATAAATTAAAATTTTTAATTTATTATTCAATTTTATTGCTTCGCTGCTTTGCTAACCTTGGTTTACCCTACGGGTTAAATCATCATTTAACATAAGAGGAATTAAGGTAAATATTTATAGTAAAATACTCTGTTTTATCAAAATTTATATATTGTTAGCTTTTTATTTAAAATTATTTTATTCTTATGTTTTAAATAGTTAGTTGTAGTATCTTCAAACAACTTTTATAATGTTTATAAAAATATATTAAAGTTACCAAAAATCCAGCTTGTGCTAAAACTGTAAAAATAAATATACCGATATATACACTATCTGTAACATATACCATAAGAAATATAAATAGATAAAGAAAATCTACAGATAATGATGCAATACTTACAAAAATAATAAATCTATACAAAAAAAATATTTTCTTTTCATATGTTTGAATATTATTAATCATATCATTCGTATTATAATTATTTATATCATATTTAGTATCTTCAGAAGATGGTGATAATGTAAGATCAGAATGTTCATCATACTCTTTATTCTTTTTTATTTTTTTATCATTTACTTGAATATGATTTAATGAAGATATAAATGATTCTTTCAAAGACATTTTAATTAACTTAATTAATTATTTTTTAATTCAATTAAAAATTTAAAAATTGAATTTATTTAATTATTTGTTTTTTTTAAAAAAAACATGACAACTATTAATTCATTACCTATTAAAAAATTATCACAAACTGCAACAATTCCTACAAAAGGTAGTAAAGAAGCAGCTGGTTATGATTTATATGCAGATAATAATGAACAAATTATAATTTTACCTCATTGCAGAGCACTCATTCCAACAAATATAAGTATGGAAATACCTTATGGATTTTATGGACGTTTAGCTCCTAGAAGTGGATTAGCTTATAAAAATGGAATCGATGTATTAGCCGGGGTGATAGACGCAGATTATAGGGGGTCGATAGGCGTTATTTTATTTAATACCGACAAAGATAAAGAATTTATCGTGAATAAAGGAGATAGGATTGCACAAATTATTTTCGAACAATGTTTTAACATGATGATTAAAATTGATGATATGTTAGAAAATACGGAACGCGGTGCTGGTGGATTTGGATCAACTGGTAAATAATTTTATATTTATTAATTGTATTGTATCTCAATAAAATTATTATAATCATTTTGTCTGAATAGTTCTTGATATTCTAATTCTTTAGTAATACGTTTATTATCACGTTCACTAGCCCCAGGGTTATTTTCTGGTGGAAGAATTATAATACGGTTCTCTTTTTTATGTAACAATATCTGTTTCCATAGTATTTTTTTTATATTATGATATATACCTGGTTTTTCTAAAATAAATTTAGTCATAATTATATCATGATTTCCTGTATCAATACATTTCTTGCACAACAGTTGTTTACATACCACACAAGAATACAAATTATCATAAGAATAAAATATATAAGGTGTGCATGTATGACATACATCTCCTACATATACATCTCCTACTAGATTATTGGCAACTGGATAAGGAAATTTATCAAACTTAAATGATACATAAGTTTCAGATATAGTATTAATTGATGGATATGGTTGTATTAACTGCAAAGGATATTTTGTATCATAATGACTTAATATTGTTCTAATATGTTTAGACTTTAGTTCTGCTATTACATAAAACATGGAATTTAACTGCATGTTTAAAAAATTCAGCTCTTCATTATGAAAATTAAAACATCTTGTGCATAATTGTTGTTGACATAGATAACAATACGTATATTCTGTATTATATTCATATTCTTTACAATAATCACATGTATCATGCATAAATGGTAAATATCCCATAATAATATTAGAAATTACCTTTGGTATATGTATTGTAAGTATATTATTAATTTCTAATTGAAGAAAGTAAGGCACGTCATATCGATCTGTTAAATATACTGATAATATAGATATTTTTGTAGGCGATTGCAGTATCTTGTTATTAATATAATATTTTTCTCCAAGTTCACGACGATAAATAGATACATAATTTCCATCATTCTTTTCTAAATATTTACCAATACAAACATCTGTGTTTGTGTTATCATTTAATAATTGTTCAGTCATTGTAAGATTAATAATTATTTTTTAAAAAATAATTATTAATCAATTTTATTTCAAAACCTACATTTATTATTGCTTATCGCCTATATATCTTGATTATATTTAATTTTGTTACTATGTAAGCGACTGCATAATATTTCTTTTAACTATTCTACCACCTATATTATTAGGATCGTAAAGCCATGTTACACCTTCTACACTTTTTATCCATCTTTAGCCCGTAGGGCGAGCGAAGCATAAAAATCCAAAACCTTATATTTCTTCTAAACCAATTTTGCAAAACATTTAATTTTTGTATATTATTATCATATTCTTGATTATCAGGGATATTAAGCCATATGCATTTATCATGTTCCAATAAATTAAAATATTTATTTGGTATAGAAATAATATTCGGACATCTATTACAAATAAGCATAGTAAGCTTAATAAGAGTGTTTGGTATCTTAATAAGAGATGTACAATCATGACAAAAAAGACGTGTAAGATTAATAAAAGTATCAGGTATTTCAATTAGATATACACATCCACGACAATAAAGTTCAGTGAGATTAATAAGAGTATTTGGTAAGTTTATTATATCACAACTACCACACCAAAGTGTAGTGAGATTAATAAAAGTATTTGGTATATCATTAATATTTTTACATAATCCACAATCAAGATAAGTAAGATTGATTAATGTATTTGGTATATTACCAATATTTATATTTTCATAACAATAAAGTGTAGTAAGATTAATAAAAGTATCAGGTATACAAGTAAGATTATCACATTCTACACAGTTAAGTGTTATGAGATTAGTAAGAGTGTTTGGTATTTCCATAATATTTGTACAATAACTACAATCAAGTATAGTATCATCATTATCATATTTTTTGTAGCAAATTACACACATATCAAATAAGTTAAAATAATAAAAATAAAATTAATTCAATTTTATTTTTATTATTTTAACTTATAGAAAATATTTTTATTAAAAAATGGTCATCATAAACAAAAAAGATTATAGGTGTAATAACCAATATCTTATAGAATCTGCTCCTCCTGATTTATTTCCTATAAAAATAATATCCAATGTTTCTGATCTCGATAGAGAAATTTCACTTATTTTATCAATCTATAAAGAACTCGGCATCAAACATTTTATCAATTTTGGTGCTATTGATAAAGGTTATATTACTATTACTATTAAAAATAAACAACCAACTCTTGATGTTAGATGCTTAGGTATTATTGATACTGATACCAAAGAAAATTTTATTAATAATTTGGATAAAGGACTTGAAAACAGTATTAGTCATAATATGGAAAATATCGACAGTGATTTATTTTGCCGTATTGAACCAGGATTAAATATAACTGTGAGATGCAAAATCGTTATTTCTGATAATGCTATTATAGATACCAATTATTTTTCTCATAAACTTTCTTATCCCAATAAAAAAGATATTGATAAAGATATTAGATATATTTCTATCCATAAAGATATTTATCAAGTTTTTAAAAATAAATTTAGATTTTATTTTAATGAAACAATTTTTTCTTATGATAATCTTATTAATATTATGATTATGGTTAAAAATGCTGGTTCTGATTTTAGACATATTTTAGAAACTAATTTACCCTTTATTGATACTTTTACTATTTTAGATACTGGTAGCACCGACAATACTATAGAAATAATTAAAGATGTTTTAAAAAATAAAAAAGGTAATTTATTCCACGAACCTTTTATTAATTTTCGGGATAGTCGTAATCGTCTTATAGAATTAGCTGAACAAACTAGTGATTGTGTTTTCAATATTATGCTTGATGATACATATGTTTTAGAAGATACTAAAAAAAATAGTGTTAGAGATATATTAACAATAGCAAGAACTGATAGCGATATTGAATCTTATTCAGTATTTGTAAAAAGTTTAGATAATAAATATTGTTCTAACAGAGTATTAAAATCTTCAGCATGTTTGAGATATAAGTATAGAATCCATGAGATAATTAGACCTAATAACCAATTTTTACTTCCAGAAAATGAAATAAAAATAAATGACTTTCAAAGCGATTATATGCAAGTTAGAACAATTGATAGAAAAATGAGAGATCTTGTTTGGCTTCAACAAGATATCGATGATGATCCTGATGATCCGAAGCAGTACTATTATATGGCAGAGACATACCTATGTATTAAAAATTATGAAAAAGCTTTTGAATGGTATCAAAAAAGATTTCATCATAAAAATCTTGGTTACATAGACGAAAGATTTGATTCTATCTATAAATCTGCTGTGATAGCTCATCTAAATTTAGGATATTCTTTTCAATTATGTGAAAAATTATACATAGAAGCTTATAATTTAATGCCAACAAGACCCGAAACACTATTTCAGCTTGGTGTTTTATATGATAATGTTGATAAAGAAAAATGTTTTAATTTTCTTAAACAATCTTTCAGTATTAAAAATCATAATGACTTACAGATGAATAATAAATTTCATCTTACTAATTATCATCTTCCTAATATGTTGATACCATTGTGTTATTTTTTTAAAGATTTCATGCTTGGTTTGGAATGTATTGAGCGTATACTAAATTTTAATGATCCTATAATTAATAAAAATGAAGAACAGCTCAGAAAGTGGAAAACTATCTTCTATAGTTTAAATGTTTTAAAAGGGATTGATAACACTATAAAAATTAATTTTGGATCAAAAGAATTAGTATGTTTTGTTGTTGATGGAGGGTGGGATTTCTTTGATGGTTCAACTCTAGAAAAAAAAGGGCTTGGTGGGTCTGAAGCTTTTGTAATTAATTATGCTGAAAATTTATGCAATGATTATGATGTAGTTGTATTCTGTAAATGTGGTAAGAATATTGTTGTGAATGGTGTTCATTATATCAATGCATATGAGTTTCTGCAGTTTATTTCAACGTATAATATAAAGGTATGTTTTAATAATAGATATGCTGAATATTTGTTTGCATGTGTTTATAGAAATATACCAGTATATTTTATATTGCATGATATTGCGATATCTAGTGATATTATACCAACAGAAATAAAAGGTGTTTTAACACTTACACAATGGCATAAAAAACAATTTTTAGAAACCTTTCCAATGTTTGAGCAAAAGACACATGTTATTTCATATGGTATAGATATAAATAAATTTCCAGAAAAAAGATTAAAACATGCTTCTTTTATAGCTCCATCATTCCCTAATAGAGGTTTAATAAATACATTAAGAATGTGGCCTAAAATAATTTCTAGATATCCACATGCAACATTAAATGTTTTTATTGATTATAATCACTATTGGCTTCAACAAAATTTTAAAAATTTAATAGAAGAAATTAAGGAAATCGTAGAAAGAACTCCAAGTATTATTAATCATGGATGGGCGAACCCAAAGCAAATACGAGAGTGTTGGAGCTCTTCCCATATATGGTTATATACGTGTTGTTTTAATGAAACATTTTGTCTTTGTTCTCTTGAATGCGCGGCTTCTGATACAATAGCTATAACAAGTAATTTAGCAGCATTACAAGAAAATGTTGGAGATAGAGGAATAATGATACCAGGTAATGCATTTACTGAAGAGTGGCAAAATACTGCACTTGAAATTATTTTTCAAGTGTTGGACGAAAAGATGGATGTATCTTTTTTGTTAAAAAAAAATAAGGAGTTTGCTATTAGCAGATCTTTTAAAAATGTTGTTACAGACTTTAAAAACAAATATATAAAATAATTATTCTAAAGTGTTTAACCAGTAGGGTAAACTAAGCAGAAAATATATAAAAAAGTAAAATATATTTATAAAGAAAAATTAGTTTTAGAAAAATAATAAATAATAAAATATAAAAAACAATTTCCAAACTTACAATTAGTTTCTAAAATAATAAAATATACAAAATAAAAAATATAAACAATTTCCAAACTTATAATTAGTTTCTAAAAATAATAAAATATAAAAACCAAAATAGAAATAATAAAAAATATGTTTTGTATCAATCGAAAATCAATTGATACAAAATAAAAATATAAAAACAATTTCCAAACTTATATTTAGTTTCTAAAAATAAAATATAAAACTAAATAGAAATAATAAAAAATATGTTTTGTATCAATCGAAAATCAATTGATACAAAATAAAAAACAATTTCTAAACTTATTAGTTTCTAAAATAATAAAATATACAAAATAAAAAATATAAAAACAATTTCCAAACTAATTAGTTTCTAAAAAATAATAAAATATAAAAACCAAAATAGAAATAATAAAAAATATGTTTGTATCAATTGATTTTCTATTGATACAAAATAAAAATACTGCTTTTTATAATGTTAATACTATTGTATTAATATTTTAATGCTAAAAGAATTAGGTTGTCGGATGCCTTTTTTTGTGGTTTACTGTAAAAAAAATATGTCAGACAAAGAAAGTAGAAAGACTATCTTTCTTTATCTAATTTTAAATGTTGTATTTCTTCTTGGTAATGCTATAGGTTTAATAGCTTGTACAACAATATTTCTTCTACTAGTTATAGGTACGTTAGATGGTACATTCTGAACCTCTGTTACTATTGGTGCTGGAGGTGTTATAATTATTATTGGTGGTGCTGTGTTACCTATAACATTACTTGCTGAAATCATTGTCCCTCGTCTTGCACGTGAGGGTGTTACAATATTTTGAACAGGTAATGATCTATTTGATCTATCTATACTTCGTCTAGGATTTCCAACAACAACGTTACCAATAGGATTATCAGGTACTGGTACATATGTATCGAGATATAGCGATGCCCATAAAGATAACTGAAGATAATCAGCAGCACTGATAATATTTATAAATTTTGTTATGTCATATTTAGCAACTTTTATCCAAAGCGACCAGTTAGTTTGATGGTCTTTATGAAATATTGTTTTGAATAAATTCATACATAATTTAGATTTTATTTTATCTTTATTTTCACCTATGTTTATTTTGAATTCATAATCTTTTAAGATTTCTTTATTATTTTTTTTGATCCAAGTATTTAATATTATTTTTTGATCACCAGAAAGGGATTTTATAAATTTAGAAAAGTCATTCCCACAACTCATCCACACACTTTTCCAAATATTATCAGATTGAGTTCCGAATAACTCTTTGCATATTTTTTCAGTAAACAATATTGATAATTTTTCACAGCAACTTTGGATATCTTCAATCATTTATTAAAAAATAAATAAATATTATATTATTTATTTTATTATTCAAAATTTAACGAAAATTTATTTAATTGATTTATTTTTTATATTTTAAATTTTTATCAAAATGTGTATAATTTGTGAAAATAAACTTAGCACACTTAGCAATTTCACAACACTTAATTGCAGTTATTGTATAAGTATTAATTCTATTCCAGACACTCTTATTAATCTTACAACACTTTATTGCCATGATTGTACAAGTCTTACTACTATCCCAGACACTCTTATTAATATTACACATCTTTATTGCCATGGTTGTACAAGTCTTACTACTATCCCAGACACTCTTATTAATATTACAACACTTAATTGTAGTGGTTGTACAAGTCTTGCTACAATTCCAGACACTCTTATTAATCTTATATCACTTGATTGCAGTAATTGCACAAGTCTTACTAGAATCCCAGACACTCTTATCAAGATCGAACTACTTTATTGTAGTGGTTGTACAAGTCTTATTAAAATACCACTTAATAATTTTAATTATATAGGTTGTAATAATTGCAGATGGCTAAAGCATTATAATAATAAAAACTATGAATCTAACATAATAAAATTAAATATAATAAGTTTCTGGTTTAAGAAAATTTACGTTATTGGATTTTTAAAAGATGGATAAAATCAGAAGATGGTATAAGATGGTTATACGATCCTCATAATATAGGCGGTAAAGTAAGTAAGCGAAGCATACTAAAGAACGTAACATTATGCAATGCGTAATGTGCATGCGTAATGTGCATGCGTAATGTGCATGCGAAGTATATAAACTTAACATTATTGAGCTCTTAATTATAAAAAGCATAATAAAATATACAAACTATATAAAAATGGATCGTATAACCTACTTTTTTATATATAAACATTAATGAAAATTTATTTAATTTTCTTTATTTGTTTTTTAAAACAAATAAAAACAAATAATAACAAATAATAACAAATAATAAAAGATAATATGAATAATACATATAGACAATGTCAATCTACCACAAACGATGGTAGTATATGTACGAGGGAAGCTGTTTATAAATTAGACCTTACAAAAGGTAAAAAATTATTTGGCGTTACTATTGTTCCTAAAATCAATTGTTGTTTTTTTTGTACCCAACACGCTAAACAATTAGCTGTAACAGGAATTATTAAAGCTACTGATAGTATTTTCATACCTTATTTACTTTCACAATATGACGAACCATCGAGATTTATAGTCGATGAAAATTATCGCGAAGCTTTACTTAATCCATCAGCTATAAACCTTGCAACAAAATTTGTTTTAAGTTCAAAATACAAAAATGAACTTTTAGAAAAATTAAAAAAAATAACAACATAAGTTAAATAAATTTTCGTTAAAATTTGAATAAAAATTAAATATACATACATTAACCTCTTATAAAAAAATTGAATAAAATAAAAATTAAATAATATTATTTAATTTTTAAAATGAATACTAATTTTGCACTAACGTTATTCACATTACTCATAACTTATTACACTATTACAATAACATATAACATCATCTATAACCTTATATATTTTTTATATTATTATGTAGTATTTGATTATCAATATTATATAATTTTTGGTGTATGTGCTGCTATAAATCATATTTATAATCTAAACATAAATCTATTTCCTTATTAAGATTTCTTTACTTAAAACATTCTTTTTTATATCAATAAAAATGCAACAATTCGATTTGAATCCTAACACTTTAGAAAAATATATTCAAAACAAAAACATAACTGTTGATCAATACAATAAAATTATTGATCAAAATAAACATCATTTTGATGCATTACTAAACATAGTGATTAAATCTGGTCAAACAATGGAAGGTGGTTTATTTTATTACCATCAGTCATCAACAAGAATTACTGACGACGTTAATAAACAAATTAACTTATATGTTCTAGGATCTATTTCTAACAATATTTTGGAAATTGGATTTAATGCTGGTCATTCTGCCTTACTTTTATTGCTTTCTAATAAGGATAATAAAATTTGTTGCTTTGATATTTGTGAACATGCTTACACTAAAGAATGTTTCGAATATCTTTCTTCACAATTTCCATCAAGATTAGAACTATACGAAGGTGATTCCAATAAAACATTACTAGAATATCATAATAATAATAAAGATAAAAAATTTGATTTATGTCATATTGATGGATGTCATTATACACATGTTGCTAATATAGATTATTTCCATACAAGAATGATGTGTCAAAAATATACTATCATTGTATTCGACGACACAAATATTCCTGGTTTACAGATGTTATGGAATGGTTATATACGTGACTGTCATATGAAAGAAATAACACTTAATAAAATCACAGTTCATCAACATTCAATAGGAATTTGTTTATAACAAATCACTTTAATTTTCTAAACTACTTTGTCAAGTTTAGAAAAATATTTATTTATTTTTGCTTCGCTTGCCCTGCTTGCCTTATGGGCTATGGGCTAAGGTTAACTTATCATTATATTCAATAACTGTATCATCAATATTCTTTATAATTAATTTTTCTTCATTAAAAAACATTGGATATATTTCTACTACATTATTACCAAGATAAGGTAAGATAATATCAGACAATTCTTTATCATTTTTATTTTTTATCGATATAATAGTTTCTGGACTTCTTCGTATATCTATAACAGTTTTATATAATTTATTATGAATATAATATGATAATTCATACCTATTTTTATACAAATGTTTTATAATAGGTTTTTGAGGAAAATATTTATTAATCATATAAACACATACTAATTTACAACTCATTAAAAATATAACAAAACTATTATCATATTGTGTTGCAACAAGTTTATTTATTTCTATAAAATTATTATATTGTGTTGTTACAACTTCATTAAGTTTAGTGCAAGCATTGACACAAGAATTTTTATAAGGTGTACTGTAATTATCAATAAAATAGACAAATAATAGAAAAATTAACACTATTATATACATTTTTATTATTTCTAACAATTTTTAAATCAATTATTAAAAATATTATTCTTCATTAATTTCTTCGACCTGTTTAGAACATCTGTATTATCATTGTAGAGATATTTATACTTACATATCCTTTTTTTAATACTTTATAACAATCTATTTTAATTCTTGCAAACGAAGTATTAAAAATAAAATTGATTAATAAATTAATTTAATTTTTAATTTATTATGTATAATTCATTAATTAAATTATTTGAAACTTATCCTAGCAAGCCGTGGAATTGGTATGATTTAAGTAATAATACAAACATTACTTTTGATATTGTAAATGATTATCCTGATAAGCCGTGGGATTGGGATGGTTTAAGTAGTAATCCAAACATTACTTTTGATATTGTGAAAGCTTATCCTGACAAGCCGTGGAATTGGTATTATTTAAGTGGTAATATAAATATTACTTTTGATATTGTAAAAGCCTACCCTGATAAGCCATGGAATTGGTATGGTTTAAGTCGTAATCCAAACATTACTTTTGATATTGTGAATGCTTACCCTGATAATCAGTGGGATTGGAATAGTTTAAGTCATAATCCAAACATTACTTTTGATATTGTGAAAGCTTATCCAAACAAGCCATGGAATTGGTATGGTTTAAGTAATAACATAAATATTACTTTTGATATTATGAAAGCTCATCTAGACAAGTCCTGGGATTGGTATGGTTTAAGTAGCAATCCAAATCTTACTTTTGATATTGTTAAAGATCACCCTGATAAACCATGGAGTTGGTTTGGTTTAAGTGCTAATCTAAACATTACTTTTGATATTGTAAAAGCCTATCCTGACAAGCCTTGGGATTGGTATAATTTAAGTAAGAATCCAAACATTACTTTTGATATTATAAAAGCCTATCCTGACAAGCCATGGAATTGTAATAGTTTAAGTCGTAATTTAAACATTTCTTTTGATATTGTAAAAGATAATCCTGACAAGCCATGGGATTGGTCTGGTTTAAGTACTAATCCAAACATTACTTTTGATATTGTGAAAGCTTATCCTGATGAGCCGTGGGATTGGTATTCTTTAAGTTATAATCCAAACATTACTTCTGATATTGTGAAAGATAACCCAGACAAGCCATGGGATTGGGGTGGTTTAAGTTACAATAAATTTTCTTATGATGAAAGGATACATTTTATTAAATTGAAAAAAATTAGAGATAAGGTGAAAATATGGAAAATTAATAGGTATAAGTTAACATTATTAATTAAGACAAAGGCTTTTTGCGAATGGTATTATCATCCAGAAAATATTGGTGGTATAATAGCTAAAAGAAGATTAACTAATTTATTTTAGTCCATAAGACAAGCGAAGCAACAAACTAACTTATTTTTTCAGTCAAAAAACCAATAGATTTAAATAAAATTTATTAAAAACATATTAATAATAATTGATTTTTTATTTAAAGATTATTTAGAATAATAAAATGTCTCAATCACAATTAATCTCTAATATTGCTAGTATTGCTAACAATAATAAAATCAGATCTCAAGCCAAACGTGTTGATCTAAATATATCTAATGTTACATGGGAGGATTGTGCAAGATATAAAAATTCTTGCTTTGGTCCAAATATATCAGATATGACTTTACAGGTTAATAAACAACGCTTACCTTTAATTCGTTATGAAAATTTTAATGATAAAACAATTGACACTCATCTAGATAAATTTAACGTTACTGTTGGTAACGAATCTACCAACACTCCTTTAAAACGTATTTCTCTTAAAGAATACTTAACCAATGCATCTTTATACATCAATTCAAAAGTTCCTTCTCTTTATTGTGAAGAAAAAGATACAAATATTTTAACATCTGCTCAGTATTGTATTTTACCATTATCTAATGACACTGTTGAATTTAATGTCAACCTATATAACTATCAATCCTATACATCCAATCCTACTGTACTAGTTCTGGTATGTTCTCAAAAAGGAACATCTGCTCAAACAGTTTTCCAAGGAGATACTAATTTATATTTCAACAACGCTGGAAATGCTTGTAACTATGTTGCAGAAAGATTAAAAGATGAAAGAAAACGATTGGATAAAGATATCGAAGGTGCTATGGATGCTGATGAATCAGAACGCAACACATTATTCATTTTCCAAATTCCTTTAAAAGTAAAACAACAAGAAAGAAATTATAACATTGGTTGCGCCACAAGTTACTTAGGTTATACAGGTATTAAAAAAAGTAAAGGTGTTTATCCAACGTCTTCTAATTCTATGTCCTTGCAATCTTATAATATCGGCAATATGCCTATATCTATGTCTATGTCTTTTAATGAAAGTAGCAGAGCAAGAGGTATGGATAATGCGATGCTATCTGTTAGTAAACATCATTCTAAATTTGAAGGAGTTAAAGATGTAATAGAACGAGATCCACAATTTCCTATTCGAGTTACATGCCAATTTTATAAGGTAACTGACAGTGTTGAAATTCCAGATGATACTTTCACAGAAATGAAGGAACGTATCGACAAGATTTATAAAAATGATGCAAGTAGTTTAGTGACAGAAAAAACTAATAGAAGCACTGAATGGGATAAAGATGCTAATCACAATGCTAAAGAATTTATTAAAACATTGCCACTCGATGAAATTTCTAATAAACCAATGATTAATTTTTAATAATACCATTGGAAAAAATAATTGATTTAATTTTTTAAAATAATATGTTAATAACAACTGATGGATTATTACATATTACATTTCCAAGGAAATATTTATAATTGTTCCATATATCTAAATGATATTCTCTGTAATGAGATACCAGGATCCTTATATCTTCTACAATCATTTTTTACATCAATGATTGCAATTATTATAGTATCCTTTATAATAATGATTCTTACACCTTTGACAAGAAATAAAAAGAAACAAAATCTTGATATACTACCAATTTCACTCCCTGATTCTAAATGGTCAGCGAAATCTTATAAAAACATAAGTAAATCTATATCAAACGTAACCGAAAATCAATTACCCACAGATTCGCCACAAGAATTAAAAACAAATTTACCTACAGAATTGTCTACAAAATCACAGGGAAATTCATCGCCAGACTTGCAAACAATTGCACCATCACAATTAGAGCCTTTGTCACAGTTTAGTCAAAAGATTAAAATAGAAAAACAAAATTTAATATTACATAAATCTCTCTATGAACAATTAAAAATATTACACGTAACAAAGAATGATACATCAAACTGTTCAGACTCTACACTTAAAATGGTAACACCGGTTACATCACCTCATACTACTAATCCAATATCTAATTCTAAATTAAAAATTTTATCTCTAAGATATCGACAAATTACCCAATAAATACCACCTGATATTTTTCTAAACTAATTTAAATTAGTTTAGAAAAATATTATTTATTCACGCTTATCAATTATAACAAAATTATATTTATGACAATAATTATGCATCTTCTTCTAAACGTTCACATGGGATTTGTATAGCAAAACATTGTCTAATACCTTCTCCGTCCATTTCATTAATACTATGTGGAACATCACCACGAATAATTACAACACATATTTTACCATCTTTTGAATGTGGATCTACTATCTTTTCAACTTCTTCAAAATCATCATCCTTATAGATAACCAACTCTCCACCAGTTACAGTATCAGAAACATTCAAATATACAAGAATAGTATTTACAATGTCATCAACTCCTCCAAAATCATCAACATGTTTACCAAGTGCATGTGCAGTAGGTCCATCAACTTTTATATTCCAATTTTCTTGAAGTGCATTATAATCCGTTATTTCTACAGAATTTTCATATCCATTTTCTTCAAGAAATTGCCTGCCTAATTTAAATAATTCTTGATCGAATGCAAATGCATGTGGTGATTTGATACATACAGGTTTATTAAAAATTGTATCAATCTTTATAGATGCTTTTATATCTTTTACTAGATAATGATTTTCATCAAGATATTGAATGATATATCGTTCACCAATTACAGAATCTATTTTTGATTCACTTGTCGAATCTTTATTTATTTTTTCAAGAATTTCTTTTGGAAGATGTATATTCATTTCATCTCCATCAAAATCAAGCATATATTTTCCATGAGGAATTACTTGTGTCATTTGCGTTAGTTTAATAAAATTTTAAAAAAATTTTATTAAAAATCAAATAAATATGTCGACGGTAAGATTTAATCAGGTTTTTCTAATAAATTATACCTATTGTAATATTTCAAAATCCAATGAGGATCTGACCCTATAGGTGTATTAAAATAAAATTTTATAGCTTCTATACCTTTCACATTATTTTCTTCATCTCTTAAATACCCATATTTAGCAAGAGCTGCTGAAGGAACTATATAAAAATTATCAATCTGATCAATAATTTCAAATATGAAAAAATCTATACCATCTTTTACATTATATGGTTGATGGTATCTTTTTCTATCCAACGTAAAATCATTTTTGGATAAAGTTATATGTACGGTATGAGATTCATTTTTTTTACGATTACATGATTTATGCTGAATTGTATATCCATTTATAAAACAATCATAAACAGATGCACTAGTTAAGCCATTTTTATAATCATAATTAAATTCTTCCATTTTTACTTTTAATCGTCTAAGACTTTGTTGTTCCATTAAATAGTTTTTTGTCATTGCTGTTTCTTCATTATAAATAGTTGAATTAGCTAACATAATTAATAATTTGTTTTTAAATTTTTCAAAGTCTGTAAATTTATTATTTATATAACGATCGTTATTATTAAATGATACCCAGATATGTGATAATCCATTAAGTTCATTTACGAAAGATAAAAAATATTTTTTATCTTCTTGGTTTATCGCAACTATTAATGTATCATTATCATAGTGTTTTTTTATTTTAAAATGATAGCCATTTTTAGAAAAACTAAATGTTTTTACCTGTAAACCTCTTAAAAAATCTTCATTATTATATCGATAAATTATATCAAATTTATTTCCTGTTGGACCTGTTAACACAATATCTGAAATAATGGTAAACGTATCTAATATATTTTTAACAAAAACTTCAGATAAATCACCTTTAGCCGTAACTCCTCGCTGTTTTTCTCTGTATTCATGATTTGTAATATCATCCTTTGTTTTAATAACTGGTTCTATAAAATTTTCACCTTCCTTATGCCTAAGACAATATAAAGAACCAGCTCTTTTAAATTTTTTGCAATCTTTATAATTACACTCTGTAGATTTTTTAGTTACCGCATCGTCATCCTTTTCTTCTTTAATATCATCTTGTGCTTTAGCATGCACAGGACAAAAATTTATACCACGGACACAAAAAATACCACACTCTAAACCTTTTTTAGTTTGTGTAGGTGTACCGTTTTTTATAATAATATATTTACAATAATTAGTCCAGGTAATGTCAAATTCTTTCTGAATATTATTTGGATGGTGTCTACATCTATCCTTTCCATCTTTAGGTATCAAAAAACAACATACGCCATATCTAACACCGTCTATAATTTTGAGACTTTTATAATTACAATAAAATCTAATTTTAATAGATCCTGTATCATCAAAAAGATAGGGAAATTTATTTATTTCATAAAATATTTTTTTTATAACATTATTAGCATAATCTTCATTAATTTCTTCTTCCATCTTTGAATATTTTTTTGGTTCTACATTTAATGATATATTAAACATTTTGCTATAAACATATGTTGTAAGTGGAGATAAATTTAATTTTATTAAAACATCCAATGGTAATTTACCATATATTTTGTATATAATATCTTGTTGCTCTAACGTTAAAGGAACTATTTGTTTTTCTAACAAATTAGTTTTATTAATTAATTTTTGTTCAGTCATTATTTAAATTTATAATTTGTTTGTTTAAATATTATTTATAATATTAAATTCAAATAATATTTATATGCACTATTTCTTTCGCTTCAACTGTGTGCCACAATTTTTATCGACCGATATCATATTCTTCTTTTTGAAAAATGTAAAAATAGATTTACATATATCTGGTCTTGTTTGCCCAAACCAATATATAATTCTTTTCATACCATATTCATCATAGTCTTTCTTACTGTCAATAAACTTTTCATCATAATACTTATGATTTATTATAATGCTCCATAATTGATCTATAGTTTTATCTTTCACAAGCTTATCATTATCAAATTCTATTGGGTAGTCAAGATCCAGGTTTTTGATAGATATTTTATTTAACTCTGGCTTAGAAAAATCTCCGCACTTCTTACCACTTTTTCGATCTCTAAAATTTTTTTCTTTACCAGTTACCTTTAAATCTTTTAAGCAAAATGCGTCTAAAGCTTTATTATACAACCCCCTATATCCATATTCATTATTAGTATCTAATTTTTCTTCCATCTCTTTCAACTTTTTATTTCTATCTTCACTATAATCCTCTTTACAATCATACCAAGATCCATTCCCCTTTTCATCTTCGCTTGACCCATGGGCTTCATCTCCAACATCTAAACATCTTTGTTTATCATCTATAAGAAATGACACAACTTTATTACTAAACACTTGATAATCATTTTTATAAAACTCTAATATAAAATCCCTAGAAAATACATTTTTAACCTTATTATCTCTAAAAGAGATATAAGCATTTTCTAATAATAATTCTTGCACATTCATAGGAAAACTTGTTAAGATTTTTTGAAGTTTTTCTTTATCATCCATTTTAAAAAACTTTTTTACCAATTTTGGTAAAGCATTGCTATACATATTTGTTAATATATCTTTAAAACTTTTACTATCATTTATAATTATATTCTCAGTATATTCTACAGACATATAATCATTTTTTAAAAACAAATTATCAACCAAAAAATATATATTATTTTGCTCTCTTAGAAAACACTTGAACCCATACTTATTAACGATACCATAATTTTCATTAATCATTAATCTAGTTGTTGTTAATATATTAAACAAAGAATCTTCGCTAAATATCTTTACCATCTCTTGCAACGATATTTGAAATTTTTCTCTAAATAATTCTAACAACTTATTTATTATCCTTATCTTTGCAACCCCATTATAATATATTTGATAAGTAGACAAATCTAATTTCTTTTTATCAACAACATAAGAAAACGTTTTCATTTTTTCTTGCTTTGTTTTATTATCACTTTCATCATATTTACTTTCTATATCAACAACCTCTTTTTCTTCATCAGCCCCGCTAATTTCTTTCAACTCACTTTTATCAATCCCATCACAGTAATAATCACATTGCATATATTCACATTCTCTTGTCCCATCTTTACCGATTACCCTATTTCTTTCATAATTTAACGCACAATCTACAGCACATTCCATAAGAAGACGCTCAACAGCTTTTATAATAAAATCCTTAAACTCAGATATTTTATACATCTGTAAATCTATAGATTTCCCCCTATTTTTTCTAGGTATTGAAATAAATTGATATATATCTAACGTAACTTCTTTAGCATGTTCTAACAACATATTATGCGATCCTAACCTAAAACCTCTCGCAATAGCTTGAACTGTTTCTGAATAATTCCAATGTGGTGTAAGAATAACTTCTTTTTGTACATTCTTTATAGAATAACCTTCAGAAACCACACTAGATCCTAACAATACATTTATAATTTCTCCATACATATTATCAGGCTTATTAGATCGTTCTAATATCATTTGTATTTCCTTTGTTGAACTTGTATCGTTACTGATAATAGCATATCTAGATTTTTTAGAATTAGCTCCTTCTTTACCTGAAGCGTTAGAGAAACTAAATAATTCTAATAATTTTGATAATAATATTAATCCACTTCCAGAAACAAATTCACAATATAGAAATATTATTTTTCCATCTCTTCTTGATTCCAAAATAAGTTTTATACTATTATAATAAGTTATTGAATATTTTTTTATTATTTCTAACTTTTCATCATCTGTTTTCCCCTTGAATTTTTTTAAAAATTTTTTAGATAATTTATAACTATAATAAAATTTTTCTTTCTCTCCTATCGAATATAATGCTTTTCTCTTTTCTTGTTTCATATATTTACTAAAGCCCTCTGAACCATAGCTTCCATCAGGATATACAAATAATGAAGCCTGTCTTGAATTTGTATAAACACCTTTACTATTTTTATCTCTATCATAAGCATCTATATAATATTTGCTTTGAAATTTACTCATCTTTTCTTTTTTTAAAATAAAATGTGTCATACCATCTTGAATTTCTCCATGAAAAACTTGTTTAACACTAGAAACCATCGACTTTAAAAATGATACACGTCCTTTCATTTTTGCTTTCAATTCATCCTTAGTATCTGGATTTAAAATAAATCTATCATCTTCGTTTTTAACCAAATATTTATTAACGAAATCATCACCAGTTTCAATCTGACTATCTAATGGTAAAATAAGATTCATTAAACTAGCTATTTCTTCAGGTAAATCTTTCATAGGAGTTCCAGTAAGAAGTAAAATTTTTCTATTTTTTGTAAGATGGAATAATCTATGGAATTGTTTATATATATTTAATTTTCCAGCTTTTTTTCTTAACAATCTAATATTATGTGCTTCGTCAACAACAATAATTTTATTAGAATAAAATTCTTTTATTTGTTCATCTGATAAAGTAGATAGATTTTTGGCAAATGTTTCGAAAGTGTTAAAAGTATAGTAAGTTCCAACATTCTTATTAATCCTATGAATTTTCTCAAGATCTGTAAGATCATCATAATTTTCTGGCTTGTATTTATCAGGACTTGTACACTTAAATACCAGCTCGTTAATAAAATTATTTATAAGTCCTTTTCCTTCTGCAAGAATTATCGCCCCTGTAAAAGTACTTTTTTCATTTTTGATCTGCTCGATTGCAGAAATACTTAAACAAGTTTTTCCACTTCCAGGGGTGCCATATAACAATAATTCATCGTAGGGTGTTCGTGATGAAAATAAGTTTGCAATAATTTTTTGATTATCCATGAGGTCTCCAGGTTGTTCAGGAAAAAGTTCTGTTTTTTTGAGCTTATTATCATATAATTCTTTTTTTCTAAAAAGAGACTCGTAAAAATCATCTGCATAGGGATTTAAAAGATTATGTTTATTTTTGTTTATGTTAGGATATTTTGGCATAAAATCTAAAATATCTATTTTATTTTTCTTTTCATTAACCATAATTTTATTTATTACAATGTTATAAAATTTTATAATTATAATTGAATAAATTTGTTTTAAAGATTATAACTTTAAAACAAATCTAATAAACATGGCTAAACTTTACTTCAGATACGGAGCGATGAACGCATCAAAAACACTTAACCTTCTCTCAGTTGCGCATAATTATAAAGAACATAATAAAAGGATTTTAATAGTAAAACCTAAACTTGACACAAGAGATTTAGTTGATGGTAAACCTATTATCAAAACAAGAGCAGGTTTATCAAGAGATGTTGACATTCTTATGGAAGATCATACAATTATCAGTAAAGAGTTGTTAGAGGATGTGATATGTATTTTAGTTGATGAAAGCCAGTTTTTATCAAAAAATAACATAGACCATCTAAGACACATAGCAACTTATTCAAATATTCCTGTGATATGCTATGGACTTAAAACAGATTTTAACACAAACTTATTTGTAGGTTCTAAAAGACTTTTAGAAGTAGCAGATTCTATTGAAGAGATAAAAACAATTTGTGTATTTTGTAACAAGAAAGCTATTTTTAACAAACTGAAAGAAAAAGAAGTAAAGAAATCTATTACGGAAAATGAAGGTGTTATAAAATTAGGTGCGGAAGATATATATTGTTCAGTATGCAGTTTTCACTACTATTCATAGCATTAACTTTTTCTGGTAAATTGTTCATGAAAATTATTTTTCTCATTTTCAAATTGTTGTTTTTTAATTTCTTCAGCTTCTATTCGTTTATAAAATACTTCTGTCATATGTTTCTTACGTCGTTCGCTTACATTTTTATAAACAAGTTTTTCAGCTTCTTTTCGTATTTGTTTTTTATCCATTTTATTAATAATTGATTAATAAAATAAATTTTTTAAATTGATTACAAAATTATTATGTCTAATTCATTAATTAAATTAATTCAAGCTTATTATGATAAGCCGTGGGAATGGTATGATTTAAGTAGTAATCCAAACATTACTTTTGATATTGTAAAAGCTTACCCTGATAAGCCGTGGCAATGGTATGATTTAAGTAGTAATCCAAACATTACCTTTGATATTATAAATGATCATCCTGACAAGCCATGGAATTGGGATGGTTTAAGTAGTAATCCAAATATTACTTTGGATATTATGAAAGCTTATCCTAATAAGCTATGGAGTTGGTACAATTTAAGTTGTAATCCAAACATTACTTTTGATACTGTAAAAGTTCACTTTGATAAGCCGTGGGATTGGTATGGTTTAAGTAGTAATCCAAACATTACTTTTGATACTGTAAAAGTTCACTTTGATAAGCCATGGGATTGGTATGGTTTAAGTCGTAATCCAAATATTACTTTTGATATTGTGAATACTTACCCTGATAAGCCATGGGATTGGCATGGTTTAAGTCGTAATCCAAACATTACTTTTGATATTGTCAATGAGTATTTTGATAAACCATGGGATTGGTATTGGCTGAGTAATAATCCAAATATTACTTTTGATATTGTTAAAGCTTATCCTGACAAGCCATGGATTTGGGGTAGTTTAAGTTATAATCCAAATATTACTTTTGATATTGTCAATGAGTATCTTGATAAGCCGTGGAATTGGTATGGTTTAAGTTATAATCCAAATATTACTTTTGATATTGTTAATGCTTATCCTGATAAGCCATGGGATTGGTTTGGTTTAAGTCGTAATATAAATATTACTTTTGATATTGTGAAAGCTTACCCTAAAAAACCATGGAATTGGTATAGTTTAAGCGGTAATCCAAACATTACTTTTGATATTGTGAAAGCCTATCCTGATAAACCGTGGGATTGGTATGGTTTAAGTATTAATCCAAACATTACTTTTGATATTGTAAATGCTTACCCTGATAAGCCATGGAATTGGTATAATTTAAGTAGTAACAAATTTTCTTATGATAAAAGGATACATTTTATTAAATTAAAAAAAATCAGAAATAAGGTTAAACAATGGAAAATTAATAGGTATAAGTTAACATTATTAATTAAGACAAAGGCTTTTTGTGAATGGTATTATCATCCTGATAATATTGGTGGAATAATAGCTAAACAAAGATTAATTAATTTATTTTAGCCCATAATCCGTAGGATAAACCAAGGTCGGCGAAGCAGCGAAGCAATAAAATGACAGATAATAAAAATACAGATAATAAAAATACAATAATTTTTTAAATTTTATATTCAATTTAAAAAATTATTTGTAACATACAATAACATAATGTTAAAAATTAACGAAGCAGAACAAAGTTGTAAAGTGGTAACACAGAAATTAAACAATATTTCTCTAAATATACCACAAGAAAATAAAACCGAAGCAATTAACGACGAAAAGATAGAAGATAAACCTTTTAAATGTTATTTAAATTTTGAAGCAGAAAATAAGGAACAACCTAATTCAAAAAATGAAAATATAATATTAAGTGACATATTATTCAACTGTATAAAAAATTTTAACACTCTCACAGAATATGAACTTGATGGTGCCAAGATACTCTTCTATAATTTTTTAAAACAACTCAATGAAGATGCCATAAAAGACTTGAATAAGACATCATTAAAATTACGCTGTGAATTAATCGACAATAAAGACTTTAAATATTATTACCTTGAATTAAGCGACGGAACAAACATTTATAAACTAGAAGTCGACCTTACCACAAAAGAAATAGACAATGTTTATAAATATAAAGCAATATACACAGAAAAATATTAACAATATTTTACCTTCCCTATCTTCAAAAATTAAATAACACACCATAAATAAGACAAATTGTATCCTCTGGTAATGGTATAGATTGGTTAAATTTAGAATCATTACTAAATACAAGACGTGTAAGTTTACTAGGTAACGGTGTCGGTTGATTATATAAAGAACCTAATATAAGATATGTTAGGTTATTAGGTAACTGTGTAGATTGATTATAACAATATCCAAACTCAAGATGTGTCAATGAATTTGGTAATGGTGTTGGTTGATCATAACAAGATAATTTATTAAAAACAAGATGAGTCAATTTATTAGGTAATGGCGTCGATTGGTTATATCGATGTCCAAATTTAAGATATTGTAAATTTGTAGGTAATGGAGTATCTTGATTATAAATATATCCAAATTCAAGATGTGTCAACGAATTTGGTAATGGTGTTGGTTGATCATAACAAGATAATTTATTAAAAACAAGATGAGTCAATTTATTAGGTAATGGCGTCGATTGGTTATATCGATGTCCAAATTTAAGATATTGTAAATTTGTAGGTAATGGAGTATCTTGATTATAAATATATCCAAATTCAAGATGTGTTATAGAATCAGGTAATTTAGTTGGTTGATCATATCTATAGTCAAATTTTAAATATGTTATTGTATTAGGAAATACTGTTTGTTGATTATAACTGTTTCCAAAAACAAGATGTGTTAATGAAGTTGGTAATATAGTACGCTGATTATAATTAGTTCCAAATAAAAGATGTGTTATAGAATTTGGTAACAATGTTGGTTGGTTATATTTACAATCAAATTGAAGATATACCAATTCAGTTGGTAATACAGTAGGCTTATTATAGTTTTGTCCAAATTTTATATGTTTAATCCAAATTGGTATATTTATTGTAAAATTAAAACAATAACTAAATTCAATATGTGTTATTGTTTTTGTAATCTTATCCATATCTGAAAGTTTTTCAATATATAATTTATTTATATTAAAAGGACATTTTTTAACCATGTTCAAATAACGTTTAGCCACTATATATCTATCAATAGTTATATTCTTTCTTTGTCTCAAAGATTCTTTTGCTAAAAAAGATATATTTATTTTATCAGAGGTGCATAAAAATCCATAAATGGTTGGTATATAATTAAACACAAAATTGATATTTTTTTGAATCATAACGTATCATCTTATAATAAAAATTAAATATTATTCAATTTAATTTTTCATATACATTTTTAACTTATAATTTAGAAGCATGCCACAATAAATAAAACCAATTTTGATATGTTGATGGATCACTAGATGATTTATTCCATCTTTTTTCAGCAAATTCTTTATCGCAAACAAAATCCAATGATTTCATTCTTATATTTATAGATAAGTCATCAGGAGTTTTAATTTTTAATGGATATTTATAAACTTTATAATAATCATCACTTAATCGCGGTGTTATATCTTTAATTATCCATTTATCTGTAGACATAATTCTACTAGGTATATACGGATCATCTTCACATATTGCAGGAGCATCTTGTCTAATAACTGTAGCACCAGATGGAATTTCTAACGTAAAAACTGCCTTTGCTTTTATTATTTCTGATTGAAACGGAATTCCAGTTATTTTACTTTTTATAAATTCAAAAAAAGTAGGTTCTCTTTCACACTCACAACTTCTAACAGAATAACCTATAATACTTTGATTTTTATCCAATGTAGTCCATCCAATTTTATCACCAGATATTAATTCGTTAACTGATATTTGTCTAGACCTTAAATATTCTCCATGATTATAATTTTTATTAAGATAGCTAGGATGACAATACATTTTTTGTAACGATAACATTTTTAATTTTGTTAACATAATAAAATTATTATTCAATTTTATTATGTTAATAAAATTTTATTAAATACATTTACCTTTTGATAAATATTACTGATTTTCATAACAACCTTCTCTAGTAAATAAGGCATCATCGTTATTACTACCATCAAGAAATAGTTTATTATTCATTAAATCCTTATAATCTTCAAAACAACAATATCTGTTGATATCCATATAATCCATAAATAATACCATTTTTAATCTTATAATATAATTTTCAATATTCTTATACTTTTTGCTAATATATTCATAATATTTCTTTCTGTTTTCTAATTCTTCTTCACTCAACTTACAATATTGATACTGATTATGAAACAGATATGCTATAAAATTATTAATATTATACGACATTCCGGCTTTTATCATCACCAATTGATAAGAATTACATCTATTATTCACAGCATCTATATTATTAGGAAGAGCTAATAAACTTCTTTCCATAATACCTTTGTCAAAGATTTTAATACATTCTTCTGGAACATCAAATGCCAACATTAAAGTTTTTTTCATCAACTCATATATTTTGCTAACGTCAGTATTAATATTTTGTTGAACAGGTAATAATAATTCAATGTTAACAAGATGCAATAATTTTACCTCATCTAACATTTTCAACAAGAATTGATTACTATCATGTTTTTTTACATTCATTCTTTAATATTTTATTGTTTTGAATTATTTTTTAATAAATTCAAATAAATAAACTTATGTCTACATTTTATCTTGATACTTTTTTAACTAAAAATGCTATCGATTTTTTAATAACTGAAAAAGATACTTTATCACTATCTATAATAAGCTTGAGCAACATTTTTATTAAAGATAAATTAAAACCTAACGATATTATAACATTAACAAAGAATTTTCCTAAATTATGGATATGTGACATTCATTATACAGTAAAAGAAATAATAAATAATACCCACGATGATAATCATATAGACTTAATAAACTATTTTAGAGAAATAAAAACAAAAAATGATGTTTTATTAAACAATAATATAAGAATTCTACAAAATCTAAGGTTTTCATCATTTTTTGTAGATGTTTTTCTTAATGAAAATAATATAATCACAGGTTTTAAACTATCTGATGGTAAAATTATTGGAAAAGCTTCTTATACCACATATAATATTACACATCATTACGAACCAGATTTAGCATGTTCTGATGATAAACATTTATCTCAAGAAACATTAACCAATATTACGAAAATACTTTGCAAAAATAGTTTTAAGAATTTTGAAGTATGCGTAGTTGATGATATAATTTTACGTATTGACGATACTCATAATATACGAGATTATATAAATACTATTGACGATAATGTATTTCAAAAAATAGAAATAACCAATGTATCTATTCCAGATTTTTAAAACAATTATTTATGGTTTCCTTAATTTTTCTATAATTTCTACTATCTCTTTTCCATAATTTTGATCAATATAATAAATCGTATAAGGTATCACTAAAGGCCATAGATAATTTCCAACAAGTAACCCACAACAACCTGCTATCATACCGTTAAACCTATCTTCCGTAATATTAGGATTGTTTGAAAAAGTAGGTTTATACGGTTTAACAATCGGATAGTCTGTCACTAATTTTATATAATCTCTTTTAACATACCCTATATAACTTCCAGAAAGTATCGACGTGAATCTAAGTAGAGAAAACATTGTATTTATCCATAATTTATTAACTTTATTTGATATATTTTATAAACTTATAAATAAAATATATTTTTCAAATGAATAATAACAATGAAAATTCTAATAATCTAGAACAAAGACATAACCTTTCATCAAGATTTGTTACAGAAAATGACCGTGTTAACATGGATTTTATGAACCCGCATGGTGTAACAAATTACAACAGATCTCAAATAGTAGACATCGTTGATGATATTATCGATATACACGTAGACATGTTTATGGATGATTATATGAATGCTTATGCGAATTCAATATTAATAGATTATTATACGAATGTTTATATGAATTCAATAATGACACCTTATTTTATTTTAGATATAAAATTTGTAGAATAATATAAAATATTTATTTCTTTAGGTATAAATTGCTTCTTCGGTTTTTAGTTTTTTTAAAAAACTAAAAACTAAAACTTAAAAAAAATTGAATCATATTAAAAGATTTTTAATAATATAAAATGGACACAATCGAAAAATTATTAAAAGCTAGGTACGTGACTGACAAACTATATTCCCATGTCAGCATGTGTGGTATGAAAGGTACTTTTAGATTCAATAGAGAAGATATGGAACTTTTTTGGAACCTCTATTGTGACTATGTTAAAAACGGTGGTTTGAAGATTGATGAACCAAATAAAAATAATAAAGAAGAGAAAAATAGTAAACTAGAAACTAAGGAAGAAGACGATTATACATTATTAGAAGAAGATGAAAAAACAGAAGATTCTCACGAAGATTCTCACGAAGAAGAGAAACAAGCACATAGCGAAAAACCTAAAAGATTGATGATGTCATCATCAGAAACTAACTCATTTTCATCACAACCCCCAAAAAGATTATTACAACAAAATAATAACACTCAATCTTCCACAAAGAGACTCAAAAAACCTTATGGTATCGGAGAAAATCCGCAAGCTTATCTTCCAGTTATTGTTGACCTTGATATAAAAATTAAAGAAAATCCCGAAAGTCCAATAGGTGTCGATAAACTTTACACTGATAATCACGTAAATAAAGTTATCGAGATTTACCAATCTATTCTTAGAACTATTGTAGACGATTGTTCTGATGAACAACTCACTTGTGTTTTATTAGAAAAACCCCTTTATAAAGTTTCTAAAGATAATAATAATGTTGTTGTCAAAAATGGTTTTCACCTCCACTTTCCTTTCATTCTTCTTAGCAGAATTCATCAAGAGATGCATCTTATTCCAAGAGTGAAAGACAAACTTAACGAAGAAAAAGTTTTTAATGATATCGGCTTTGAAGACTCTGGCTCATTAATTGATAAAACTTGCTGCAAAGTTGCTTGGCTTATTTATGGATGTGTAAAAAACGAAAATTATCTTCCTTACCTCGTTTCTAAAGTCATTGATGCTAATGGCGATACTATTGATTTAGAAGAAGCTTTCAAATATTATAAAATTTATGATCATAAAGAAAAACTTATCAAAATTGCCGGTAATGTTGAATATTATCTTCCTAGAATCCTTTCCATAATCCCTTACGGCAGAGAATCCCACGATCTTATAAAAACTATTAAACTCCCCTATAAAGAAAACGTCCAGAATAGAGAGAAAGATGCAAACTTTATCAAAGTTTCTGTAACAGAAGCTTTAAAAATTGCTTCGAAACTCCTTCCAATGCTTGCTCAATACAGAGTTGACGATAGAAACGAATGGATGACTATCGGTTGGCTCCTTTTTAACATTGGTGATGGTACTGAACAAGCACTTCAACAATGGCTTAATTTTTCTGGCAGATCTGATTCTTATGATGAAGCTGTTTGTGCTTATGAATGGGAAAGAATGTCCAAAAGAGATCTTACATTAGGTTCTTTAAGATATTATGCGAGTATTGATAGTCCTCTAGAATACGCAAAGTTTAAACAAGAACAATCAGACTTTTATATCAAAGAATCCATCACAGGTTCTCACAACGATATTGCAAAAGTATTGTTCGCACAATTCGGTTTACAATATGTTTGCGCCAGTATTACAAACAAGATTTGGTATCAATATATCGGCAATAAATGGGAACAGATTGAAGATGGTGTTTTCTTAAGAATGACTTTATCTGATGAAATTGCCCAACAATATACAAAGATTGGCCAAGATTTGTTTCTACAATCATCAACTTGTCAAGATAAGGCTGAGCAATCGACGTTACAGGCAAGACTTAAATTAGTTCAGAAAATTATTCAACACCTTAAGGAAAGTCCTTTTAAATCTAACGTTATGAGAGAATGTTTAGAAGTTTTCTATGATAAAAAATTTAAAGAAAAGTTAGACATGAATCCGTATATAATAGGTTTTCGTAATGGTGTATACGATTTAAAGTTAAATGTCTTTAGAAAAGGTAAGCCGGAAGACTACATTTCAAAATGCATGCCTTTTGATCATGTCGAATTTTCAGAAAATGATCAAAGGGTTAAAGATGTTTATGATTATCTAGAAAAGGTCTTTCCTGATAAATCAGTTAGACAATACTTTCTCGATCAATCTTCTGATGTTTTTGTTGGAGGAAATCATCAGAAAGTAGTTAACTATTGGGTTGGTGAAGGAAATAATGCAAAATCTGTTACACAAAATATTTTTGAAAAAATGTTAGGTCCGCTGGCAATAAAATTCTCTACAACTTTAATAACTGGTAAAAAAATATCGACAGGTGCTGCTGCACCAGAATTATCAAGATCAGGAGGAGGTGTCAGATGGGCTGTGTTAGAAGAGCCCGACGGCGGGGAGGAATGTAACATCGGTATGCTTAAAAGCTTATCCGGAAATGATTCTTTCTGGGCTAGGGATTTGTTTGAGACAGGAAAAAATGCTAAGGAAATCACGCCAATGTTCAAACTTATCTTCATATGTTTGGCAGAAGGTACAACAATTTCATTATCATCAGGTATTTCTGTATCTATCGAAAAATTAAATTTCTTTAAAAAAATAAAAAAAAGTAATGTTGATGATTCTTATACAGAGATATATAATAATTCTTATTGTAAATTATTATCATATAACAATATATCAACAATCAATTCACCTCATGATGTTTTAAAAGATAAAATGATTAATACTGATCAAAATGCTTTAATAGATAATGGCATTAGACCATGTATAACATTAACATTATTAGATGGGAGAGAAATAGTTTGTACTGAAAATCATAAATTTTTATCAAATAACAATACATGGATATCTGCAAGAGATATACTTATTAATAAAACTGTTATAAAAATGTCTATGTCTTTTCCAAAATGTGATGATATGTTTGAACAATATAATATGATTTTTAAAATAGAAAAATTTTCTTTTAATTTTTTAGAACATTATGATAGAATTAAAGCATCAGCTTTATGTAGAATATTAGGTTATATTATAGAAGATGATGAAATATGTATTTCAGAAATGGTTACAGAAAATGATAAAATAAATATATTAGATGATATAGAAATGTTTACTGGTCATAGAAATCATAATATTATACCAACCATAATTACTGAAATCACATCAGTTTCAGCAATACCTAGCTTTATCTTTAGTTCTGAATGTCCAAAATTCTTAATAAGAGAGGTTTTATCTGCATTTTTTGGAAAAAATGGTATTTTGCCTAGAATAAAAGATGATAAAATGAGTCCGTTAAAAGTAGAAGTTGCTGAAAGTAAACAATTTTTTAACGAAACTATTAAAATCATGACTTGTATCGCCAAACTACTTTATACAAAATTTAATATTACTAACACAGTAAATTATTCTTCTTGTGAAAACGATACAATTACTATTAGTATAATTATAGCACATGAAGATGATATTTTAACATTTGCAGACAATATAGGCTTCAGATATAATTTCAAATCTTCTAAAATTATAAATGCAATTTCTGCATGTATTAGATATAAAAAAACTTTATATAATAGACATAACAAATTAATGCAAAGAGCTAAAGATATAATGTGTAGTGAAAATAATATGAAAAATTTTAAAGATATATTTTATGAAATAAGTGACGGTAAAGTTCCTTTCGAATTAACTTATAATTTGAGTAAATTTGTTAAAGACACAAAATTGAATTTATTAGGAGATACTTATACAATGACTGTAACAAATAAAACATTTACTGGACAAAGACATGTTTATGATTTAAACGTTGAAGAACCATTTAGCAACTTTGTGGCAGAAGGGTTGATAACACATAATTGCAACAAATTACCCAAAATGAAGTACACAGATGCCGCCACATGGGGGAGGATAAAAGTAATCCCTTTTGAATCACAATTTATACGTTCTGATGATCCAAATCCACCACCAGAAACATATGAAGAGCAAATTAGGCAGAAAAAGTTCCCGATGGATCCCTGTTTTTCAGATAAAATTCCTGACCTTATTCCTGCATTTTGCTGGGTGCTACTTGAACATCGTAAGAAATTAACTGTCAGAATAATTCCTTCTAAAGTACTCAGTGCAACAGCAATGTATAAGAGACAGAACGATATTTATAAACAGTTTGTTGAAGAAAATATTATTGAAGATGGAAATAAACACATCACCTTAATAGAGCTTTATTCAAATTTTAAGGAATGGTACAAATTAGGCTTTCCTAATAGCGCTATCCCAGTAAAAAATGACATTCAAGACTATTTTGGTAAATTATGGGAAAATGAGGCACGAGGACGTGGATGGGATGGTTATAGGATAAGGACTTTGAAAGATGATAATAATATCGTTGTGTTAGGTAATGAAGACTTAATTGATTATAATGAAGATGATATGAAAGCACCTATGTAAAATATTTTATAATTTTATACTTAATATTAAGTATAAAATTATTATTTAACATTTTTAATGTTAAATCTAAAAAACATCACAAAGCAATTTATAGTGTTTATGGTATATTAAATTATTTTATGTTTTTTTATAAATGATTTCCATAATGTTCTACATTTTTGTTTTTTTAACATACCCGTATTATTATTATAATTAGATTTTTGATCTTTAATCCATGAATATAATGTTTTTTCTAAATAAGATGGTTGTTTATTGTTTTTTTTTATATATGCACAACATTGATTTAATTTAAATTTCCATCTTTCTTCAGTTGATAATAATAATAACATGCCATATTGTTCTATAAACTGTTCCGCTCTTTTAAATACTGATGAAATCTATATTAAGGTCGTTTTGTAGCGTAAAACCTTTTTTATTCTAAGTATAGAATTTTTTATAAATATATTTCTTGATCCTTTTATATCTCTATCTAATGTTAA